>Ga0160495_100249_pt1 | contig 45716 bp, 36 predicted proteins | sample DID4MG_4_FD_108251 | JGI IMG/M metagenome (GOLD analysis project Ga0160495, IMG submission 108251) | Enriched soil microbial communities from UW Madison campus, WI, USA - DID2933_E24_FP4 MG | ecosystem: Environmental > Terrestrial > Soil > Unclassified | place: USA: Madison, Wisconsin | collected... | reverse complement strand
CGTACTCGTTCATCTGGCAGCCGAAGGTTTTGATGAATACTTTTTTCTGCATAGATCGTTATCAGGCCAAGAGCGCCGTGAGCGCTGGGAAAACGCATGCCAACATGCGCGCGCCGGCGTGGCGGAGGGCGGCGGGCCGCTGCAATCGGGTACGGATGCGCTCTTTCCAGGCAGGAAGAACAGCCGTTGCAGCGGGGCAGGAGCCCATTTCCGGAGGAACGCGATTATAGCACCATAGCACCGCAAGCCGCGCCGGGCGGGGCGGGGCGGGCAGGCAGGCAGGCAGGCAGGCAATCGGTCAGGCTTGCGGTGACAAGCCTATAGTTCTTCGCAGCAAGCCTGCAGCCACTCCAGCACGGCGCGCAGCCTGGGCAGGGCCTTGAGGTCGCGGTGGAACACGGCCCACAGTTCCCGCACCACCTGTGGCGTGCTCTCCACAGTCTGGAGTTCCGGCGCGAGCAGATAGCTGGGCAGCAAGGCCAGGCCGACGCCAGCGCGCGCGGCCATGCACTGCGCCACCAGGCTGGCGCTGCGCAGGCGCACGGGATTGCCGTCGGCGTGGGCGGCCAGCCAGCGGGTTTCGGGGATGTCCGGCACGCTGTCGTCATAGCCGATCAGCGGCGCGCTGCTGCGCAGGCTGCGCCAGGCCGCCACCTGCTCGGGGGTGCCGCACAGGTAGAAGCGCACCAGACCCAGGCGGCGCGCGATCAGCTCGCCCTCCTGCGGTCTGGCAAAACGCAGTGCCAGGTCGGCTTCGCGCCGGGCCAGGCTGAGGGTGTGGTGGCCCATGGCCAGTTCGATGTCAAGTGCTGGCCATTGTTGCAACAGGCTGGGCAGGCGCGGGGCCAGGAACAGCGTTCCCATGGCGTCGGTGCAGGCCAGGCGCAGCTTGCCCTCCATGCGCAAGTCTTCGCCGGCCAGGGTGCGTGCCAGTTGGCGGGTCTGGTCCTGCATGGCGCGCGCGGCGGCCAGCACGCTCTCGCCCAGGCGCGTCAGTTCGATATCGTCGGCACGGCGGATGAACAGGGGGGCGTCCAGGGTCTGTTCCAGTTGCTGCAGGCGCCGGCCGATAGTGGCGTGGGTCACACCCAGCACGCGCGCCGCACCCGAAAAGCTGCCCGCATCGACGAAGGCGGCGAAGCTGCGCAGGTCTTCCCAGTCAGTATGCAGCGCGGCACGGGCAGCGTGACTGAGCGAGGTGGAGTGGGCTGTTAATTTTTTCACAGGCGGATGATGATTTCGATGAATGGCGGTGCAAATTTTATCGGACTAAGATGCCTGCATCCGGTTTTTATCTCGCATTCTCTCTTTACTCTCGTCATCAAGGAGCTTTTCATGAGCACACCCCAGACCCTGATCCAGATCGCCGGCGGTTCGCCGCGCGCCGCCTCGTGGCAGGAAGCGGTGCTGGTCATCATCGACCACCAGACCGAATACACCACTGGCCGCGCGCCTCTCGCTGGCATCGGTGCAGCAGTCACGGAGATCGGGGCGCTGCTGGAACAGGCCCGTGCCGCCGGTGCGCCGGTGATCCACGTGGTTCATCACGGCAAGCCAGGCGGCGCGATGTTCGACCCGCAGGGGACGCACGTGGCCATCATCGAAGGCGTGCAGCCTGCGCCGGGCGAGGCCGTCATCGCCAAGAGCCTGCCCAATTCCTTTGCCGGCACCACGCTGGATGAGACGCTCAAGAAGAGCGGTCGCAAGTCGCTCGTCATTGCTGGCTTCGCCACCCACATGTGCGTGAGCGCAACAGTGCGCTCGGCGCTGGACCATGGCTATGCCTGCACGGTCGTGGCCGCCGCGTGCGCCACCCGTGACCTGCCTGATCCGCTGGGCGGCCCCGCCGTGCCGGCGGCTGATGTCCAGCGCGTTGCGCTGGCCGAGCTGGCCGACCGCTATGCCACCGTCGTGGCCAGCGCAGCGGCATTGCCAACGGACTGAGAACGCCGTATCAACACTGGGGAGGGCGCATCTGCGTCCTCTTTTTTTTTGCGCAATCGTCCAGGCTTATCCAGAAGCTGATCGATATCGACGTTTTCCTCTCAAAATTTCATCACGTTGACGACCTGGAACTAGCAATAATTAGAAATTGAAACCAAGAATCGATGGAGACAAGAAAAAGGCGCAGGTTCATGCGTTAGTTTAGCGGCTGCTCAAAAGCCACCCCGATCTGCCATCGTCGTCCGCAACTGCACGACCAGAGCGGCTGATGGGCTGGTAGAGAAGATCGGATCACACGCGCGCACGGCGTGTTCCCTAACAGAATGCAGATGCTGCGTTCGCTTTGCCGAAATGGCAGCAGCCCAACAAGGATAGATCGAAGATGATGTCGGCAGTCTATCGCGACAGGGTGCAAGCCCTGCTCGCCAGTGGTCAACGCAAGATACTGGGCATTGCCGGCGCGCCCGGCAGCGGCAAATCCACGCTGGCCCAGGCCCTGCTGGAACAGGCAGGAGCGCGCGCGGTGGTGCTGCCCATGGATGGCTACCACCTCGCCAACGCCGAGCTGGCGCGCTTGGGCCGCGCCATGCGCAAGGGCGCAGAGGACACCTTCGACAGCGCCGGCTACGTGGCGCTGCTGCAGCGCCTGCGAAGTCAGCGAGACAATGAACTCATCTATGCGCCGCAATTCCTGCGCGAGATCGAGGAAGCCGTCGCCGGCTCCATTGCCATCCCGCCCGGCGTCCAGCTCATCATCACCGAGGGCAATTACCTGCTGCTCGATCGCGGTCACTGGGCGCGTGTGCACCCCTTGCTGGACGAGTGCTGGTACCTGGACATCGACCCGGCCCTGCGCGTGCAGCGCCTGGTCGCCCGGCACGTCCAGTTCGGGCGCACGCCCGAGGCCGCCCGCGCCTGGGTGATGGACAGCGACGAAGTCAATGCCGCCCTCATCGAGACCACGCGTACGCGTGCCGACCTGGTTTTTCGCTGGGACTGACGCCCCGGCGCTGCTGCCCCCCGTACCGCCCCCAAGACCAACAATCCCCCTTCACGGAGACCCGCATGATCAAGAAAACCATCGCCATCGCCTGTTCCACCCTGTTGCTGGCCGCTGCGGCCCAGCCCGCCACGGCCGCTGACAAGCCCCTCAAATCGGTGGGCGTCACCGTGGGCGACCTCGCCAACCCCTTCTTCGTCGCCATCGCCAAGGGCGCCGAGAGCGGTGCGCACAAGATCAATCCGGACGCCAAGGTCACCGTGGTCTCGTCCAAGTACGACCTCAACACGCAAGTCGGCCAGATCGAGAATTTCATCGCCAACAAGGTTGACCTGATCGTGCTCAACGCCGCCGATTCCAAGGGCGTCGGCCCGGCCGTGAAGAAGGCGCAGAAGGCCGGCATCGTGGTGGTGGCCGTCGATGTGGCCGCCGAAGGGGCCGACGTGACGGTGATGTCGGATAACACCATGGCCGGGGCTGAGTCGTGCAAGTTCCTGGCCGACAAGCTGCAGGGCAAGGGCAATGTGATCATCGTCAACGGTCCGCCGGTCTCGGCGGTGATGGATCGCGTGACCGGCTGCAAGGCCGAGTTCAAGAAGTCGCCTGGCATCAAGATCCTCTCCGACAACCAGAACGCAGGCGGCAGCCGTGATGGCGGCATGACCACCATGTCCAACCTGCTGGCCGCGCAGCCCAGGATCGACGCCGTCTTCGCCATCAACGACCCGACCGCCATCGGCGCTGAACTGGCCATCCGCCAGGCCAAGCGCAGCGACATCAAGTGGATCAGCGGCGTGGATGGCGCGCCCGATGCCGAGCGCGCACTCAAGGACAGCAAGTCGCTGTTTGCCGCCTCGCCCGCACAGGACCCCTATGGCATGGCCGCTGAAAGCGTGGCCATCGGCTACGCAGTGATGAACGGCCGCGCGCCGCAGCAGAAGATCAAGCTGTTGCCGGTCAAGCTGATCACGCGCGACAACGTGGCCGACTATCAGGGCTGGGTCCCGGCCAAGTAAGCCTGTCGCAGGCTCGCCCCATGCCTGGTGCATGGGGTGCGTGGGCGCGTTGGGCGCGTGCGGCACATGATGCAACGCGTCTTCCCGGACTTTCTTTCTGTTGTCCTGTTGATATGACCTCTACCCCCTTGCTGCAGATGCGCGGCATCCGCAAGTCCTTCGGCGCGACGGTGGCGCTGTCGGACATGCACCTGACCATCCGCCCTGGTGAGATCCATGCGCTCATGGGCGAGAACGGCGCGGGCAAGAGCACGCTCATGAAGGTGCTCTCGGGCGTGCATGCACCCGACCAGGGCGAGATCCTCCTCGATGGTCAGCCCGTCGTGCTGCCCGATCCTGGCGCCAGCCGCGCCGCCGGCATCAACCTCATCTATCAGGAACTGGCGGTCGCACCCAACATCAGCGTGGTCGCCAATGTCTTCATGGGCAGCGAGCTGCGTACCCGCCTGGGCCTGATCGACCACGCCGCCATGCGCAAGCGCACCGATGCCGTGCTGCGCCAGCTGGGCGCAGGCTTTCGCGCCAGCGACCTGGCCGGGCGGCTCTCCATTGCCGAGCAGCAGCAGGTCGAGATCGCCCGTGCGCTGGTGCATCGCAGCCGCATCGTGATCATGGATGAGCCCACCGCCGCGCTGTCCGAACGCGAGACCGAGCATCTCTTCAACGTCGTACGCCGCCTGCGCGACGAAGGCCTGGCCATCATCTATATCAGCCATCGCATGGCGGAGGTGTATGCCTTGGCGGACCGCGTGACGGTGCTGCGCGACGGCAGTTTCGTCGGCGAGCTTGCGCGCGCGGAAATCGATTCGGAACGCATCGTCCAGATGATGGTGGGGCGCTCCCTCACCGAGTTCTACCAGCATCAGCGCATCGCCCCCGCCGAGGCGGCGCGGTTGCGCACCGTCATGCAGGTGCGCGGCCTGGCCGGCGGCAAGATCCGGCCGGCTTCGTTCGACGTGCGCGCTGGCGAAGTGCTGGGCTTTGCCGGGCTGGTCGGCGCTGGCCGCACCGAACTGGCGCGCTTGCTCTTTGGCGCCGATCCCAAGTCGGGTGGCGACATCCTGCTCGATGAGCGCGCCGTGCGTATCGACCAGCCGCGCGCGGCCATGCGGGCCGGCATTGCCTACGTTCCCGAAGATCGCAAGGGACAGGGACTGTTCCTGCAGATGGCGGTGGCGGCCAACGCCACCATGAACGTGGCCGCGCGCCACACTCGCCTGGGCCTGGTGCGCAGCGGTTCGCTGGGCGGCGTGGCGCGCGCGGCGATCCAGCGTCTCAACGTCAAGGTGGCGCATCCCGAGGTGGCGGTGGGCAAGCTCTCCGGCGGCAACCAGCAGAAGGTCCTGCTGGCGCGCTGGCTGGAGATCGCGCCCAAGGTGCTGATCCTCGACGAACCCACGCGGGGTGTGGATATCTATGCCAAGAGCGAGATCTATCAACTTGTCCACAAGCTGGCCGGCCAAGGCGTTGCCGTAGTGGTCATCTCCAGCGAACTGCCGGAGGTGATCGGCATCTGCGACCGCGTGCTGGTCATGCGCGAAGGCGCGATCACGGGTGAGCTCGCCGGCGAGGCCATCACCCAGGAAAACATCATGCGCCTGGCCACCGATACCGATGTCCCGCGCACGGCGCCTGTCTCCCTTACCCCTCTTACTCCCCTGGCTCCCTCTCATGGCTGATACCAAGATGACGCACCCCACTGATGCCGTCCTGCCCGACGCTCGCCGTCCCTCGTCCACCGTCGCGCAATGGCTGCTGCACCGGCTGGGCATGCTGCCGGTGCTGGTGGTGCTGTACCTGTTGTTCTATGCGCTCACGCTCTACCTGAGCGGCGATGGCACGTCCAATTTCGCCAGTGCCGAAAACACCATGAACATCCTGCGCCAGGTGGCCATCAACCTGGTGTTGGCGGCCGGCATGACCTTTGTCATCCTCACCGCCGGCATCGACCTGTCGGTGGGCTCGGTGCTGGCCGTATCGGCCGTGCTGGGCATGCAGGTGTCGCTGAGCGCCGCACCGGGATGGTCGATTCCGATGTTCGTCGTCTCCGGCCTGGTCATGGGCATGGTCAATGGTGCCATGGTGGCCTTCCTCAACATCAATGCCTTCGTGGTTACGCTGGGAACGATGACGGCGTTTCGCGGCGCGGCCTATCTGCTGGCCGATGGCACCACCGTGCTCAACAACGACATCCCTAGTTTCGAATGGATAGGCAATGGCGATTTCCTGCACGTACCCTGGCTGATCTGGGTGGCCGTGGCGGTGGTGCTGCTGTCTTGGGTGATCCTGCGCAAGACCGTGCTGGGCATGCATATCTACGCCATCGGCGGCAACCTGCAGGCGGCGCGCCTGACCGGCATCCGCGTGGGACTGGTGCTCTTGTTCGTCTATTCGATCAGCGGCCTGTTCTCCGGCCTGGCCGGAGCCATGTCGGCCAGCCGCCTGTATGGCGCCAACGGCAACTGGGGCAGCGGCTATGAGCTCGACGCCATCGCCGCCGTGGTGCTGGGCGGCACCAGCCTGATGGGGGGCGTGGGGACCATCTGGGGAACCGTGGTGGGAGCGCTGATCATCGGCGTGATGAACAACGGCCTCACCATCCTCGGCCTGTCTTCATTCTGGCAGTACGTGGCCAAGGGCGCGGTGATCGTGCTGGCTGTGATCCTCGACAAATGGCGTCAGAAGGACGCCGCTCAATCCGCCTGACAAGGACATCCCATGCTCCAGCCTGATTTCGAAAGCCGCCGTTTCCTGCATGCCCACGTGGCCGATACCCTGGCCTTCTACGACCGCCATGCCATCGATCCCGAGGGCGGCTTCTTCCACTATCTCAAGGACGATGGCAGCGTGTACAACAGCGGCCACCGGCATCTGGTCAGCGCCACCCGGTTGGTCTTCACGCAGGCGATGGCCTACACCCACTCGGGTCATGCGCGTTATCTGGAACAGGCGCGCCGCGCCTGGGAGGAGCTGGCACAATTCCGCCATGCCGCCGGACCATTGCAAGGGCTGTATGCATGGACCCGGCAGGATGGCCGGATCGATGACGCCACCGTAATGGCCTACGGCCAGGCCTTCGTGCTGCTGGCCTGCGCCCATGCGCATCGCATCGGGCTATGCGGCGAGGATGAGGTGGCCGGGGCCTTCGATCGCATGGAGACGGCATTCTTCGAACCGGCCCACAATGCCTATGCCGATGAGATCACCCCGGCGGGCGAGCTGATCGGCTATCGCGGCCAGAACGCCAACATGCACATGTGCGAAGCCTGCCTGGCCGCCTATGAGGCAACCGGCCAGCGCCGCTATCTGGATCGCGCCCTGCTGCTGATCGACCGTTTCGTCTTCGACCTGGCGCGGCATACACAAGGGCTGGTGTGGGAGCACTACCACCAGGACTGGTCGCCCGATCACCAGTACAACAAGGGCAAGCGCGACAACATCTTCAAGCCCTGGGGCTTCCAGACCGGGCACCAGACCGAATGGGCCAAGCTGCTGCTCATCGCCCACGGCCACGCGCCGCATGCTGCCTACGTGCCGCGCGCCATCGAATTGCACCAGGCGGCCTGGACCTGCGGCTGGGATGCCACCCATGGTGGCCTGATCTACGGCTTTGGCGTCGATCTGGAACCGTACGACAGCGTCAAGTACTTCTGGGTGCAGGCCGAATCCTTCGCCAGCGCATGGCGGCTGTGGCGCGTCACCGGCGAGCATGTCTTCCGCGACCAGTACCGCATGCTCTGGGCCTGGAGCTGGCAGCACATGGTCGATCATCAGCATGGCGCGTGGTTCCGCATCCTGGCCGCCGATGGCAGCAAGCTGGAAGATACCAAGTCACCTGCCGGCAAGGTGGACTATCACACCATGGGCGCCTGCTGGGATGTGCTGGCCGTGGGTGGGCTGGGCGCATAGCCGCTTTGCTCCTGGGCGTGCGCGCTGGTCAGGGCGTCTTCAGGAAGACCTTGTCGTAGAGCTTGCGGATCTCGGCTGTTGATTCAGGATCATGCCAGCGCTCCACCAGCGCGCGGTAGGCCGGCGTGGGGCGCTGCGCCAGCAGCACCTGGTTGACCTGGTCGATCACTTGCCGGCCCCATTCATTCTTCGGACACATCACGCGATTGAATACCACTTCATCCGCTTCCTCCGTGCGGATGGCCGCCAGCTCGTCAGCATGCCCGAGGATGCGGGCCTGGTAGAAGGCCAGCAAGGGCAGTTCGATCATGTAGTCGATGCGTCCGGCCAGCAGCATGCTGATGGCTTCGACCTGCTCTGAATAGTTTTCGCGCGCCGGATACTCCGCCAGCAAGCGGTCCACCGTTGGGCTGTAGGAGCGATCACGCATCACCGAGGTGACCATCTGGCGATTCTGCAGCAGGCTCTTCAGGGATTGCGGATGTGCGAACTGCGATAACCGGTCGCGCCGCACGATCACGCGCAGCGGCAGGAAGATCGAGGTCGGCAGCGAGAAATAGGCATAGGCATCCCGCTCGCTGGTGCGCAGCGCGCCGATGTAGCACCAGTGGCTGCCCTTGCGGATCTCGCTGATCACGCGCGGGAAAGGCGCGGCCAGGTCCACATGCTGATATTGCGGCAGATGCGAAGTGATTACCCCCAGCGTCAGATCGAAGATACCCCGGCCCGCCCACTCACCTTCGCGGATCATGTAGGGCGGCACATGATGCCGGCCCCAGGTGATCTGGCTGGCCGGTTCGCCAGCGTGGATTGCGGGTGGTAGCGTCAGCAGCGAGAGGCTGGTCAACAGAAGCAGGAACGGGCGGGACCACATGGTTGTCTTTCGGCAGGGGAGTTCAGTGCAGGATCAATACAGGAGCAATACCGCATCAATGCGACGCAATCGGCTCGGCAGCCAGTACGACGCGGTTGCGTCCTTCCAGCTTGGCGCGGTAGAGCGCAGTGTCGGCCGCCTGCAGCAGTGCGTCGAGACTGGTTCCGGGCTCGCCTGGGACACAACTGGCTACGCCTGCGCTGATTGTGATGCGGCCCATCGCCGAACCCGCATGCGCAATGCCCAGCGCATGCACCGAATCGCAGATGCGCTGGAGCATGTCCGCGCCGGCCTGGCCCTCGGTATCGGCCGCGATGACGGCGAACTCTTCGCCGCCATAGCGGGCCACCGTATCGCCGGCTCGCACGATGGCCCGCTTCAGCGTCTGCGCCACCTGTCGCAGCACCGCATCGCCGGCCAGGTGGCCGTAGTGGTCGTTGTAGGGCTTGAACCAGTCCACATCGATGAAGGCCAGCATCAGCGGCGCACCGTGCCGCAGGCTGCGCCGCCATTCCTGGTCCAGCGTTTCATCGAAGCTGCGGCGGTTGGCGATGCCGGTCAGTCCATCGGTCAGGCTCAGCGAACGCAGCTGTTCATTGGCTTGCGCCAGGTCGCGGGTGCGCTCGGCGATACGCAGTTCGAGCGATCGGTTCAGCGCCGACAGCGATTGTTTTTCCTGCTCCAGTTCCTGGTAGAGCGCGTGGTTGTGGATGGTGTGGCGATGCAGCTTGGCCAGCATGATATTGATGGCGTCGGCCAGGAAGTGCAGCTCGTGGCGTTGCCGGCCCGGCAGGTGGATGCTGCGCGGCGTTTCCATCTGGTTCAGGTCCTGCTCGCGCACGAAGCCGGCCAGCCGCGTGATCGGCAGGCCCAGCCAGCGGCGGAACACGTACAGGAAGATGAACCACAGTACCAGCGTCTTGATGACTGAATTGATCAGGATCAGCATGAAGCCATAGGCCACCTTGCTGATGACCACGTGGCGGCTGGAATAGACCGTCCAGCTGCCGATGTTATGCATGACCCCATGCTCATCGCGATAGAGGATGGGAAAGCGATGGCTGGTGGCCGCGTTGAGGAAGCCCGCTCGCACGGTGCTCTGTGTGCCGTCCTCTTCGATATGCACCTGCGCTCCGCTGCTGTCGATGATGTTGCCCAGCGCCATCACCAGCCTGCCCTGGGGATCGTCGATCTTCACGCCCGTGATCACCGGCAGATTGCTGATGCCGGTAAGGGTTGCCTTCTGCACGTCGCCCTGGAAGCGCCAGGTGGAGCTGGCCAGGCTCGCACCGAAGGTGCGGTCCATGGCCAGCAGTTCAGTGTCCACGCTGGAGCGGGCGTGCCGATATTCCGCTCCAAGCTGAACGCAGGTCACGACGAGCGTAACCAGGAAGTAACTCCCGAAGATGATGCGCAGCAGATGAACCGCCAGGGAGTTCTTGGAAAGCAGATTCATCGTCTCAGACGTTGGGTATGCTCTGCGCGAAGCTGAACAGGTTGGCCGGATCGTACTGCCGCTTCACGCGCTTGAGCCGCTCCAGGTTGCTGCCGTAATAAGCCCTGGCCCAGTTGGGCAGCTCGCGGCTGGGGAAGTTGACGTAGGACTGCGGCAGCATGTAGGGCTGCATGGCCTCGAAGTATTCCGTGAGCCAGGCTTGCTGGCGGCGCATCACGTCGGGCTTGTCGATGGGCGCCCAGGCGCATTCCATCTCGAAGATGTAGTTGGCGTTGCGATGCACGTAGGCCGTCGCATCCGTGGCCACCTCGCGGACCTTGCCGCCGATGGCAAAGAGGATGCCCATGTTCTCCGGCAGCAGCGAGCCGCCTGGCCATTTCATCATGTAGCTCAGCATCGTCTCCAGCGCCTGCGGCGGCAGCGCCTCGGCTACGTAGGAAGAACGCAGGTCGTACATGCCGTTGGGGTCATCGGTGATGAGGTAGTCGCGCGCCTGCCAGTAGCGCATCTGGCGGATATCTTGCTTGATCGGCTTGACCAGCTTCAGCGCCGGGGCCAGCGCTTCCAGCGCCTTGTCCAGCGGCCCGAAGAATTGTCCCAGCGTGGTCACCTGCAATTGTTCGCGGCGCGGGAAGGCCCCGGGCGCATCGGGGTAGGCCTTGGTGCGCGTGGAGATCTGGGTGGCGTAGCGGCTCTGGATTTCCTGCAGCAGGGTCAGCAGTTCGATCTGTTTTTCGCCCGGCCAGACGATGTTGAAGATGGTCACGTCGTCCTTGACCTCGTGCAGGTCGAAGCTGAAGGCCGTATTGATGCCGAAGTTGCCGCCGCCGCCGCCGCGCAGCGCCCAGAACAGGTCGCGATGCGGCCCCTGTGCATCGGCGCTGACCTGCTGGCCATTGGCCAGCACGATCTCGGTCCGCACCAGACTGTCGCAGGTCAGGCCCGCATGGGTCGCGGAGAAGCCCCAGCCGCCGCCCAGTACCAGTCCGCTGGCGCCGACGGTCGGGCAGCGGCCTGAGGGAATGGCGAAGTTGGTGCCGCTGAAGGCATCGGCCATGTTCTGGTTGCTGGCCCCGGCGAGGATATAGCCGCGATTCTTGTCGAGGTCGTACCAGACCTTGTTCATCGCCTTGACGTCGATGAGCAGGCCGGTGGTCGTGGAGAAGCCCGCGTAATTGTGGCCACCGGAGCGCACCGCGAATTTTTCGCGATGGTCAGCGGCCCAGCGCAGGCAGAGCTGCACATCGTGGGCGTCGGCGCACATGGCGACTGCGCGCGGCAGGATGTCGGCGTAGCGCGCATTGTTGGGCGCCGCCGCCATGGCGTAGCCCATTTCACCGGGAAGGATCAGCCGGCCATGCAGACTGTTGCGCAGGGCGCGCAGATTCTTTGGCGTATGCAGCGCAGGCGCCGCCTGAACCACCCCCGGCATGCTGGTCGCATAGAGCAGCGCCGCTCCGGCCTGAAGGAATTTGCGCCTTGGTAATGCCTTGGAATCACCCATTCGTTTCCCCGCTGAAATTGTTTTTCTATGGCCATGCCGGGATTGGCTCGGCTCGTGAATTCTAACAGCCGCTAGGGCTTGGAGAGACGGGGTAATTACGTATTGTGATGTTTTTTGAGTTTGTGTTTGTTACGTTGGATTGTTGTGAATTCATTGTCGCGTGGACTGGTTGACAAGCCGGGGATGGGGGCAGACACGAAGCCTGAAAAATATCGTTCCGGTTTTTGTGCTGTGCTTCGAATAGGCCAGGTATGCCGACGAATATCTTGCGGCGGACCACGCAGATGAACTGTAAACTTGCGGCGCAGCATCATAAGAATGCGGCCAAGCCACATATCAACAACAAGGAAAAATGGTGTCAACGATCTCCCCCATCTATCTGCTCGCGGTCATGCTCACCGCCACCATGCTTTACTTGACCAGACGTACTCCCGTGACCGGTACTCTGGCCAAGGCTGGGCGTATCCTGATGCAGTCGATCGTGGTCGGTCTGGGCATCTTCCTTGCCGCGCTGGTTTCCCAGAGTCTCAGCATGTACTCCCTGTTGTCCGACCATGTCTACCGCGATCTGGTCCTCATGACCCTGGTGGCATATTGCTTCGTATATCGTGGACAGCGGCACTGGCTGTCCAGCGTGCGCCAGTTTGTCAGCTCTTGCATGTTGCTGGCGGTGATGCTGGCGGCTTGCGTAGTGATCTGGCACCTGGCCGGAGGAACCTTGGTCAGTGCCGTGCTGATTCCGTGGCAGTTGCCATTGATGCGCTGGGTCGAGGGGCGCGTCCTCGAAGCGCAGCATTCTGCGGGCGGGGCGTCGCGGCGCAAGAAAGGGGCCATGCACTACCGCAGTGCCAACTTCGAGATCAGTTACGTGGAAGGGGACGACAAGCTGCAACTGAAATGCACGCTGCCAGCCCAAGCCGCCAGGGGGACGCCTGAGACGGCGTTCCAGGGCAGCATTGCAGCGCTTCATCATGCCAGCGGTCTGGCAATGGGTAACCGTTGGATGCCTAACGTCCAGTGCAGCTGGACAGAAGAAACCGAGACCCGTTATAGCGATAACAGCAGTACCCAGTACATCCCCGGCACCACCGCTACTGGCTATAGCAGCTCTGGGGAAACTGTAACGGTGCACACGCCAGGGACCAGCGTTTACATTCCGGCGACCAAGCATTTCAGCTACGAAAGCAAGACCGGCTTACACGCTGCCACTGTCTTCATCGTGATCGATGGCATGGGCTACAACGTCGTATTGCCAAAGATGAAGACGCGGGACAAGGCCGCATTGGATGAGGTCGTCACTGCAATCAGGGCTGCGCTGGCAGAACGTTGCGCGCAGAGCAATACGCGCGAAGTCGCTGATGCCGAGGCGCAGCGTGTCGAGAAAGCCGCAGCTGCACAGCAGGCTGCACAGGACGCGAAGGACGCAGCATACCAAGCCTGTGTCGCCTTGCTGGAGCGTGCCGGCTTGCGCAGGGCTGAGGGTGACCTTTTCTTGCATTATGAATATGATGCGACCGGTACGCTCACCAGGCTTATTGCCGCTGATCGGGATGGCCGCGGCCTGTTGGTCAGTGGCAGCGATGTCTGGATGGGCAGTTGGAAGAATGCTGAGCTTGTTCAACGCAAGGCCGAACGGGAATTGCATTTCAAGGTGGTTGACGAAGCCTATCGCCAGCAGCATCTCAAGGAACGTCGGCTGGTGGTGCGCGGCTGGAGTGACCCGCTGTGCACGGAATGGCAGGACCGCATCGCCTTGCTCAATGCCGGATGAGCGGATCGGCTGTAAGCGGGGTGACGATGTCTCGCGGGCGCTGGAGGCAACAGCATCCGCGAGTCAGGTCATAGAATGCTGAACGCTGGCGAAGAACATGTTCCTGGCCATTCGGTCTCGTATGACGGGCTCGATGGCGTATTGCAGGTGGGCAGTGCCTGGAAAAGCGTCGCCAAACAAAAAGCCCGCCATCTCGTAAAAGAAGGCGGGCTTTTCGGACGACGCCGCATACACATGAAATGTCCATGCAGCGACGGGTATCTGGTGGGATAGGTTCACTTTAATTTATTGTGTAAGTAATTGAAATAAATAAAATTTTATATTTTTTGTAAAAAAAGTACCCCTAAGAGTACCCCTAAAATTCTCGGATGTATTCGATCCACCTCAGACCGCGACGGATAGTTGACCGCCGATCCCCCACGATCTTTGTACTTCTGTGAGCGTCGTCAGCTAATTCGACGAACCGGAGTATCAGGTGTTGAAAGTTGTTCGTTTGGGAGCAAGTCCGCTTCTGCTGATAGTGATCGATATAAAAATTGGCTTCTGCGAAGGTAGAATTCAGGTCCTACTCAGTGAGAGGGTTTGACGTGGAATTTATTTACGCTTCTTCGACTAGTCTGGCGTTGGACAGTATTGTCCAACCTGGAAACTATGGGGAAAATGTCTCTGCACATCGCCCCGGCGTAACAGACGGCTGGGTGCTGGCAAGGGAAATGATCTTTGAAAATGTGCGTTTGCGAATAGCGCCGCAGCAGCCAAGCCGCTTGCGTGCAAACTTCTTATTTACAAGTACAGCAGCGGCGCTGGCATTAAAGAAAGATCTCGAAAATGGGATTTTGGCGTCAAGGTTATATAGGGTTGAGCTTATTGATGACACTATGCCATTCTGTTTTGCTGACTATGACGCACTACGTCAGATAGTATCCAGCGATTTTTGCGGGAGTACGTTACAGGCCGCGATGGCTTACTGGATCGGCACCACGAAGGATATTGGTCCTTGGAGTGACCGAGCCCACGAATTTCTCACATATTCGCCCATCAAGATTTTGAGGCAAGTATCAGGGGGCAATCCATTTGAGCTTCATTGCCCTACAATTTCCGTTACGCAGGGAATAGGAGATTAACTAAAGTATGAAGGCCTCTTGTTGTGAGGATCTGGTGACAGGACTGAATGGTTACATTACTTGGTCGTCATCTCCATAAAACAAAAAATAGTGACCGCCGCATGATAGACCCCACTTTCTGTGAGATGGCGATACGCCATCTACAACAAGAGCTTCCCGGCATTGATCTCTTTTCGAGAGAGTTTTTGTTCGATAGAAAGCATGCTCAGGCGCGTAGCCAGTTATTGATCATTGCGGGTCCTTATGGGCTACGAACACGCTTGTCCTTTTTGTTGCGTGAAGCACTGCCAGATGGCTACCGCGAAAAAATCTTTCCTGGCGATTACGATTTGGGAAACCAGTTTTCGTTACTGCCAAGATTTTGCGCAATCGATGACCGGCAAGGCGGGGAACGGGCCAGCCTGGCAGAAGAGCTATCGCAAGATCTCTGGCGAGAGGGAAAATCTGAGTCGCTAAGTGAGGAAAATTTCAAGAAACTCAAGCGCGACCTTACTGCATTGACGGGACGTAGTATGCAGCAACACTACGCCTGCAATAAATCAACTGCTCTGAAAGTCATGAAGTTGCTGTACCGGTTTGGACGGGATCGCTGGTCGTCCGAATCTGGAGAGGCTGGCAAAGGGGAGGCAAAATCACAGCTCTTCGATCTGCTCAAATGGCCGGAGGGAGAGGGACGGCATAGGTTTTCATTGTCATTTCGAGGAACATATCCTTACCAGAGCGCTTCGCCAAAATCCCCTTTTAAAGCAAGCGACGATCAGTCCGTGCTTATCGCAGATCTCAAGGCGTATCTCAGCATTGAGTTGGACGATAAGACATATGAGGATATTTCCGCCGTGCCGGCAATGTTGCAGTGGCATATCAATAACATTGTGCACAACGTTGAAAAACTTTTAGTTGATACTGGTCGTAAGTCTTACTTGGACGCGGTGAAGCTGTATGACTATCTCGCTGAAAAGGTAGGGTTGCTAAAGTTTAAAATTCTAGTCGCAGAGATTGGATTAGATGAAGAGCTTTTCTTATATTTGCATACTCTGGAATTCGCGCATTTCATGGAGGCTTATCCAAAATTGTTGGAAAAGGCCGAGCCGACACGAGCGCTTCTCCCCGTCTTTCCCGCGATTGAAATGCTCGCGAAAGATAGCACCGGCGATGCTGCAATCGGAATGCATGACCCAATCATCGCGGACGATAGATTTTTTGATTTTATTCGTGACTGGATGGGGGTATTGGTCCTAATTGTCGGCAAGGCATTAGGTGAGAAAACTACACATACCGAGCTGGAAAAGGCTGTTGAGCCAGCATATCGTTTAGCGACTACCTATGCTCTTTTTCGGAAGCGACCGAATGGGGATGATCTAGACGACTGTTTCAGTGCGCTGGAGTTGATAGCTTCACTTTGTTGCGTACGCGATGAACAGGCAAAAAAAGAAAACGAACGGACACGCCATAAGCCTTATTGGAAAGGCCAGCAAGCTCAGGGAGGGAGTATTCTGACCTCTCTCAAAGCGGTCCCCCAAGATGACGATAAATTCCTATTTGACGATCCAGTTCCTGAGGAGCATCGGCTGATTTGGACCAGCCGCTTTGAATGGTTTTTAGACGCATTGCAGGGACATACTGAACTGACAGTTCAACGTTTCCGGCTTCGAAGTGCCTTGGCGTTCAACGTAAAAGAAATTATCAAGACGAACAATCGTGCTGGGATGGCCGAAGACCTGGAAAAATTGAGTGAGGCCACGTGTATGTTGGGCCTGAATTTCCTCATTGGGGAGGATAGCGGAGCAGTCGTGGTCGATAGTAGCGTTTAAAAAACCGCCCTACTGCAAGAAGAAGCAATTCGCCATGCTTCTCCTACCCCCGCCGGAATGGTCCGGCGGGGATTCAGGAGTTGCTAATGAACCCTATCAAATCACCCCACTTACCCGGCGCCGAAGTCGACGTATGGCTAGGCATTGGAAAAAGCACCAGACATAGCTGGCAAGACCCGAAGTCTCCTTACTTCGATTCAACCTGGCCTCTACCGATCAAGCTCGGTGCGCGGAAAACCGTCTATATTACAAACGAGGTCGAGGCCTGGCTGGCTTTGCGCCCACGCTCCCGCGATGCGGAAATCAGTAAGGGGGAATGATGTCTCAATCCAATCCTCCTCCATTGCATGCCTTGTCGCGTGCGCTACGCGACGTCATTTTTGAGCAGGCAAGCACACCGGCGACCGAGATTTTGTTGGCCGGCTTTCTGGACGGTTACATTTCCCAATGCGTTGGCTCATGTGTGCAAGTGAAGACGCTATATGGACCAGCGATTCCTCCCCTCGCTTATATCATGGTCTTCGGTCCCGCCAGTTCGCGAAAATCGACCATGGGAAAGCCATTTCAGGCACATTTTGATGATTATCATCGGAGATACGTTACTGAAACCGCTGAGGCTTGGTCTGAGTATCGAGCCAGCCTGGAAAGCTGGAAGGCCGAAAAGGCCGGTATTCTCAAGACCATCAAGAAGCAGGCATCTTCTGGTCGCGCAGCTGATGATTGCTTGCGGCAGCGCTTGATCGAATTGGAGAAGAGCGTACCGAAGATGCCGCCATCACCGCCTTCCCGTTTTGAAGATACTACTCTTGCTCCTTGGCTGGATGCAGCAGCAAGGAATCCAGCGACCTTCTTCTACGGTGACGAGGGCAGTGGGGTGTTGAACGGCATGGATAAGGATATGGTCGGCGCTCTGTGTGGCTATTGGAGCGCTATGCAGCCAAGCCATGCGCGTAGTCATACGGGCATTCAAATTGTGAACGTGATGCCCACAGTTATTCTTTCCATTCAGCCCAGCGTCCTAGTGCGCTTTTTGACGGCTACACCAAAAGGCCTGCACTTTGTGAGCGGAGGATGTGCGAGCCGTTTCATATTCTACGGCGTGAGCGAAGCTGAATTTGCGCGGCAATCCATTGGCATTTCCGAGGACCGCTCAAGTACCGCCTTGCAAGCGGCACTTGAGCGGTCAGAACATTTCTTTCGTTTGCAAGACCAGCTAAATCGAAACGGCGGGGCAGGAAAGAAAGTATTGGAACTATCGGATTCAGCAAAACGCGAAATGCGGGATCTTGAGAAGTACCTGCACAGTATTCGCCGTAACGCGGGGAGTGATGGAGAGTTGGCTCTCATTGACAAGACTGCGGAAAACATACTTCGGCATGCAGCTCGTCATCACGAATTCAATGGCATCGATGGATTGATCGGCGTATCGGAAATAGCTGATTCGGCGGAGTGGCTTCTATGGAGCTTGGACAACTATGTCGAGCTGATGGAGAGCGAGCAGACCACGGGTCGAAGCGCAGACAAGGATGCCGAGACCTTGTGGGATTTGATGCTCTATGGCTTGCATATACGTGATGGCAAGATTACTCGGCGCCAATTGGCTGAAGAGGCCTTTAACGTGGGCTTAGTGCGTTCCACGCATTTCAGCGATGCGCTGGGCGTACTTTGCCAACGGGACCTTGCAACGTTGAAGGATGGATATGTCTATTGGGAAAAACCTAATCGTGTGAGCCATCTCATCAGCACATTCAATAGACGCTAAATGTTTCTGCTTCTATGGACGGCCGGCATGATTACGTACATTCAAAAGAGGAAAGAAGGAAATGAAAAGCGAGTTTATCGTCGATAAATCATTGGCGAATTGTCTTGTTTTTCGTTCCTACCGACTTTTGGTTCTAACAAGGTTAATACAGTTAATGAATTAACTAAAAAACTAATCAATCGATCTCATGCCGCAGGCATGAAGAAGATATGAAGGAAGAAATTATGGACTACCAAGCTGCTCCAGAAGATGAGGATGCAAACGCAATTAGTGATGCTCCTGGCATCGAATATGAAGAAAGACAGAAGAAAGTCGATAGCCAAGTCATCAATCGGGTATCCAGCGAACTGAACAGGATTTATGGGAAGAATGGTGAGAGTTACCAAGTTCCTATCAATGCAGCGCATCTCAGTGCATTTGAAACTTTTATTAGATACCTTTTTGATACAGATGACGTGCCGTACGAGATCTACAAGCGGAATGGTATTGAACGTGTGGTCACCTTGAAAATGGCTCGTCACATGAAGATGTTGCCGGCATATGCTCGAATAGGTAGTCCGTCTTTAGCATTTCCACCAGACTTTGACCTATTCTTCAGCGTATACCGTACGCACGAAATCCGGCTATACGGATTTGTCGATTGGGAAATGGAAGATGATTTTCGAACTAAAGGAGCGATTGACTTCATAGATCCGAAGCATGCGCATATGGCCGTTGACTTCGTATTGACAGTACGGAAGGAGGCAAAGAAGACCAAGCTAAGAAGTCGCATGAGCGACTGGCGTAGCGCTTGTCGAAGGAATGAAGACTATCTGCGTAACTTCCTGATAGAAATGTTCGAGGAGCATGGTCGAGTCAACGCCGTTGACGTAGTTTTTCTGTACCGCAAGGCTGCATGTGAAAACAGGGGTGAGGTGCTTGCGCGAGGCATCGAATTGCAGCAGCGGAATGAAGAAGAATATCAAAAGTACCTTAATGGAACGGAGTTGGGCGAAGTGCCGGATCAATGGGTAAGTTTGCAAGAACTGAAGAATGACTTGAAGAATTTCTTCAATAATGCACGCCATAAAACTTCGCTTTTCGGCAAAGATAAATTTATTGATTATTTCGCAAGGATTGAATACACGCGCGATGCTGGATATCACGTCCATATCTGCTTTTTTTACAAAGGTTCTGAGGTGCAGCGAGACCTTTGGTATTCGCATGCAATAGGAAAATTTTGGCAGAAAATTACCGACGGGCGTGGCTACTACTTTAGCTGTAATGCAAAAGCGGCTGAAGGTAAATACAGAAACGTGGGTATTGGCGCTATCGAGCACTACGATTTTGAGAAAATCCGTCATCTTTGGACCGCTGTTAGCTATTTTGTGAAAGCGGCGACGGTCGTGCGTGTGAAGCATAACGGAAAGCAACAGATGGTGTTGCATGGGAAACGCCGCAAACACGTAGGTGCGAAACTGGGGAGGCCTCGTGGTGAAGGATTGTCTGGTCCTGAATACCGAGAGAAGCTCAGAAAAATATTCAGCTAAAAAATCAGTGGGCTGCGCGGCATGTACAGAACTATCCGTATAGCCCCACTAGTCCAATGGCGGATAGTTCTGTACATCTAGGGAAAGGACGGAAAAAAATAGCCTTGTTGATCGTTAACTTTTAAAAAAACTCCCTTCCAAGAATGCGTGGTGCTTGGCATGCTTGCCAAAGCACTAGCGTATCGCTAGGGAGCTTCCGATAAATCTGTATAAGGAGAAAACTTTGGGCGAATCTATTTTGAATTCATTTGAGAATAAGGGGAACCGCCAAGATGTCGATTCCGACATTGATACGTTGCGTAAGTTGTTGGCAGCTGATGTCAAAGAGCATCCAGGCAAGCAGAAATTTCGTGAACTGTTCAACTTTATTCAGGAAACGCTTGAAGGCGGGAAATCAGTCTCGTCGATCGCACGAAATCTCAAAGCCGTTGGAGTGAGTGTTTCACCGGCGACACTATCGAAATGGATAGATGAAGAGAAAGAAGTTCGTAAGAAGCGAAGCGGTGTCCGAGATGCGATTCTCAAAGCGGCGATTAAATAGACTTGCATCAAAAGCGAGAAAGGGAGCGGCCCAAACGGGCGCGCTCTTCAGCATTTTGTAGGTCGGCCTATCACCATGGCCCTGCTGTTGCCTTTCTCTGTTACCTCAAGGTGCACATGCAACGTATCTTTGCTTTATCTTCTGCATCGACTACCCCCATGGAACATGCTTGCCGATAAAAATCGTCGTAGCACTTCTTGTCGATTTTCGGTTTTGCCGATTATTGTGCCTTTGAGGACTTCTTGGTGACTCCATTTTTGGTTGCTGCTGTCGCATCTTTAAACGCTTGCATTTCAATCTTGGATGGATCGTGTGAATTGCCTATGCAATAAGGTACCGCAGAGTTACCACTGGGGTCGTTTTGCAGTGATTCCTTGCCGCAAGCAAAAGCGTCCTTATATTCACGCGTTTTTTTATAGTTGGCTGATTGGGCATATACGTTTGTGCCAGCACCGAGCAGGACGCTCGTGACTAGGCCAGTAGCAAGCAGACGGATAATGGTTTTTAAGTGGATCATATTTCAGGTTTTCCTTGTGGATAGGGCAACCGCATAACCTTTCTCTCGCTGAAGAAATTTCACGCAGTGCAGATGTGGTTTTGCAGTTCCGTTGATTTGATTATCGGAAGGAATAGGTGTAATTGCCTTGATTCGTGATCAATACAACTTCTTTGACCTTGCAGCTATAGGCAAAGAGCTTGACCCCCTGCCCAAATTTGAAGGTAAGCGGCAATGGGTAGACGCCGCCAAGTTTTGCTTTGCAATTACCTCTGTTGACGTTGAAGCCTGTGAGTACAACCTGATCGGTCGCGGCTTCAAGCTGAATGATGGGAACATTCTGTTCGATGTGGGTGGACACATCAAAAGGGGCGTCACCGGCGTAGGACACTGTGCAGGTGGTCATGGCGCTGGCGAGGGCAAACAATCGTAATGCGTATTTCAAGTTTTTCTCCTTGTTTGAAAGTGAAGACGGCTACGGAAAGTAAATGAATTTAAACCAATTAAGATAATTGTATCTCTAAAAGTTGTAACGTGGCATGATCCGACAACGCACAATGTGTGGATGCCTACCAATGTCGAAAAAACCGCTTTCTCAAAACGTCTGGAGCTTGCCTTGCGCCGCAGCGAAGGCATGGTTGTCGGCGCGACCGAATTGGCCAATCGTTTCAATCTGCGCTATAAGGACGGAACACCTGTCTCGACGCAAACGGCGCACAAGTGGCTTAGTGGCCGAGCGATTCCGACCCACGCCAAGCTGGCGACTCTTGCCAAGTGGTTGAGCGTGGACGAACACTGGCTCCATTACGGCCCTGTGCCGTCCAAGGAAGAGGTCAAGAAGGCGGTAGCACCGTCGGCTGACGCGATCAAACTGGCGCAAAAGATCCAGTCTTTGCCCCCGCATAAGCGCTACCTGGTGGAAGAACTGGTCAACCAATTACAGGACAACCTGTAGCCAGTGATAATTCAGCCGGATGGCTGTTGCTCGATCCTGTTCTGAAGCTTATCGGCGAGGCTGGGCTTGGTAGTTTCTCCTTTCGTCCCATTCTCCGCATCGCCGCGCTGTCCTAGCAAGAATTCTTCGGCAATATCCACCATCTCTTCGGCGGTGTTCTCAAAAGCGCCATTTGCAAAGCCATGGGCCGCTGCGGTATCCAGCGCCTCCTGGTCGAACCCGCCATCCAGGCGAAGTTGTTGCTCTTCCTTGGCACGAGTAATGGCATCTACCAGACTTAAACCATCGCGAATCGTGATATCCACGTAGTAGATCGGTGCACGATGGCTTTGCGTCGTGCTCTTGCCGCGCAATTGCAGTTGCAGCGGCAGACAAGCCAGTCGATTACCGGACACTGCCTGGTAGTAATGCAATCGGGCAGTCAGGTTGCGGATGCTGTTGTAGCCAGTGGTTCGGAAGATGAACGTACCCAGATCATCTTCGTCACCGATTTTTACGTTCAGCCGGCCATATGGTTTACACAGGCCCCCAGAGAATTCACAGCCATCGGGTGACGGACAGGGCATCGACCGCACCTGTCCATCCGCATAGCGGCGGCATTCCTTTCCGTTGCCTGCGCACAGCGGTCGTCCATTTGTGCGGTCGAACAAGCAGTATTCGCTACGTAGGTTTAATTCAGGATCGTTGAACAGCACCCGGATAGGAATCATGCGTAATTTGCTGGCATTGGGGCCATGTCGCAGCGTTGCATCGTAGGGATGGGGAATCCAGCCATCTCTGGACTGGATTTGTGAGGTAATCGTGAACTGGTCGTCCTTCTCTGGTAGTCGCTTGCCGTTTTTCTCAACGACACGACCAATGGAGATGCGCCCCATAACGGGCGGCGTAATTGCTAGTCCTTTCAGCATATCAATGCTCCTGTGATTGAGGGATTGTTATTAGTCATAAATACGGAAGCGCCGTGAGCCAGGCTTGGTGATGGCATATTCCAGCGCCAGCGCGGGGTGATCGGCAAGCAACTTGTCGAGGTCGATACTGGCGCTGTCTTTACTGCGTTTGTACGTAACCTTGCCGGTCTCAAGTCGGGCGACCGAGGCATCGCCCATGGCCTGCTGTAATGTCTGCTTGAATTGTTCTGCCTGAGCTTCTTTAGTCTTGATGTCTTCCCGCAGCAAGATCAAGTCGGCAAAGACTGCAGACAAGTGACGATCACTACTGAAGTCGACGACAGTGGAATTGCCCGGGTAGAGGCAGCGCAGTGCGCGATCCGCCGATTCGGAGCCATCAGCTGGCGGTGGAGTGTCGTTGGTGACGTATTCCCAGAACTTGGCTTCCAACGGTATTAGGCGAGAGATCAGCTCATCGTCGCGGGAAATACGATGGACTTCCAGCTTCTGGCCGCAGATCAGCACGGCAACATCAGCAGCTTGCTTGCCCGTGACGGCGAGCTGGTGCTGTACCTGAAGTTGGACGTACTCGGGCACGCCCTCCTGCCAGAGTTTCGCGCCATACTCGCCTGCCGTTTTGCATTCCAATACTTGCACACCAGGCACACTCACTACCTCGCGATCGAGATTCGCCAACATGAAGGGAATACTGGGATGCTGCAACACGGCATTGACCTTGCGGACACGATGGCCGGTTTGCTTGGTATAAGCTGCCGCGACGATGGGTTCCAACAGCGTTCCCCAATAGACTGGCTCCGTACTGTCGTCAGGATTGGGCTTAGGAAGATCGGCATCTCGACCGGTCTTCTCTAACCACAGTTCCAGTTGGCTCTTGTACGGCGACAGGCCCACGGCGGCAGCGGCGTCTGAACCGCCGATGCCGGTCTTGCGTACTTCCAACCAGTCAGCTCGCTCGATCTTGCGGGTATCGATCAAACGAAGCGCTGGACGAGAAGTAGGTTGTTGTTTCAATAAAACCATGTGAGACCTCCATAAAGGACCGGCCCGGTAGCGCTCGCGCGCTACCGGGCCTGATGTCATTGAGAGTAGAGAAAGGTTATGCGACGAGCTTGAGTGCCTCATCCCATGCCTTTTGTTTGAGCGTTGCGCCGGATCCGAACCAGGCAGTGTCCAGACGGTGATCGCCGCTGCGGGCACGGCGATGGTGGTCCACATACTCAGTGATGCTATTGAGCAGTCCCCAGGCTGTGCCGGAGGCAGAGGCCATATCTGAACCCTTGCCGCGACCGGTATATAGCTCGTGTGCCACTTTCATGGCACGATCATTGACCGCTGATGTATTGCCATTACTAGTGGGATTGACCGAGTAGGTCAACACCCGACGCAGGAAAGCTTCGGCAGCATCGTCCTTGACTTTGCAGTCTGTCAGCACTTTCATCCGGGCTAAGAAACCGTCCCAGGAAGAAATGGCGATGCCCAACTGGCGCTTGACCGCTTGGGGATCAAACTGGCTGCGATGGGGAACCTTGATCGCACCTGTACCGTCGCCCAAGGCGATGGCCAAGGTGTTGTTGCAGACTACGCGCACGGAAGTGAATTGCGCCGTCGTCGCCAGCGTGCCGTCGCAGGCGGTGGCCAACAGCAAATAGCCGTTGACGCGGTCTCGGCCTTTGAGCGTGGTGTTCTGGCCGGTTTTAGCGAGTGCCCATAACTTCTTGCCGTCTTTTAGTACGCCGGCTGTTTCCAGCTCGAAGCCGCCGACTTCGGTCAGATCCCGGTAGAACTCCAATATCTCTGCTGGCTGCACGACCTGATAGCGTGACGAGACGACGGAGAGTGGGGCTTTGGTGTCGGAGCGGTACAGTACTTTTTGATTAGGAAAGGCGTGGATTGAGCCTAGGTTGACACCGGCACTGCCAGAGACGAAGCGCACTTCGGCTTCGTCGATGCGCCAGTTCATTCCCGCTTGTTGCGCCCAGACTTCGAGCGGTTGATGTTGAGAAAGTTGATTGCCGAGACCGTGCCAGGGTGTTTCGTTGACGTAGGCCATGGATTGAACGAGATGCATGATGAATGCTCCTGATGTAGTTAGAGGAAGAAACGGACAGCAAAAGTACCTACAACCCTAGAAGGGCTGTAGGTACTTGGTGTGATGAAATGAAGAAGGAGAGTGCTGCGAGAGCGCCAGTTTTACGGCGAAGACCTGCTGAAGGAGTGACCGCAGTCCTGGCACTTGTAGTTGTCGAGCACGTTGGTATCGATGACTTCTCCGACGGCGGCGCCAGCAGCACAACCGGCCGCACCGCCAAAGAGAGCGCCCATGAGGGCACCGGCCAAACCGCCAAAGATGGAACCGACGGGGCCTGCGACCATGCCGAGCGCGGCACCTGCTTCGGCTCCGCCTAATGCGGCAGCGGCGCTACTTGCTGCTCCAGCGGCAGTTCCTAAGGCACTGCCTGTTTTACGGGCATAATTGCGGGTGAATATTTTGGAGGAGTTGCAGCGAACGCAGCAAAGGAAATGGGTCATATTAGCCTCATAAGGGTTAGGGCAGACTAGGGGTGCCCAAGTACACAGGGATGTACTCAATGAGGTGATATATAGTTGAGATATTCTGCGATGTGCCAGCTGTCACTGTCAGCCCTCTGCTGATGGCTCGATCTCGCATCACAGCTGAGAACGACTACATGCTGCTACTATACTAAAAAAGAAAAAGGGGATAGAGATGAAATTCACATTCAATATGTTTGAAGGAAAGCGCTGATATATGCAATTCAATTTGCTACCAGCCTTTTTTATTTTCACAGGCTCTTATTTCCCCCTCGCGATTATTTTAGCTATTCAAGACATACCGTCACTGTGGTGGTCGCAATCTATTTGCAACATCTACGCGCTTTCGACTGGAAAGTGCCTTTTTGTTCCGTTTGAACATCCGGTTATATCCGTTGTTTTCCTCGTCATATCGGGGCTGGCGGTGCTTCTTGCTAAGCACGCGTTAGGCAACATTTCTTACCCTTTTCGGGTTGATATTAAGCGCGCCAAAGGGACGCCAAACGAGATAATTAATTATACGTTCCCGTATGTCGTTTCATTTATGGGGATGACCTATGGCGATCCGCAAAAGATGTTGGGTTTTTTTGTTTTTTTGTTTTGGATGTTTGCCATTACTTATAAGTCGGGGCAAATATTAATGAATCCGCTCCTTTTGATTTTTGGATGGAGGTTATACGAGGTGACGCTTGTTATCGGGAGCGAGGAAAAAGATGTTCGGGTGTTAAAGGCGGGAGGGCTTCCTCAAGGAGAAATGGAAGCGCAGACTATTCAAGATTTCTACATAATAAAAGGTTGAGAAATGGAGCAACTATTCAGTGATTTGCGTGCATTTGATTTTGCTAACAGCGCTACCTATTTGTGGGTTTTTAAACGAACTACAAGTCAGAATAAATTCACTGCAAGATATGCACAGACTGATGTGCAATTGAATGCATTGATGAGTTCGGTCGTTCAGGCTGAAATGCAGCGGATAACGGAATATTCCAATTACACATATCTTGCTGAAAATAATGGCAATAGCTGTCTAGCAGAGCAATTGGCGGGAAGTGATTTTGTTGATCTGAAGGCCGTAGTAGACCGACCGGAACCCGATTGGCGCGTTCGTAACATCAAAGATCTGAAGAACGCTGTGGGTTACGTGGTCAAATTTGTTCACAACGGACGAACCGTATATGCGGTGAAGCGCTCTGCATCAACTTGGAAAACTTCTTATCTCAAGACACACATTAATATTATTTTCAACAATGGAGAGTTATCAGCTGCTGAGGACAATGGCTTTGCTATTGAAAAAACTTTCGATTTCTATGTAATTGATAACGCGATCTTTATTGCATCAAAGCGGTCGTTTGAATCTGCAATGGAACATCGCGCATCGTTCTCCCAGGCATTCATAGGTCTACAAGCCAAGCAAGAGTTTTCTCAATTATTCACTGATATTCACCCCCTGATAGCTTACGTCGGGACAAATGCCATTCAATTGCGGCGAATGGCACGTATTGAAGAGCGGGGGCTTTATAACAGAGCAGGGTTCCTAAATGCAGTTGGTTTGGTGAACCAACGTAGGGGATGGGGTTTGAATTTTGATGGTGCGACGGGGCGATTAATTCCTTGCCCGCAGACAGCAAAGAAGATCGTGGAAGTGCTATTGGATCATCATCTGCTGAGTGAGGTGACCGACCTAACATACGTTGTTCCTGATGCTACGCCAACTTAATGAAGTGATCGGGCATCTCTGGACAATTTCGTAAGTTTTAGTCCAAAAACGACGGATTGGGCTTTTTGATTCATCAAATAATCCCTATTCTTGATTTACGAAAATACTCATCCCAGATATTTTGATAGACGCGATAGCAGCCTGCCACGCACCTTATTTGCAAGTTGGTGCTCCCAGAGACGAAGAACTTTCCATCCCGAGGCTTTGAGTGTTCGTGTGACTAATCGGTCTCTCGTACGATTTCGCTCGATCTTTGTCGACCAATAGACTTGATTTGAACTTGGCGAGCGGTAGCATTTCGGGCAACCATGCCAAAAGCATCCATCGACGAACACGCATACTCGCGACCGCCTGAACACGAAATCAGGATTTCCAAGCAAATTTTGTTTCCTGCGCCACCCTGTGATTCCGTTAGCTTTGAAAATCTCAATGAGCTTGAGCTCAGTGGTCTTGTTCCCATGCGACCGTATCCGTCCCATGATGGCCGAACGTTCTTCGCTGGAAAAGACATCAGTCACAACTAGGGCTCCATTGTTTTGATCAACGAATTTAGAGGCACCAGCCTCGGGAAAAGCGACTGCCGGCCAACGTTCCTGGCCATTCTATGCTGAATAGAAGACTCGAATTCTCGGATGGCCCTGATTAATTTTTTTGCGTCCCAATCAACTCCGTGCCAATCGAGAATCGGCTCCACATCGAAGACGGCATGCATGCCCCCGGTTCCGATAAACGGATAGCCCATGCCTACCAAGTCGGTATCTGTCAGAACTCGATATCCTGGAGTCTTGATGCGCCATATTCCTTTGAGCACCGCGCCCGCCACGCAATGCAACAGCAAATGCCGAATGCCGGAAAGCTCCGTTTGAAATCTCCACGATGCGAAGCGCGTCCCAAGACTCACAATCGCAAGGCCATTGGCGTGAGTCCAGGCAAGCTGCTCTGCTTGATATCGCCAGGCGACCATGATCAAATGCTCCGCAGGCGGCAACGCGCGCATGTTCAAATCGAAGGCATCCACCTCCGACCAAGACATCGCGCTACTAGGCTTAGAATTATTCTTGTGGCGATAGGCTTCGCGAAGATGGAAGCTCGACCTTTCTTGCGCTGTCGCTCGATTGCAGAGATGCGATAGCGACTCATCCAAGAACTCAGATAGGGCGGACATGCCTTGCGCTTTGCCTGCATCGTTCGGGGAGACGGCAAACGCCCCAAGTCCAGGAAGGATTTCATGGAATCCACCAAACCGCGTAGGATTGGATGATCGCCCTGGATATAGAACGTAAGCCCCTTGAGAACGTTTGATGGCATCGCGATATGCATGCATTTTCAAGAGGTCCTGGCGCTTGTAATTGCCATCAGTTTCCTCATCGACATCGTCGGAGTCATCCAGACCAAACAATCCTTCGACGTTTTCCACACGATATTTGGCGTCGAAATGGACATGCACAAGCATTTCATCGGATTCCGCCCGCTCCTCGCTGACTCCCTCTGGCCAGAACGTCAAAGTGTAGTCTGGATGCATATTGCGAGTCCAACTGCCGCCGACCGCTCTGTCCTTTGTGACCTTGAAACGCTTGTTGTATGAGAAGCGGGCATTCAATCGACGGCCAGGACCATCGACCAAGCCCAAAAATGGGCCGAGCTCGACCCGCTTTCTCAGCCGGAGATTTGGCGAATTGCTTTCGAGGCCATCGACCAGCTCTTCAATCGACGGCCGATCGCCGCGACGGCATTTCCGGTAGAACCAATCGAGCAGCTCGAAGAACAGCCAATACTCGTAGAGGCTGGCGACATCCCGTTGGCCTGCCTTGAAAAGGTCTTCGCCACCGTCCCAGGACAGCTCAGCCGCTGTTCTGAAGCGCAACCACCAGCGCAGTAATTCACGATAACCAGCCTTGCGTTGAAGCACAGGACTTCCCAATGGCGCAAACCGCATTTGTCCTACTTCGCGGAACAGGGATCGGCCAAGCCAATCCTCGACTTGGCCGGCGAGGCGGCGCGCCAGAGCAGCAGAGGCACCCCACCCTTTTGCCGCCTCGAAGACCCCCTGGGCATGGGCCAGGAAAGCGCGAAACTCCTCGAGCGCAAATTTGACGAAACGATTTTCTGGGGTATCCAAGTCGCGCGATCTGCGAGGCACCGAGACCTGCTCCGCGACGGTCGACAGTCCAGCGCTCGATCTCAAAGGATGCCCCCCCGGTACCGCTCTACGAGGATTACCAGACACCAGTTCGCGCACCGCGCTGGATGTCCAACGGATTTGGCGATCTGTGGAAACTGAATCAATGACCGTGGACAGCCGTTCGTGCGGGTAGCTGAGTATCCGTTGTAGCGCGGCGGAGAAGTCCGAACTATCCAACGTCTCTCGCAGCAGCTCAAGCTGGATTTGCAGCCATCCAGCGTCGGTTCGCTCCTCGAAAGAAGAATGAAACGATGTCTTCGTCGACGACCTCGAATCCACGACCAGAGCGGCCATCTCGTCGGCCAGGCGTCGAAGCATGCCTCGATATTCCGTGCGATAGTCCAGCTTGAGCGATCTGACATCGACCAGTGCGGATGCGATCGCAGGCTTGTCATCATCGACTGCGCCTTGGACCACGTCCAAAAGGAGAGTTCCGCAAAAAGTGCGGGTTTCGATCAAGCCAGCATCCGGTAGTCCAATAGAGCCCAAGCTTTTGCGCCGGGAGGCGAGGCTGCAACGGAGACGCACGTCTTCGCCGTTCTCCGGAATCACCTCATATTCATATCGCTCGGATTCGCGCAACTGAATCGTCGTCTCGCCATGCTCCTTGGCGTCGGCCTTATCGATTTCTGCAAGCGGAGCCGACTCATCGCTAACAGCCTCCTTGACTGGGGTAATCTTAATGCGCGCAATCAAGACGCCCGCAGGCGATCTGAACGGAATGATGCATTCCGATAGTGAGCGCACGGCGTCAGGCCTCAGCGAACGACGCGAATCCGTTGTCGTTGAGCAGGCGCCACATCCGGCCAATCTTCTCAGCGCTCAATTTGTATGGCGCATCATCAGGAACCACGAGCGCAGGCTCATGCCTCTTTTCGGTTGATCGCGCCGCAATCTCTGCAGCATCAAATGGATCTGCGCCACGAGCGGTGGCATTGCTCACGGACAGGAACCAGAGTTTTTTGAGAAGCGGCCCGAGCTTAGCTCTGGAACCATGCAGCTTGGGCAAAAACTTCTGTGCGACAAGGCAATCAAAAGCAGTCTCGAACCAGGCAAGATCTCCATCCTCATGCCCACCGACGAGCTTGTAGTAGTGAACAAAGCGAGCCGCCTCATGTGCGACGCGATATCCATACTCGGCCCCATTGCCGCGAAGCGCCTTGAAGAACAAGAGCATTTCTGCCTCGTAGAGGCTTTGCAACGCCGGAACAAACGGCGGCGCGATGCTATATGCTGCTTCCACAAAAGTCTTTCCATAGGCGGCGCCTCTGCCTGCGAACATCGTCATGTCCGGCTTTACGGGATTGGAAAGGAACGCCTCCAAATCCGTTTCATCCATGCGAAACTCGATAACATTGGCGCGATCGAGCACCTTGGGCGAAAACATGTAAGTCGTCTCGTCGACGTTCACTGTCCCGACAATGAAGAAATTCTTCGGTAGTTCAATTTCGTTAGGCACGATCGCGCCATTGGCCTTGCGCTCCTCATCGCGATGAAGATGAATCTTTTCATCGGATTCGATCACGGACAAGACATCGGCGAAATATCGCTCCACATGAGAAAGATTCATCTCGTCGAGGATCAGAACATGCGGAGCCTCAGGATTGTCCTTGGCACGAAGCATCAAATCCAACGCAGCCTTTGTGACGTAGCTCGTCTCGTCGAGCCCATTGGCATATCCAAGGATGTTCTCATTGCCAGTCCAATCAGCTCCGACAGGAACGATCGCATATCCCTTTTCCTCTGGATTAGCGTCCGTGCTCGCTGGAGTCAACCAGATTGCAACCGCTTGCGCCAACTTGGTCTTGCCAGAACCTGCAAGTCCGGTCGCGATCAAGAACCGCTTGGTCAACAAACTGGCGAAGAAGCGTTGAGCGGAAGCCTCCTCAATGCGCAAACCAGAGGCGTTCGAATCTTGCACGAACTGCTTCACGATTTCGAATAGGGTGGAGCCACCCGCGCCCGCAGCGAACAGACCACCGCCTGCGGTATGAGGGCCAAACGGCGCAGGCGGCAGGTAGCCAAACAGCGGGGCCAAAGCAGGGTATGCGGCGATTGCCTCTGGCTTAAACGTATGATGAATACTGTTGATCGCATAGAGGAATGCATCGACACTCTGATGCTCCTCCGTGCTCTTGATCATCTGCACTGTTTGATTCGCGTGTGTATCCACGCCGAGAACTGGAATCGCGGAGCACCAAAAATAGGCAGTAGGCGCCTTCCCAAGCAAATCCATCTGTGTGATGGACTGCGGGAGAATCACTTTGATATTCAGCCCGATATCCCACTTATCTTGCCAGCCAGGCCCGCCGGCCTTGCTCACAACCGTGCCAAGAGCTCTCAGGCCACGAATCCAAGCCGTAGGCGTTCCCTGATTGTTGTCCGAACCGAGGCACACAAATACAAAGTCTCCCACCTCCAACTCATTGGGAACCTGGCTGCACTTCACAGTGAAAACCAACGGAGTGGCCGGAGATGAATGCAGAGCATCGATGGCCCTAATGTCTCCAACACTGTCTTTTCCGAGTCGAACGATCGCGTATTTGGCCATGCTCTAAATCTCCCTTGGGATATTGTTTTCTATTCGATCCTAGTGGTGCCTAGGCCTTCTTCTTGGACAGGCGACGCAAAGCCACATCCAACGGGCCAAAGAGAGTCCTTTGTTGGCTCTCGACTCGGCGAATAATGCCCGTGGCTGCATTGGGGCTCAAAAAATATCTTGAAGAAGGCTTGGTCTTGTCGAGCGCATCAACAAGGCGCGTGAAGACTGGCTTCTTAGGCGCCGGCGACACAGCTGCCATCAGGCATGTGCCTTTGAACATCACACCGCCATTGCTCCACTTGATCTTTGGCGCCTGATCATGCCCATCGAACTTGTCAATTTGTATCGAGACAGCTTTGGTCGTCGCGAACTCAGGAACGCGGGCAGTGGCGTAATCGAGCGCTTTCGAGGCGACACTAGAGCCGTGACCACTCGTCTCAGTCGCTTTTAATTCAGCTCGAATACGTTTGGCGACCCATTCGACGACAGGCACTGATACGGCATTGCCGATGGCGTGATAGCGGAGAGTGTCGATCGCATCTTCGCTCAAATGAAAATCTTCCTTCGGAACTGTCCAGCTATCTGGAAATCCCTGGAGCTTTTCGCATTCCGCCGGGGTCAATCGACGGACTTCGTCTTCGTAAGAGATATATGAGCGACTCCAATCGGTCCCAGTATGTCGGCCAGATGTAGCAGCCAAACAAAAAGCCACCTCTGGTACGTGGGCGCCGGTTTCTGGGCTGATGGTATGGCGCAAGAATCCAAGTCTAGGGCTTTCGGGAATATGAGTTTCTCCATCCTCGTATAGCACATTCACGGCGTTTACGGCCGATCCCTTCCACGCGCAAATATAGACGCGCGGCCGAGATTGCGGCGCGCCGAAATAACGAGTGTTGAAGATGCGCCATGCGACGCCGTACCCAAGCGCTTGGAACGTTTGAAGGATCACAGCGAAGTCGCGGCCATCATGCGAACTCAGTAGGCCAGTCACGTTTTCCATGAGCACCACTTGTGGCATCTTTTTTTTGACCAGTTCGGCGAACGGATAGAAGAGACCCGTGTTTTTGCCTTTCAACCCCTCTCGACCAAGCCAGCCGCGAGCAACCGACACGTCTTGGCAAGGAAAGCCGCCGCACCACACGTCTGCATCCGGGATCTCATTCGCGCTGACCTCTAGGATGTTCGGCGCCAAGGGGACTTTCGGCCAGTGGCTGCGCAAGACGCTATGGCAGAATTTGTTGATCTCACAATGGAAGGCGGGAGGTATTCCAGCGCGCTCAAAGCCAAGGTCAAAACCGCCAATGCCGGCAAAAAATGAGTTGACCCTTAGCTTACCTTTGGATGGTGATGTCTTTTCTTTGGCGTTAGCCACTATCTGTGTATTTTTTGAAGTTGCCATCTGAAATTAAAATCTAACGAATATTTTTGTTCGGTCTACTCTGTCTATAAGTCAGAGTAATGCATGTTCGGGACGCTCGGCGCGTTGGACAAACCAGGAGCCAATGCCGCGCTCTCGACGCCGTAGAGCGTCTGTGTGTTTTTTAGCCAAAGATGGTGGGACATCGAGTCGAGTTGATGGTCAGGCGTCGAATCAATCGACCAGCGCCGCAAGACGTAGCCAGCCATGGCCGCGCGCGTCTTGATTCGAAGCACGCCGTCGTCCATCGCGTAGTCGGCCTCCACTGCCTTTGGCCATTTCATGTCAGGATGCGGCACCAGCTCCATCTCCACGATTCGCGCCCATTGCTCATCAGCGCCAAGCAACTCGTGGTCCTCTACTACCCCCTCGATGTCTTGTGTCTTGGTGATGCGGGTCAAGACAAAATCGCTGAAACGCTTGCGCTCCCGATCATAGGCCCGGACGTGCCAACGAAATCCGTTATCTGCCAATGCTACCGGTACGATCTCGCGACGCTTAGGTCCCGACGACAGCGAAAGATAGTTGATGCGCACGGCGCGCTTAGCGCACATTGCTCGGGTGATCGTCGCCAAGATTCCCATGTCCGGGCGGACAAGCTGCCCTGAGCCTTCGCAGGGAGCCACCTGTTTCAATCCCAAATCCAGCCCATCGCCAAATCCTTGCAAGAGCCAGGCAAGCACACGCTCAGAATGCCAGCCGAAGAGCGGCATGAAGGACTGACTCGGGCGGTAGCATCTACCCGCAGGATCATAGTCAAGATTGCTGGGAGCTAACTCACGGTAGATGCTCAGGTCTCGCGAAGCTGCTGCAGGTTTGATGCTGAACCGAGATTCGATGTCGCCGCGCCTCAACTCGCCAGTAAAAAACGCGCGCAGCTCCAGGAAGGCTAACCTCTCTCGTTGTGTTTGCGACAACTCGTCTTCCATATCTTTCAATGCTCCCCCGGGCCTCTTATTCTTGCGCGTCAGCAGTCGACACGCCAAAACACGCAAATAATATCATTGTCATCATTTTGATATGGCATCCTCTACGAAATATATACGAGGTATATATAAATAATCGATCCCTGCACGAGGGGTCGAGTAGGGGGGAAATATTCCACGGGGGCGTCCGCGCAAGATTTGGGGTTGACTGCATCGGCCCAAAACACAGATATCGCAAGGCATGCGCGCCGGGACAACCTTGATCTGAGGCTCGACTTGGGCTATCTATCCTGCACGCAGTTGTATTACATTTGCGCCTCTACACAACGCATCAAGATAATCGGCCCAAGCTTGCATCATCCGTTTACGTTCGGGCAGATGAGACGTGCGATTGTAAGCGCGGCCATTTGGATCTTTAACAGCATGGGCCAATTGATGCTCAATCAGATCCACTCTTTCGCCCAATACTTCATCGAGAATGGTTCGCGCCATTGCGCGAAAACCATGACCACTCATGACATTTTTTGCGATGTCCATGCGACGCATAGCAGACAAAACGGCATTGTCGCTCATCGGACGGATTTTTGATCTCGGGCTGGGAAAAAGATAACGTCCGTCGCCAGTAAGTGGATGAAGTTCTTTCAAAATTGCTACAGCTTGCGTCGAGAGAGGAACGATATGCGGAGTGTTTGTCTTCGTGACGGTATATCGCCACTCTGCTGCGTCCAGGTCGATATGTGCCCATTCCGCTGCGCGAAGTTCTCCAGGTCTTACAAATACAAGTGGGGCTAGGCGCAATGCGGCGCAGACAGTTGGCGAGCCTTGATAGCCATTCAAGGCTCGCAATAGCTCAGCAACCTCCTTGGGATCAGTGACGGCAGCAAAATGGGTTCGTCGGCTTTTGACGGAGGGGAGTGCACCTCGAAGATCGCCGGAAGGGTCGCGCTCAGTTCGTCCCGTTGCAACGGCATAACGGAATATCTGTCCACAATTCGCAAGCGCTCGGTGGGCGGTTTCCAATACGCCCCTGCCTTCGATTTTGCGTACAACATTCAGCAGATCCGGCGCCGTAATTGAGGCAATGGGTTTGCTGCCCAGGTACGGAAAAACATCGTTCTCAAGCCTCCCAACGATCTTTTCATAGTGGCTCTTCGCCCATCCATCTTTATTCTTGGATAGCCATTCACGCGCCACCGCCTCGAAGTTGTTGGCCACCCGTTCAGCACCAGCGATTTTCATGGTCTTGCGGTTATCGCTAGGATCAATCCCCTCAGCTAACAGCTTCTTGTTGGAATCCCGTTTTTTGCGTGCTTCTTGGAGTCCGACTTCCGGGTAGGTACCCAGGGACAGCAATTTTTCTGCCCCTTGAAATCGATATTTGAGCCGCCAGCCTTTTCCACCCGCTGGCTTGACCAGCAAGTACAACCCACCCCCATCCGCCAACTTGTAGGGCTTGTCTTGAGGCTTGGCGTTTTTGACCTGTAGATCCTTGAGCGGCTCGGTGATTTTTGGCATTTTTGGGGGTACTACTTTTGGGGTAAATTGAAGTTACCCCCAAAAGTACCCCCACCGTTATTGGTTGTCAACGGACCCCGCCGGACCAAATTGGACCCCGTAAAAACAAAAAACCCGCTCAAGCACTGGGCTTGGAGCGGGTTTCTGGATTCTACTGAACTTCTTCGAACCTGTATTTGGTGGTGATAGGTGGACTTGAACCACCGACCCCAGCATTATGAGTGCTGTGCTCTAACCAACTGAGCTATATCACCAGGAGGCAAGCCCGAGACTATAGTTGCCTAAAGGCGTGCTGTCAACACTTTTCTGCGTGTCACGGCGTTTTAGTTATCCACAGCCGCCCGCACCCGCGCCAGGACCTCTGCGCTGGCCTGAGCATTGTTGCAGTCGATGCTGATGCGCTCCGGCATGGAGCGCAGCCAGGTCAGCTGGCGCTTGGCCAACTGGCGGGTGGCAGCGATGCCCTTCTCGCGCATGCTGGCAGCGTCGATGCTGCCGTCCAGGTATTCCCACATCTGCCGGTATCCCACGCAGCGCATCGAGGGCAAGCCCAGGTGCAGGTCGCCACGGGCGCGCAGGGCGCGTACTTCGCGTTCCAGCCCGCCATCGCGCAGCATCAGGTCAAAACGCAGGGCGATGCGTTCGTGCAGCACGGCCCGCTCGGACGGCTCCAGCGCCAGCGGCAGCAGGCGCATGGGCAGCGGTTCGGCCGGTTTTTGCGACAGCAGCGCCGACATCGGCTGGCCGCTCAGCAGGCTGATCTCCAGCGCACGCTGGATGCGCTGGCTGTCGTTGGGCTTGAGGCGGGCAGCCGTGACCGGGTCCAGCTTGGCCAGCCGGGCGTGCATGGCCGGCATGCCTACCCGCGCCGCTTCTTCATCGAGCTGCGCGCGCAGGGCCCGGTCAGCTTGCGGCAGTTCGTCCAGGCCGTCGCGCAAGACCTTGAAATACAGCATGGTGCCGCCCACCAGCAACGGCAGCCTGCCACGCGCGATGATCTCTTGCGTCAGGCGTAGCGCATCCTGGCGGAATTGCATGGCCGAGTAGGCTTCGGTGGGATCGATGATGTCGATCAGATGGTGCGGCGCTTCGGCCAGCTCGGCCGGTGTGGGCTTGGCGGTGCCGATGTCCATCTCGCGATAGACCAAGGCCGAATCGACGGAAATGATTTCGCAGGGCAGGTGGCGGGCAATCTCCAGCGCCGCCGCAGTCTTGCCGGAGGCGGTGGGACCCATGATGGCCACGGCCAGGGGAAGCGTGTTGTCCCTCATTTACTGGCCGCGCAGGAAGAGCTTGTCCAGGTCCGACAGGGCCATCTGGGTCCAGGTCGGGCGGCCATGATTGCACTGGTCGGAGCGCTCGGTAGCTTCCATCTGGCGCAGCAGCGCATTCATCTCGGGCAGGGTCAGGCTGCGATTGGCGCGCACGGCGGTGTGGCAGGCCAGCGTGCCGAGCAGCTCGTTGCGGCGCTCCAGCAGCACGCGTGAGCCGCCGTACTCGCGCACATCGCGCAGCACGTCGCGGGCCAGGGTCTGGGCGTCGGCGTTCTTGAGCAGGGCCGGAACGGCGCGCACGGCCAGCGTGGTGGGCGACATCACGGCAATGTCAAAGCCCAGCGCCGAGAGCGTTTCCTGATGCTCTTCCACAGTACCGACTTCGACCGGATCGGCGTAGAAGGTCACCGGGATCAACAGCGGCTGCACGAACATTTCGTTGCCGTCGAGCGCGGTCTTGAGCTGTTCGTAGAGGATGCGTTCGTGGGCGGCATGCATGTCCACCACCACCAGTCCGGCCTGGTTTTGCGCTAGCACGTAGATGCCGTGCAATTGCGCCAGGGCGAAGCCGAGCGGGAAATCGCCCTCGGGCAGTGCGGCCGGGGTGGCCGTCGGCGCAGCGCCGTAGGCCGCCGCTGCGGGCCGGGCGGTATCGCCGCCGGCGGGCTCGCTGCGGAACATGCTGCCGTAGGCTTCGCTGTTCTGGCGCACGCCGAAGCCGCTGTTGCCGCCGAAGGAGAAGGGACGCGGGGCTTCGGCGAACTGCGCCGAGAAGCTTTGCTGCTGCTGTTCGCGTATCCATGGCAGGGGCGCATTGGTCGCTGCGGATGGCGCGCTGGCGCTGTCGTCGGACTGCGGGGCTGCGCCAGGCAGGTTGCCGAACGACACGGCCGAAGTCTGTGCCAGCGCGCGCGCGACGGCATGGAAGACGAACTGGTGTACCGCGCGGCTATCGCGGAAGCGCACTTCGATCTTGGAGGGATGGACGTTGACGTCCACCAGCGCCGGGTCGAGCGTGAGCGAGAGCGCATAGGCCGGATAGCGGTCGCCATGCAGCACGTCCTGGTAGGCGGCGCGTACGGCGTGGGTGAGCAGCTTGTCGCGCACGAAGCGGCCATTGACGTAGAAGTACTGGCCATCGGCGCGGGCCTTGGAGGCGGTGGGCAGGCCGACGAACCCGTGCAGGCGCAAGGGGCCGGCGCTTTCGTCGAGCGGCAGGCGGGCGTTGGCGAATTCGTCGCCGAGGATGTGGGCGCTGCGCTTGGCGAATTCGCCAACGTTCCAGTGATCGACCGTCTTGCCGTTGTGCGACAGCGAAAAGCTCACGTCCGGACGCGCCAGCGCAATGCGGCGCACGACCTCGGCGCAGTGGCCGTATTCGGTCTGTTCGGACTTGAGGAATTTGCGCCGAGCCGGGGTGTTGAAATACAGGTCTTGCACGTCGATGGTGGTGCCTTGCGCGCCCGAGGCGGGAGCGACGGTGCCGAACTGGGAACCGGTGATTTCCCAGGCGTGCGGGGCGTCGGCGGTGCGGCTGGTGACGGTCAGCTGTGCCACCGAGGCGATCGAGGCCAGCGCCTCGCCGCGAAAACCGAGCGTGGAAACATTCTCCAGGTCGGTCAGGGAGGCGATCTTGGAGGTGGCGTGACGCGCCAGGGCCAGCGGTAATTGCTCCGGCGCAATGCCGCGTCCGTTGTCGGTGATGGCGATGCGCTTGACGCCGCCTTGCTCCAGCCGCACGGTGATCTGGGTGGAGCCGGCGTCGAGGGCATTTTCCAGCAATTCCTTGACCACCGCCGAGGGGCGTTCGATCACCTCGCCTGCGGCAATCTGCGAGATCAGTTGATCGGGCAGGGCCTGGATGGGGCGATAGGACGGCGTGGCGGTCGGGTCGGAAGCGAGAGGGGAGTGCGGTGCGTTCATGGCGGGATTATACCGTCCTGGCGCAGCCGTCCACCTGTCCTGCCGATGCGACGAAGCCGCCCGTAGGCGGCTTCGAAGGTAGCTCTGGCGCTGCGTTTTGCGTGCCGGAAATCGCCTCAGATGCGGAAGGTGCTTACCGCTGCGGCCAGGCGTTCGGCCTGCTGCTGCAGCGATTGCGCGGCAGCGGCGGCCTGTTCGACCAGGGCGGCGTTCTGCTGAGTGCTCTCGTCCATTTGCGCGATGGCGCGGTTGATCTGGTCGATGCCTTCGCTCTGCTCGCGGCTGGCGGTGGTGATTTCGCTGATCACGGTGGACACGCGCTGCACGCTGGAAACCACGTCGGTCATGGTGTTGCCGGCCCGCGTGACGAGCTCGCCGCCACCGGCGACGGTCTGCACCGAGGCGTCGATCAGTTCCTTGATCTCCTTGGCGGCGGCTGCGCTGCGCTGGGCCAGCGTGCGCACTTCGGTCGCCACCACCGCAAAGCCGCGCCCCTGCTCGCCGGCGCGGGCGGCTTCCACCGCTGCGTTCAAGGCCAGGATGTTGGTCTGGAAGGCGATGCCATCGATCACGCTGATGATGTCCACGATGCGTTGGGACGAGTTGTTGATGGCGTCCATCGTCTGCACCACCTGGCTGACCACTTCGCCGCCATGGCTGGCCACTTCGGATGCGGCGTTGGAGAGCCCGTCGGCCTGCTCCGCATTGGCGGCGTTCTGCTTGACGGTGGAGGTCAGCTCTTCCATGGCCGAAGCGGTCTCTTCCAGTGCGCCGGCCTGTTGTTCGGTGCGCACCGACAGGTTGAGGTTGCCGGAGGCGATCTCGCTGGCGGCGGTGTTGATTTCTTCGGTGCCGGCTCGCACGCTGGAGACCACCTCGCTCAGGCCCATGCTGATGCCGTTGAAGGCGCCCATCAGGCGGCCGATCTCATCGCTGCTGTGGACGTGCAGGCGGGTGGTGAGGTCGCCGCCGGCAATGCGGTCGGCGGCCTGGCACACCGCATCCAGCGGACGCGACACCATGCGCTTGATCATCACCGTCAGGATCGCCGCCAGCACCGCCAGGAACAGCAGGCCCAGGCCGATGTAGAGGTTGCGCATCGCGCTGACTTCGCTGGTGATCTCGTCAACCGCAGCTTCGCCGGCGATGACCCAGTGCCAGCCCGGGTAGTAGGTGAAGGCCAGGATCTTCTTGCGGCCATCCACGGCGGTATAGGCCAGCGAGCCTTCCTTCTGTTGCAGCATGGCCTTGATGTAGGTGTCGCCAGCGGCGTCCTTCAGGTCCAGCAGGCTGCCGCCTTCTTCCTTGCCGTCACGCGGGGCACCGGCGATCATCACGCCCAGGTCCTTGCCTTCGCGGGCATTGAGGGCGAAGAAGTTGCCGGTGGCGCCGATCTTGAGCGCCTTGATCTGGTCCTTGAGTGCCTTGACGTCGGACGAGATGTCGATGCCCACGTAGAGCGCGGCGATGATCTGGCCGGCGTTGTTCTTCACCGGTACGTACTTGGTGATGTACTGCTTGCCGAACAGGGTCGCCAGGCCGCTATAGGCCTTGTCGGACTTAAGCGCCGCATAGCCGGGATGGGTACGGTCCAGCAGCGTGCCGATGGCGCGCTCGCCGTTTTCCTTCTTCACCGAGGTCGAGACGCGCACGAAGTCGTCGCCAGTCTTGGCAAAGATGGTGGCGGTCACGCCGGTCTTGGCGGTGAAGCGGTCGGGGATGGAAAAGTCCAGGTTCAGCTCGCGGCCATCGTTCTGCAGCAGCGGGGTGGCGCGCTCGCCGATCTGTACCGTGCGCGTTTCATCCAGGCTCAGCTTGCCGAATTCGCTATCGAACATGGTGGAGAAGCGATCGACCTGGCTGTTCACGGAACGGTCGAACAGGCCCACCATGTTGGCGATACCACGCGTATCGTTGCGCATCTGTTCTATCGAGCGCTGTTCGATCATGCGTGAGGCGGAATAGGTGATCAGCAGCAAGGCGATCACGAAGACGACGCCTACCAGGGCGGCCGTCATGGCAGTTAGTTTGGCTCCCACCGAACGATGGAAGAGAAATGCGCTGCGCGCAGCAGACGTTGAATTAGCCATGGCTATTGTTCTTTTTGAAACGCGTAATGTGGAAATGCAAATACCGAATGGACCGGTTCTGGTCACCTCGGCAACGCTAGCGACTCGCCTTTCTCGGCGAGCTTGAATCCAATCTGTTTTCGTTTGTTGCCGAAGCGGCAACGAAAGCGAAGAACGCACTAGCCCTGCGCCCTGGAAGTTGCTCCGGGCACGAATGTCAAATCGCGGTATCTGCTGGGGAATGCGTCAGTATATCGTCAGGATTTTGAGTCAAATCAAAATACTTCATATGTTTGCGCCCACATTCAACTGTGCTGTTGTTTTTCTATTGGGAAAGTGCTTTTTTTGCATTCCGTCGCATCACCCAGAAGCAGCGGACTTGCATTTCCATTCACAGCCCGCTCCACGTCCGGCGTGCAGATCACGCACCCAGTTTTCCAGCGCATCGGCCGACATCGGCCGCGAGAACAGATAACCCTGCGCCACATCGCAGCCTTGGCTGATCAGCAATGCATACTGTTCGGCATCTTCGACCCCCTCGGCCACGACGGTCAGCTTGAGGCTTTCGCCGATGCGGATGACGGCATTGGTCAGGGCGTTCACGGCGGGGTCCTTGGCCATGTCGCGCACGAAACTCTGATCCAGCTTCAGCTCTGAGACCGGCAGTTTGCGCAGATAGCCCAGGCTGGAATAGCCGGTGCCGAAGTCGTCCATGGCCAGCGGGATGCCCAGCGCGTGTACGGCGGCAATGGTCTGGCTGGTGCTGGGGTTGGTGTCCATGAGCACGGTTTCGGTGATTTCCAGCGTCAGGTCGCTGGGTTCCAGCGCGTAGCGGCGCAGCAGGCCGGTGACGAACTGCGGCAGGTCGAGATCGTGGAAATTGGTGGCGGACAGGTTCACCGAGATCGACGGCACCTGGATGCCGCGTCGACGCCAGTCTGACAACTGGAAACAGGCTTCTTCCAGCGCCCACTTGCCTAGCTCGCCGATCAGCCCGCATTCTTCCGCGATGGGAATGAAGCGCCCCGGCGAGATCTGTCCCAGTTGCGGATGGTGCCAGCGTGCCAGTGCCTCGACCCCATGCAGGCTCTGGTCGTGAAGGTTGATCTGGGGCTGGAAATGGAGTTCCAGGTCGCCGCCGCGCAGGGCATCGCGCAGGGCGCTTTCCAGCGCCAGGCGCTCCTGGGCCATGCTGTTCATCTCTTCGCTGAAGAAGCTGAAACGCCCCCGGTTGACGGCCTTGGCCTGGTACATGGCGATGTCGGCACGATGCAGCAGGGTCTCGATGTCATTCCCGTTGTCCGGGAAGATGGCCACGCCTATGCTGGCGGAAGGATTCAGCGGTGTGCCGTTGATGTGGCAAGGCATGGCCAGGCGCTCCTGGATACGCTTGACCACCTCGGTGAGATGCTGGGTGTCGTACTGGGTGAGCACTACAACGAATTCATCGCCCGAAAGCCGCCCGACGATGTCCGAGCGGCGCGCCTGCGATTGCAGTCGGGTCGCCACCGTGCGCAGCAGTTCGTCGCCGGCCTGGTGGCCCAGCGAATCATTGACCTGCTTGAAGCGATCCAGATCGATGAACATCACCGCCACCGTGCTGCGGTTGCGTTCGGCGGCGGCAATGGCCTGGCCGGCCTGGACCAGCAGCAGGCTGCGGTTGGGCAGGCCAGTCAGGGAGTCATAGAAGGCCAGTTGGTGGATGCGCGCGCGGGCATCTTCGCGTTCGATGGCCAGTGCGCATAGATGCAGGCCGGCCTCCACCAGTAGGTGATGGAAGGCGCTGGGCCGGCCCGGATGCCGGTAATAGAAGCCGAACGTGCCGATCACCTTGCCCCCGGCCGACTTGATCGGCGTGGACCAGCAGGCCCGCAGGCCGTGGGGCAGGGCCAGGTGCTTGTAGTCGCTCCAGTGGGGATCGGTCTGGATGTCTTCGGCGATCACTGTCTGGCCGGTGTAGGCGGCGCTGCCGCAGGAACCCACCAGCGGTCCGATCTGCACGCCCTCGATGGCCTTGATATAGGCCTCCGGCAGGCTGGGGCCGGCCAGTGTGCGCAGGCGGTCCTGCTCATCCACGCGCAGCACTGAGGCAATCACCTCGGGCGCCACCCGTTCCACCTCTTCGCACAGCAGATTCATCTGCTCGCTCAGCGAGGAGTCGCGCGCCATGGCATTGAGCACGCGGTATTGCAGCACCTCATGCACCTTGGTATTGGTGATGTCGGTCATCACGCAGACCGCATGGATGAGCTTGCCCGCACCGTCGAGGATGGGATTGACCACCGCCGAGATCCACACCGGCTGCTCGTGCATGTCGTGGATCAGTTCTTCGGTGTGGTAGCTATGGCCCTGCACCAGTTCGCCGTGACAGCGCTCCAGCGACTTGACGAAGGTGGGCCGGCTGGCGAAGAGTTCGCCCGGCAGGCGGCCGATCACTTGCTGGCTCTCGAAGCCCAGCATGCGGGTAAAGCCGGTGTTGTGGAAGACGATGCGGTTCTGGTCGTCGGTGATGAGCACCGCGTTGTCAGTTTCATTGATGCCCAGCGAGAGCAGGTGCAGATGTTCGCGGTCGCTTTTTTCGCGGGTGACACGGTAAGTGACATCGTTGCCGATGCAGATCACCCGTTCAGCCTTGCCATGCGCATCGAGCAGGGGCGAGTAGGTGGCTTCCCACCAGATCGTGCGGCCGCTGCGGGTGCGGCGCGGGAAGCGGCCCGAGAAGAAGCGGCCCAGACTGACATCGCGCCAGAAGCAGGTGTATTCCTCGCTGGCGGCGTAGTTGGCTTCGCAGAGTATGCTGTGGGACTGGCCCAGCAAGTCTTCGGCCAGGTATTCCATGGTCTTGAGGTAGTTGCCGTTGGCCGCCAGGATGATGCCCTCGGGCGAGAGCTCGACCACGCCCAGAGATCGGTTCAGGGCTGAGAGGATGCTGTTGCTGTGGCGCGAGTCATCGATATGGGCGCTGATGTCGGCCGCCACCGAGATCACCTTCAAGAGCTGCCCCTGGGCATCGAGGATGGGACTGCACAGGGCTTCCAGCCACACGGTCGCGCCGCCCACATGACGCCGTTGCAGGGTGCCGGCGATCAGTTCGCCCTGGCGCAGGTGTTCCCAGAACTGCTGGTAGGCATCGGTCTGGACATAGGCCGGGTCGCACAGCATGCGATGGTGCTGCCCGACCACCTCGTCGCGGCGGTAGCCCAGCATGGACAGGAAATTGTCGTTGGCCTCCAGCACCGTGCCGTCAGCGGAGAATTCCAGGATGGCCATGGAGCGCCATAACGCCGCCAGCAGCGCATCCCGCTCGCTGCCGGACAGGCGCTGGTGATCCACTTCGCCCATGAACGACTCCTGGCTCCCCATACGGCCCCCTCCTGTCGCCGGTAATGACGCCTGGTGCGGCGTCTTGCCATCATGCTGGGAGCGTGCGTGACGCTTCACCTTTTGCATGTCAGATGTAAAGAAGCTGACTTGATCATATGCCAAAACTTGTCCGTTGTGCCATTGCTGATGCGAGCCGTGATAACACGGCGGTCAAATTGCCACACGGAGACGGTGGAGCCATGGTGTATGATGATCCGGCGCAACGGCGGTTGGCTGCCTGCGTGCGATATTTCCCGAGGGGAATATCCTGCCGCGTGGCGATGGGGCGCTTGCGGCATCGATGATTCACGGACGATTGGGTGTTATGGATTATTTGCAGTTGCTGGACGTGCTGGTGCACGTGGACAAATACCTGGGTGTCCTCATTGAGCAGTACGGCACCCTCATCTATGCGGTGCTGTTCCTGATTGTCTTCTGCGAGACTGGCCTGGTGGTGCTGCCCTTCCTGCCGGGTGATTCGCTGCTGTTCATTGCCGGCACCTTCTGCGCCACCGGCGCCATGGACATCTGGCTGCTGATGACGCTGCTGGTGGTGGCGGCAGTGGCGGGCAACACCCTCAACTACTGGATCGGCGGCTGGGTTGGCCAGCGTGTCTATACCCACAATTACCGCTGGCTCAATCCCGAGGCCTTGCGCAAGACCCACGCTTTCTATGAGAAGCACGGTGGCAAGACCATCGTGATCGCCCGTTTCACCCCCATCGTGCGCACCTTCGCTCCCTTCATCGCGGGCGTCTCGGCCATGGGCTTCGCGCGCTTCCAGCTCTTCAACGTGCTGGGCGCTTTCCTCTGGGTGGTGGGGCTGGTGGTGCTGGGTTACCTGTTCGGCAATATCCCGGTGGTGCAGCAGAACCTCAATACGCTGGTGCTGATCGGCATCGTCGCAGCAATCTTTCCGATCGTGCTGGGCGGACTCTGGCAGATCTGGCGCAAGCTACGCGGCAAGCGCAAGGTCAGCCGTGCCTGAGTCCAGCCAAGGCGGCGCATAAAGAAAAACCCGGCCTGTCGTCAGCGCCGGGTTTTTTCATGGCCGTTCAGGATCTGGCCTTACGTCAACTTGTTCTTGGCCAGGGGCGGATTCTTGGCGAAGTAGTTGCGGATGCCAGTCAGGATGGCGTCGGCCATCTGTTCCTGATAGCGCTCGTCGGTGAGCTTGGCTTCTTCTTCCGGGTTCGAGATGAAAGCCGTCTCGATCAGGATGCTGGGGATGTCCGGCGCCTTGAGTACGGCAAAGCCGGCCTGTTCCACCGCCCCCTTGTGCAGCTTGTTGATGCCGCCGATTTCCTTTAACACCGCATTGCCCACGCGCAGGCTGTCGTTGATCTGCGCCGTGGTGGACAGATCCAGCAGCACGCTGGCCAACTGGCGGTCATGGGTCTTGATGTTGACGCCGCCGATCAGGTCGGCCGAGTTTTCCTTGTTGGCCAGCCAGCGCGCCGCCGTGGAGCTGGCACCCTTTTCCGACAGGGCGAACACCGAGGAGCCGCGCGCGGTCGGCTGCACGAAGGCATCCGCATGGATGGAGACGAACAGGTCCGCCTGTACCTTGCGCGCCTTGACCACGCGCTGGCCCAGCGGCACGAAGAAGTCGGCGTCACGGGTGAGCATGACGCGCAT
>Ga0160495_100243_pt1 | contig 46676 bp, 36 predicted proteins | sample DID4MG_4_FD_108251 | JGI IMG/M metagenome (GOLD analysis project Ga0160495, IMG submission 108251) | Enriched soil microbial communities from UW Madison campus, WI, USA - DID2933_E24_FP4 MG | ecosystem: Environmental > Terrestrial > Soil > Unclassified | place: USA: Madison, Wisconsin | collected... | reverse complement strand
TCTCCAAGATCCTGCTGTTCGTCGACGCCAACCAGAACGGCCGCTCGACGGCCAAGGAGCTGCGCACGCTGGAGCAGGCCGGGATCGCGGCCATCAACCTGGGCGGCCTGGCCACCGGCCAGACCCGCGACCAGACCACCGAAAGCTTCGTGCAGAACACGATCAGCTTCATCTGGGCCGACGGCCGCACGGGCGAGGGCTATGACGTGGCCCTGGCGCGGCGGGTGCTGGGCTCGAACGGCCTCGACGGCGGCGCCTACCAGGCCGAGTGGGGCGCGGCCGACGAGGACGGCGAACTGGGCCAACTGACCAATGACGCCAAGACGGCCGCCCAGGCCGCCCGGATCAAGGTCAAGAAGGCGCTGCTCGACCAGCTCGGGGCCAGCTACGGCGAGGTCAAGGCCGCCGCCCAGCTGGACTTCAGCGACCACGACCGCGTCGATGCGACCATCGCTCAACGTTGGACGAAGATGAGCGCCTCGGAAAAGGCCAGCTGGCTGACCGGCCAGCAGCCGGCGGGCAAGGTGCGGCTGATCTCGACGCAGCAGGCCCTGGCCAACGACCTCAACGCCGCGGCCAAGGCGCGCCAGGGCGTGGTCGAGAAAGGCTATGCCCAGGCGGCCCGGTCGGTGAGCGCCACGGGCTTGGCCCAGACCGGCGGGCAGGGGGCTTCGGCCGCCGATCCGGCCGGTTTGGGAGTGAGCTTTGGCAGCGCTGGCCTTGGCCTGTCGCTGGCCGGCGGCGAGCCGCTGGACGCCGGCTCGGCCTATGGCGGGGCCGGCCAGTCCTCGGGCGCCTGGTGGCGTCAGGAGGCTGGTTCGGACCTGCTGGGCGGCGGCTCGCTGGCCGCGCGGCTGGCGGCGATGGACGCAGGGCCCGGTCAAGGCTCGGGTCTGGCCGCCTCCGGCGCGCTGGATGCGTCGCTGGTCCAGAACCAGGCGCTGCTGCGCCAGGCCATGGCCGGCTTCGGCGGCCAGGCCAGCGGCGGGGCTGCGGTGTGGAGCCGCGACGGGGCTTCGCGCGAGACGCCGCTGGCGGCCTCGGCCGGCCTCAAGGCGACCCAGTCGCTGCTGACGGCCTAGGACCCAGCTGCTACCACCCTGAGTACAAGAGCCGGCTCTCCACGATGGAGGGCCGGCCGACCCAACGGAGTTTCGATCATGGCCGACGGCGCTGCTTCCGCGACCGCTCCCCAGAAGACGGTGTCCCAGGTTCTGGGCGAGATCACCTGGCTCTTGACCCAGTCGCCGGTGCACAAGCAGCTGTTCATCGGCGACCTGGAATGGTTCGCCATGCCGGCCGTGCTGCTCGAGCAGTTCCGCATCTGGAATGGTCCCAACAGCCCCGCGGCCGTGGCCTTCTGGGCCTTCGTCTCCGAGGAGACCGAAGAGCGCCTGGTGGCCGGGGCCAAGAAGCTGCGGGCCGACGAATGGCAGGCCGGCGATCGTCCCTGGCTGATCGAGCTGGTCGCCCCCTTCGGCGGCCAGGACGAGATCCTCGCCGACCTCGCCGCCAACGTCTTCCCCGGCAAGACCTTCAAGTTCCACACCGTCGACCCCGACGGCCAGCGCGTGGTCGTCTCCTATCCTCCGCAAGCCCAAGCCTGAGTTCGTGTCGTCGTGCTGATCGCTTCCTTCGTCGCGGCGAGCGCCCTGGGCCTTTCCTGGCCCAGCCTGCCGCATTCCATCCCGTTCCCGACCGAAGGGATGCATCGGCGCGCCGGCTACAAGGTCAAGACCAAGGCCTATCACCTAGAGGGCTGGGAGATGCGCATCGAGCGCGACGGCTTCACGGGCCTGACCCGCTGTCGCCTCTATGCGCCCTCGACCGTTCTTCAGGGGCGCATGACCTACGCCCGCGACGTGCTCGGTTTCCATCTGGGCGATGACGTCGACGTGGGTGAGGCCTGGTACAGCATCGACGACAAGCTGCCCGTCGCCTGGCGCGACGACTTCCCGACCCTGGCCGCTCGGCGCGAGCCGCTGTCGACCGACAACCTGTTCAATCCGACCGGCGGCGTCGTGCTGATCCCGCACGACAAGCTGGACGGCGCGCGCACCGTGACCATCCGCGCCGGGCGCGACCAGACGCCCAAGCGCTTTCGTCTGAAAGGGTTCGAGCGGGCCCTGGCGGCGGCGCGGGCCAATGGTTGCGGCGCGGCGGGCGGTGAAGCGGGGAGCGACGCGTTCCAGCGCGACGCCCTGACGCCGTGAGGCGGACCAGCCTCGCCGCGCTCGCTCTTTGCCTGACCGCGACCACGCCCGCCGCCGGCCGGGCCGAAGACCTCGCCGACGCCCTGGCGCGGGCCTACCAGAGCAATCCTTCCCTGCAGAGCCAGCGCTATGAACTGCGCGCGCTCGACGAGGCCTATGTCCGCGCCCGTGCGGGCGTGCGGCCGTCGGCCGAGCTGCGGCTGACCGGCGACTATGCGGACAACCGGTTCGGCGACACGGCCCAGGCCCTGCGCCTGGTGGCCGATCCCACGGTCGGCCGCCGCCTGGAGACCAACCAGGGCGAGGCCACGGTGATCCTGGAGCAGCAGCTCTACAGCGGCGGCCAGGCCAGCGGCGCGATCGACGCGGCCGCCCTGCGCATCCGCGGCGGCCGCGCGGCCCTGCGGATCGCCGAGAGCGATCTGCTGCTGCAAGTGATCGCCGCCTACGCCGACGTCCGCCGCGACCGCCAGAGCCTCGAGGTTCGGCGCAACAACCTGGCGGCCCTGGAGCGGCAGCTGGACATCACCAAGGCCCGCCAGGAGGCCGGGGAGGTGACCCGCACCGACGTCGCCCAGGCCCAGGCCCAGCGCGAGGCCGCCCTGGCCCAGATCATGGCCGCCCAGGTGCAGCTGGAGGCCAGCCGGGCCAACTACGCCGCCCTGGTCGGCGAGAACCCCGGCGAGCTCGATCCCGAGACCCCGCTGCCGCTGTTGCCGGGCACGCTGGACGAGGCTTTCGACCGCGCCGAGCGCGACAATCCCGATCTCGAGCAGGTCCGCCTGACCGAACGCGAAAGCCGTTTGCAGGCCCAACTGGCCAAGACCGCCGCCTGGCCGACCGTGACCGCGCGGACCGCCTATGGCACGTCCGGCGAGTTCGCTCCGTTCTATAGTCAGGACCAGGACAGCGCCTGGACCGCCACCATCGCGGTCAGCAAGCCGCTGTTCGCCGGCGGGGCCTACCAGGCCTCGTACCGTGAGGCGCTGAACCGCAACGGCGCCGACCTGCTGCGGGTCGAGGCCGCGCGCCGGCAGGTGATCCAGAACGTGCTGTCGGCCTGGAACCAGGCCGCGGCCGGTCGGGCCAACATCAAGGTCCAGCTCGCCCAGGTGCGGGCCGCCGAGATCGCCTTCGACGGCATGAGCGAGGAGTTCAGGGTCGGCCAGCGCTCGACGCTCGACGTGCTGGTGGCCGAGCAGACCCTGCGCGAGGCGCAGCTGGCCCTGCTGGGGTCGCGCCGCGACGCCTTTGTCGCCGAGGCCGCGTTGCTGCGTCAGCTGGGACTGCTGGAGATGGGCGTGCTGACCACCGGCGTGCGGCTCTACGATCCGTCGGCCCACCTGCGCGAGGTGCGGGGCAAGGGCGCCGTGCCGTGGGAGGGCCTGCTGGTGGCGCTGGATCGCGCGGGACGGGGCGGGCTCGATCCGCTGCCTTTGACCCGGGCGGGCGGCGGACAGGCCGACTTCGCGCCGGCCGCGCCGCCGGTCGAGCGCCCGCTGGCCGTCACGACGCCCACCGAGCCGCGAGCGACCCGGCGCTAGCCGGGCGCTCGACACGACGGCGCGGGGCGCGTAACTCGGGCCTTCCATCCGTCGTCCTGCTGGAGCCATGCTGCAGTCGCTGAAGCTCCTCCTGCCGGCCCTGATCCCGTCGTGGAACTTCTTCGACGTGATCGCGCCGTCGCCGCGGATCGAGTACGCGCTGCTATCTTCGCCAGACGCGGCTCCCGAATGGCGGGAGTTTCGGCCTCGTCCCCAGCGTGTCTCGGCGACCGCCATGCTGTCGCGCCTGTTCTGGAACCCACGCCGCAACGAGGACCTGTTCCTGGTCAGCTGCGCCGAGCGCCTGGTCGATCAGCCCACCGCCCACAGCGAGGACGAGATCTTCCGCCGGATCGCCGCCGATTTTGGTCCGGAGACGGGCGGCTGGCTGCGTTTTCGGCTGCTGTTCCTGGCCTGGGAGGACGGGGCGATCGTCGGCGAGGTGCTGTTCACCGCCAAGCCGCGCCGGTGGAAGGACGCGGCATGACCCTGGAGGCCGCCGCTCGCCTGAGCCAGGTCCTGCTGGCCCTGGCCCTGATCCAGCAGAGCCTGGAGCATTTGTCCGTCTCGCGCCCGGACCGCCCGCTGTTCGCCGCGCGCGTCGTGCTGTGCCTGCTGGTCGTGGCGGGGCTGGTCTCGCCCTGGCCGCTGGTCGGCCTGGCGCTGGTGTCGCTGATGGTGCTGCGGCGCTTCCAGGGGCCCTACAACGGCGGCAGCGATCGCATGGGCCTGCTGGCCCTGTGGTGCCTGACGCTGACGGCGCTCATGCCCGCGCCCCGCCTGAAGGAGCTGTTCTTCGGCTATCTCGGCGCGCAGCTGATGCTGTCCTACGTCGTGTCGGGCTGGGTGAAGATCATCAACCCCGACTGGCGCTCGGGCGTGGCGCTGCGGCAGGTGTTTCAGTTCTCGGCCTATCCGGTAGCTGAGAGCCTGCGCGGCTGGGCGGCGCGGCCGCGCCTGCTGCTGGTCATGTCGTGGGCGGTGATGACCTTCGAGCTGGCCTTTCCGCTGACCCTGCTGTCGCGTCCGGCGCTGATCGCGGGCCTGGTCGTGGCGGCGGCCTTCCACCTGGCCAACGCCTGCCTGTTCGGCCTCAACCGCTTCTTCTGGACCTGGCTGGCGGCTTACCCCGCCATTCTCTGGCTCCAGGATCGATTATTTTAGGCGCCGTCAGGCGAAGATCTTGATCACCGAGGCGAGGATCTCTTCCTTCGAGCGCACGCCCATCTTGCCGTGAATGTGCTTGATGTGGGTGCGGACGGTCAGGATCGAGACGCCCTTCTGGTCGGCGATCTTTTCGGCGCTGTTGCCGGCGATGATCTCGGCCAGGATCCGGGCCTCCATCGTGCTCAGCCCGAACATCGCCTCCAGGCGGGGGATGTGGGCCGGGGCGTCGAAGTCCTTGAGCACGATGACCAGGGCGCGGTCGTCGCCGTCCCGCACCACGCGCATGCGCATCAGGTAGCGTTCGTCCTGGTCGCAGTCGATGATCTGGCAGACCTCCTGGCCGGCCAGGGCTTCGGCCATGCGCTCGACCAGGAACTGGTGGGCCCGGCGGTCGACGCCGCCGACCTTGCCGCCGCGATCGACCAGCGGGCTCGCGCCCGACAGCATCACCGCCGCGGCGCGCGAGCGCCACAGCACGGTCCCGTGGGAGTCGATGACGATGCGGGCGATCTCGTCTTCGTCCAGGCAGAAGCGTATCGCGCTGATGTCGATGAGCGAAGCGTGGGAACCATCCATCGGCCTATTCCCTCCCTTGCAGCGCGGCTACTTAGGACGCGCCATTTTTATGCCTTACTTAAATCGAGTTATGGCCGAGTTATCCACAACCTAGGATAAATGAGGGCGCATTCGCGTCAGTTTGACGCATTAGTCGCTGATAATGATTATCATCCAAATTCAGATCATCGATCTGCATTACTAAGATCAATTTAGTTTTCCAATATTCTCCTCAATTTCCATCAATTCCCCCTTTGGGTGAAACTGTATTCTGTACCCAAGGTGGGGGATTTCAGATCCTCGGTTCTCTGCAATCGTTCATTAAGAACTTGTTAAGAGAAACGAGGATCGGGACATGGCCGACAAGCTATCGACGCTTCCTCGCGCTCTGCGCAGCCAGCGCAAGCCGTCCTTGAAGGACTGGATACTTGGCGGGAGCTTGCTCGCGGGCGCTCTATTTGTTGCGAGCGTTGGTGAAAGCCGCGCCCAGGTCACCGCCTACGCAGGCGGTTCGCCCCCCAACATCGTGCTGTCCATTCCGGTGACGGCTTCGGTGGGCGGCCGCTGCGGCTTCTCGCCTGGCGCCGCGCCGAGCGGCACGAAGGACGTCGGCGAGGTCAACAACGCCTTCACCGCCGACTTCCCGTTCACCCTGCAGTGCACGGTGCCCTTCCGCGCGGCGGTGATCTCGAGCAACGGCGGCCTGCTGGCCTCCAGCGTCACCCCGGCGACCGGCTACACCAACCTGGCGCCTTATCTGGTCGACCTGAACCTGGTGGGCGACGTCGGCGTCGGCACGGTCAACGCCACCTGCGACACCGGCGACCTGAAGACGACCTCTGGCGCGACGTGCGGCTTCAAGGGGCCGGCCTCGGCCAGCCAGGGCCTGCGCCTGAACGGTTCGTCCTACGACACCAGCGGCTCCTACGTGCGGGTTCATCGCGGCGCCTATGCCGGCGCCCAGATCCTGGCGGCCGCCAACACCTATTCGGACTCGCTCACGGTGACGCTCAGCGTCTCGCCGTGACCGCGCTTACGGGTCCGCTCCCCCGGCGGATCCGGCGTCCTTTCAGGGGGAGGGGGCCTCGGCCCGAACAACAGAGAGAAGCCGGTCCGCCGGCGCGACATTTGGGAGTGAAGACATGAACAAGACGATCCTCATCGGCGCCGCCGCCCTTCTGGGCCTGGCGATCGCCCCGGCCGCCATGGCCCAGACGGTGACCGGCACGGTCAACGTCACCGGCAGCGTCGCGGCCAAGTGCGTGGTCATCACCGGCGGCAGCGGCGGCACCTTCTCGGGCTCGATCCCGCTGGGTGAACTGGCCCAGGCCGACGGCACCCTGTCGACCACCCTGTCGGGCTCGACCAACGCCAGCCCCGGCGGCTCCACCCAGTTCCGGGTCAACTGCAACAGCGCCGCCCCCAAGGTGACCCTGAGCTCGACCCGCCTGGCCCTGACCCCCAGCGCCTCGGCCCCGACCGGCTACACCGGCGTGATCGACTACACCGCCGCGCTCGACGCCGCCCTGGCCAACAGCACGACGCAGACGGTCAGCTACGTGACCGCCGCCGCCCTGCCGGCCGCCACGGTCCAGAACCTGTCGACCAGCCTGGCCAACAGCGCCGGCAACCTGACGGTCAAGGCCTACGCGCTGAACACCGCCTCGGGCGCGCTGCTGATGGCCGGCAACTACGCCAGCACGATCTCGATCACCATCGAGCCCTCGTGATCGCGCGGGAAAGGGGAGAAACGCCATGCGTAGCGCCCTTCTCCTGACCGCCGCCGCGGCGAGCTTCACGCTCGTCGCGGCCGGGGGGCAGGCCCAGGCTCAGAGCGTCACCGGCACGGTGCAGGTGAATGGAACGGTGGCCAACCGCTGCCTGTTCGTCACCGACAACGTCGTGCTCGACCTGGGCGAATTGTCGCTGCAGACCGGCGACGTCGCGGCCATCGGCCGCCTCGATCAGGCCAAGCTGACGAGCCGGACGGCGACGTTGAACGGCTGGTGCAACGGCGTGTCAGCGACCATGGCGGTCGAGGCTCAGCCGATCTTCAACACCAGCTTCACCGCCACGGCGCCGACCGGGTTCGAACGCCGGATCGACTACACCGCCACCGCCTCGGCCGCTCCGGCCAGCGGTTCGGTGTCGGCGTCCGACACCACCGTCACGTCCGGCGGCGGCTCGGCCAGCACCACCGGCATCTTCGCCAGCGACATCGTCGTCAGCTTCGCCGACGCGGCCACGCCCGCCGGCGGCCGGCTGATCTCCGGGTCCTATTCGGGCTCGGTGGCCGTGACGCTGGCTCCGGCCACCTGAAGGGGAGGAAGGTCGTCATGATCCAGCACCGGACCTGTTTCGCCAAGGGCGTTACGAGCTTTGCGGCGGCTATCGCGGCCCTCGGCTCGCTGTCCGTCGCGACCGGCGCCCACGCCCAGGATCCCGTCCAGGGAACCGTCGGCCTGGACGCCCAGGTGGCCCAGGTCTGCGTGCTGGGGACGCCCAATCCCGGGACCCTGGCCCTGGGCCAGATATCCGAAGCCTCGGGAGCGCGGGTGGGCCGGCTGACGACCATCGCCAGCCAGTCCATCCAGCTGCCCGGCACCTTCTGCAACTACGCCGGCGCGGCCCTGGCCATCTCGGCCTCGCCGCTGGCGGTGACCGCCACCACCCAGACCGGCTTCGTCGGCTCCGTGGACTACACCTGCACGATCAGCGCCTGGGGCGCGACGGCGGCGACGGTTCGCACCAGCGCCGGCAGCAGTTCGGGCACGGGCTCCAGCGCGACCAATCCCGCGCCGCAGGAAACCGACCTGACCCTGGTGGTCTCGGACTTTGCCGTCAGCAGTGACGACCTGCTGCAGCCGGGCGCGTACCTCGCGCTCGTGACCATCACCCTCGGGCCCGATGCGGGCCTGGCCGCTTCGGGGAGCTGAACCATGCGGCGCACCTTGCTCATCCTCGCCCTGGCTATCGCCCCCTTTGCAATGACGGGCGCCGCCTCGGCCCAGACCTACGGACCGTCCGACAGCGCCGGGCCGATCCAGATCACCGCCACCGTGCCTGACAACATCTGCACGATCGGCGACCTCTCCGACGGCGACAACCTGTTCGACGTCGGGGTGATGATCGACACCACCACGGGCCTGCTGCTGTCGACGCTGTCGGCGCCGCCCAAGGTGCTGACGGGAACCCAGTGCGGCGCTCCGAGCCAGCTGACCATCTCCGCCACCCAGATGACGGCCCAGGCCTTCACGACCACGCCGCCGAACGGCTTCTCGCGCGGGGTCGACTACACGGCCACCGCCTCGGGCTGGACCACGGTGGACGCCAGCTACGCCACGGGCGACGCGGCCAACGCGGCCGCCACCCAGACCCGCGACACCGGCGGATCGGGCCAGATCACCATCAGCCTGTCGGACTTCGCCACCGCCGGCGGTCCCAGCCTGAGGCCGGTCGCCGACGACACCTATCAGGGGGCGATCGTCGTCACCCTGGCGGCGATCAGTTGAGCGGGGAGGGCGCCATGACCAGCACCAATCGCATGAAGGCCGCCGTTCTCGCCGGGGCCTCGGCCGTCACCCTGCTGCTGCTGGGCCAGATCGCCCGCGCTCAGACCGACGACAACACCCGCGACTTCGTGGTCCAGGGCCAGGTGCCCAAGGTCTGCACGATCGCCTCGCCGACGCTCGGCGCGAGCCAGCTGGTCAACTTCCTCACCCTGACCGGCGGCACGCTGCAGGTCGACCAGCTGACCGACCCCGTCACCCTGTCGACCCGCGCCGCCTCGGCCCAGGTCACCTTCGCGGCGGTGTGCAACTACGCCCACCAGATCGTGCTGGAGAGCCAGAACAACGGCCTGTGGCGCTCGGAACTGGGCCTGACCCCGGCCCCGACCGGCTTCAGCGACGCGGTGCCCTACACCGCCACCCTGGCCTGGGGCCCGATCAACAACCGCTTCGAGGCCGACGCCAGCGCCCGCCAGATCCGCGACAGCGCCCAGGTGGTCGACCAGCCGGTCGTCGGCGACGTGACCCTGCGCCTGGATATCCAGCCGGGCGCCACGAACCTGCAGACCAATGCTCCGCTGGTGTCCGGCGTCTACCGCGACACCCTGCGACTGACGGTGGAACCCCAATGAAGACCGTCCTCATCCTCGCCGCCGCCGCGACGCTGGGCGTCGCCGCCTCCTTGGCTCCAATCGCTTCGGCCCAGACCGTGAACACCACGGGCGACCAGGCCGCCAGCCAGCTGGAGCTGATCGCCCAGGCGCCCAGCGCCTGCGTGCTGTCGCCGCCCTCGGCGGCCAGCGGCGCCAACACCAGCTTCACCGCCCAGGGCGGCCAGGCCGGCGTCGTGCGCTTTACGCAGTTCGTCGATCCCCAGACGGCCCAGCCGCGCGACGCCTCGATCAGCCTGGCCTTCCCGGTGGTCTGCAACTCGGCCCACCGCCTGGTGGTGCGCACCGACGGCACGGGCCTGTCGCGCACCGCCGGCGCCGCGCCGGCCGCGGGCTTCCGCGACAGCCTCGACTTCCAGGTCACGGCCGACTGGGCCGGGGCCAGCGCGTCAGGCTCGAGCACGGCCCTGACTCCGATCGACCTGGTCACCGCCAACGGCGCGGCCGGACAGATGAACCTCGTCGTCGCCGTGGCTGGCGGCGGGGCGCCGATGGTGGCCGGCGACTACGCCGGAACGCTCGTCGTCGAACTGGAAGCCCAGAACTGAACTCTCGAACACCCATGAGGAGCGGACACCGAATGACTCGTTCGAAAATACCTGGGGCGAAAATACCCGGGGCGAAGACCTACCGGGGGCGCTTGCTGGGAGCCGCTTGCGCGGCCCTGCTGGCCCTCGCGGGGGTGGCGGCGCAGGGGACGCCGGGCTTGGGCGGAAGCGCCCTGGCCATGACCGTCCAGCCCGTCGTCATCGACCTCAAGCCGACCGGTCGGGGCATGTCCCAGATCGTCACGGTGCAGAACACCTTCGCCAACCCGCTGCCGGTCGAGCTGCACGCCGAGGAGCTGTCCTTCGACGACAAGGGCGCCCATCCCAGCGACACGCCGACCAACGACCTGCTGATCTTCCCGCCGCAGGCGGTGATCCAGCCGGGCGAGACGCAGTCGTTCCGGATCCAGTGGGTGGGCGATCCGGCCCTGGCGCAGAGCAAGCACTACTACGTACCCGTGGCGCAGATGCCGGTGAAGCTGCCGGAGGGCCAGTCGGCCATCCAGATCCTCTACAACTTCCAGGTCCTGGCCAGCGTCGGCCCCGCCGGCGGCAAGCCGTCCCTGGCCCTGTCCAAGAGCGAGATCGGAACCGACGCCGAAGGCAAGCCGGTGCCGATCGTCTACGTGGCCAACACGTCCAACACGCACGGATACCTGTCCCGCGGAAAGCTGCGGATCATCGAGAAGGACGCCGCGGGCAAGGCGGTCTTCACGCGGACCATTCCCGGTCCGGAGATCCAACAGACGATCGGCTTCGGCCTGATCGCCCCCGGCCAGACGCGGCGGATCGCCGTTCCCATCGAACTGCCCTTGACGGCGGCAGCAGGAGGCTCCCTTGAGGCTCAATTCTCGTCCGACGAAGGGCGCTAGGTCCTTGACCTACCGCCGCTGGCTGCTGGCGGGATGCTTGGCTGGCGCGACGCCCCTCGTCGCGCCCCTGGCAGCCCTGGCCGAGCCGATCCCCTACGCCATGCTGGCCGCGGCCCAGGAGCCGACCAGCGCGCCTTCCCCCGGTGCGGCCACCGCCGCCGACGCCCGCCGCCAGCTCAATCCGACCGGCCGCGACGTCAACCTCACGGTGCCGCTGAAGACCGGCGACTACTATCTGGGCGACATGCCGCTGGCGATCTCGGCCGACGGCCAGCTGTCGATGCCGTCCGACCGGCTGCTGAGCCTGCTGGCTCCGCTGCTGGACACCCCGGCGATCGCGGCTCTGCGCTCGTCGCTGGCCGGCCGCAGCACGGTCTCGCCCGAGGCGGTGACCGCCGCCAACATGAGCATGACCTACGACCCCCGGGCGCTCGAGCTGCGGATCGTGATCCCCGCCGAGTTGAAGGTGGTGCGCAGCCTGCAGGTCGCGCCGATGGACCGCACGGGCGTGGGGACCTACCTCCCGCCGGCCGGCTTCAGCGGCTACATGAACATCCGCGGCTCCGTCGACTATGTCGAGCAAGGCTTCGACGAGGGCTTCGGCGACCCGACCTTCCTGCTCGACAGCGCGCTGCGCATGAACGGGCTGGTGTTCGAGAACGAGGCCGTCTGGCAGCCGGGCGCCGACAACGACTTCCAGCGGCTGGGCACGCGCTTCGTCTATGACGACGTCAAGAACGTGCTGCGCTGGACCGCCGGCGACCTGCAGCCCGTCGGTCGCGGCTTCCAGTCCGCGCCCGACATGGCGGGGATCTCGATCTTCCGCTCCTACAGCGTGCTGCAGCCGCAGACGATCGCCCGCCCGCGCGGCCGCGAAAGCTTCACCCTGGCCCGGCCCTCCGACGTCAGCGTGATCCTCAACAACCAGCTGACCCGGCGCCTGCGCCTGGATCCCGGACGCTACAACGTGCGCGACTTCCCGTTCGCGCAGGGGTCCAACGACGTCCGCCTGGTCATCGAGGACGACACCGGCCGGCGCGAGACCCTGCAGTTCAACGTCTTCTTCGACCGCGCCCAGCTCGATCCGGGCCTGTCGGAATTCGGCCTGTTCGCCGGGGTCAAGGCGCCGCTGCTGCTCGACGGCCCCGACTACACCGAGGAATGGACGGTCAGCGCCTTCTATCGCCGCGGCATCACCGACCGGGTCACCCTGGGCGTCAACGGCCAGGCCGACGACACCACCGTCATGATGGGCGCCGAAGGTCTGTTCGGCACCAAGATCGGCACGCTGGGCGTCGACTTCGCCCTGTCGCACATCGACGTCTACGGCTCGGGCTATGCGGCGATCGTCAGCTTCCAGCGGCTGTTCCAGTTCTCCGGCGGCCGCGCCGACGCCCTGAACCTGTCGTTCGAGACCCGCAGCCGCGACTTCGGCCCGGTCGGGACCTTCATTCCCGACAACCGCTACGCCTACGAGGTCGGGGTCGGCTACTCGCACGCCTTCAGCGATGCGATCTACGCCAGCTTCGACGGGCGCTATTCGGCCGGACGCGACGCGTTCCCGGACGCCAGCGCCTATCGCCTGGGCATGGGCTACCGCCTGACCTCGAGCCTCGCGGTCACGGCCAACCTCATGTACGACGACGTGCCCGGGCGCCGCGAAACCTCGGCTCTGATCTCGCTGTCCTGGCAGTTCTCGAACAACTCCAGCCTGCGGGCCGAGTACGACGGCCGCGAAGACCGCGCGCGGATCGCCTACCAGACGATCCACGGCCAGGGCGTCGGTTCCTACAACGCCTTCGCCGAGGTCTCGCGCTCGCCCGACGACTCCGCCTTCAACGGCAGCGTCAACTACATCGCCAACCGGGCGGAGCTGGGTCTGTCCCACTTCCAGGCCTTCGAGGGGCCCGACAACGGCCGCACCTCGATGCGGGTCGGCACCTCGATCGGCTTCGCCGACGGCGCGGTGTCGGTCGGACGGCCGATCTACGACAGCTTCGCCATCATCCAGGGCCACAAGAGCCTGAAGGGCGCGGACATCGTCGTGAACCCCACGCCGTTCGGCTACAGCTCCAATTCCGGCCAGATGGGCACGGCGCTGGAGACGGGCCTGGCCGCCTACGCCGAGCGCACGATCACCGTCGATGCGCCCAACGCCCCGGCCGGCTACGATCTCGGCTCCGGCTCGTTCCGGGTCTTCCCGCCGTATCGCTCGGGCTACCGTCTGGTGGTGGGGTCGGACTACTCGGTCACCGCCATCGGTCGCCTGGTCGACGCCGACGGCCAGCCGCTGGCCCTGGTGTCCGGCCGCGCCGTCGAAATGGCCAAGAGCGGCGAGGGCGCCGAGCCGATCACCATCTTCACCAACCGCGTGGGCCGCTTCGGCGCCTCGGGCCTGAGGCCCGGCCGCTGGCGGCTCGAAATGGGGACCTCGCCCCCAACCGTCTACTACCTCGACGTGCCGGAAAGCGCCGAGGGCTTTGTCAAGGCCGGGGACCTCAAGCCCGCCGCGTCCGGAGGCTGACATGAAACGCCGATCGCATATCCTGCTTCTCGGCCTGGCCGCCGGCCTCGGCGGATCGCTGCTGGCCTCGGGCTCGGCCCTGGCCCAGTGCGTGACCTTCGATCCCGTCGTCCTGTCGGGCACCTTCGACCCGTTCAATCCGAGCGGCACGACGGTCCAGACCCTGTCCATCACCGCCCGGCGCCCGCCGGCGGTGGGCGGCAAGAAGACGCAGGAGGTGAACTTCATCTACCTGCGCCGGCCGGACACGCCGTCGAGCCTGACGATCATCCAGACCTCGACCGGCGGCCAGATCCTGGAAAACCCGCCCGGGCACGTGCTCGACCCCAACAACGTCAATCCCAACGAGGTCGAGCTGAACTTCGGCGGGGTGGGGCAGCCGGACGTGCAGACCTTCATGGTCACCATCACCGTGCCCAGCGGCGCCGACCTGCCGGCCGGAACCACCGATCTCTATCTGGACCAGAAATACTACTGCAAGCGCACCGGCGGCGCGGCTGACGAGCAGGGGGTGATCGCCAACTCGCTCGACATCCGCATCAACGTGCTCAGCGCCCTGCAGGCCAGCTTCGTCGGTCCAGCGCTGGATTTCGGCGAGATTGGAACGCTGGCCACGGCCGACCTGCCGACCACGCCGAATTCGGTGAAGCAGCGCACCGGCAATGTCCGCGTCGCCAGCTCGGGTCCGTATTCGGTGGCGCTGACCTCGGCCAACCAGTTCCGGATGACCTATCCGGGCGGCAACCTGGCCACGACCAACCAGCGCATCCCCTACCAGCTGGCCTTCCTGGGCCAGACCAAGACCACGGCCTCGCCGACCTTCAGCACCGTGACCTGTGCGCGGGCCGGCCTGTCGGGACAGTACTTGGCGGTGACGCCGACCCTGCTGGAGGGCGGGGCGGGCAAGGTTCCCGCACCCAACTACCAGGACATCCTGACGGTGACCGTGACTCCTCTGGCGGTGCCGACCGGCACGACTCCCGTCTCCTGCATGTGACCTCGGCCCAGCCTGAAAAAGCCCCGCCGGCGCGAGCCGACGGGGCTTTCTTTTATCCGCGCGCCCGAGAGGGGCGGGCGCGAAGGATTAGAGGGCGGTGATGTTCACCGACAGGTCGCCGACCTGGCCGGCGTCCGCGCCCGGATCCAGGCGCAGGGCGTGGCTCTGCGAGGCGGCGGTGCTCGAGCGGCTGATCAGGGTGACGCCGGTCGACGACAGCTGGATCTTCTCGCCGTCGACATAGACCGCGGCGTCGCTCAGGCCCTGGGCGTGGGTCAGGCGCACTTCGTAGCCGGCGGCGCTGTTGCAGAACTCGGTCATGCGGCCGAGGTCGGTCGCTTCGGTGCTCGAGGCCGTCGAGGCGTCGAGGCTGACGCGGCAGATGACCGGCACGTGCCCTTCGAGGCGAAGCTCGTAGCTGGCCGGCGCGGCGGAAGCGGTGGTGGCGGCCAGGACGGTGAAGGCGGCGGCCATGATCATCGGAAAGCGCATTTAAAACCCCAGGAGTGAGGATGATGGGAGGATCATCCCGGGTGAGGGTTAAGCACCGCACCCTAAAACATGGTAAACAAAACCATTAGTAAGAATGACAGACTGTCGCAATAGAATATTCGTTAGGCGACGTATCTAATGATGTGTGCATAATGCATTCTTACTATGTCTGATTTGGACAATAAAAAACCCCGTGAGGGGTGTTGTGAATGCTGGGTTGTGTTGGTTGTCGTGCGCGAGTGGCGGCGATCGACCGACGCCGGATCAGGACGAGGGGGTGCTGATGTCCTGATCCGGCGCTCGACGGGCGGGGCGGCTCCGCCGAGGAGCGTCGAGGCGTTGCGGACAGCCCCGACGAACCGGTCATCGTCGCGGCGGTGACAAAACGGGGGGGATTTGCCCTCGCGACCTGTAAATATTAACATATACAGGTCGCTCCACAATAACGCAGCCTTACTAATGGCAAGAATAGAGCCGAGAATTTATCTCATTCGATGATGTCGGCGGAAGAAATAACCGAGACCAGTTCGGCCTGGCGGTGCACGCCAACCTTGACCATGGCCGAGGCCATCTGGACGCGCAGGGTGTTGATGCTGACCTTGCGTTCGGCGGCGATCTCGGCCGGCTCGAGGCCCTGGGCCACGCGGGCGACGATCTCGGCCTCGGCCGGCGAGAAGTTGAACATCATCCGCGCGCGCTCGGCGATGCGGGGAGAGGCTCGGCCGACCTCGCGGACCGTGACCAGGGCGCAGCGGAAGCCGCTGTCGTCGGTGCTGAACGGTTCGACCAGCACGACCAGGGGTTTCTGGCTGCGCGAGCGGTGGATCAGCATGGCTCCGGACCGGCCCTGGCGCACGGCCGCGGCGATGCGGTTGTGCAGGGCCTCGGCCTCGAAGCCGTTCTCGGCCGTCAGCAGCCCGCCCTTTTCCGACAGCCCGTCGCCATGGGCGACGTAGCTCCAGGCCAGGTCGTTGGCCGCGTAGACGCAGCCTTCGCTGTCGGAGACGATGACTCCGAAATTCAGTAGGTTGAGGATGGCGTTGGCGACGTGCGGTTCGAACACGCCGCGTTCGACTTCCGAATCCACCACCTCGATCATCTTGATCAGTCCCATGTGCGACGCCCCGTCTGGTCGCCTTCCAGTCCCCGACAACAAGATCTTGCTTTAAGTCTGCGTTGCATCCACGGATTGTGGTTGCTGCAATTCAAAAACAGATTTGTTTAATTTCGACACTGAAGGCTTGTGTAATTGATTTGATATTATTTCGCGGGGCGTCGCATACCCTGCATTGGGTAGTCAAAAAGACTATGTGGAGAAGACAACGCTATCAAACTGAGGCGTGCTGTCGCGGTTTCTCCTGGCGCGCGATATCTCTGTAAATGCAGTGAAATGCAGTTTCACTACTTTCAGAGTTGAAGGTGGACCAGGCGGTGGCTGACGGCCAGCAGGCCCGAGTCCACGCCGACCTGCAGGGCGCCGACCGCGATGGCCACGCCATAGGGCACGCCGGCCCGGGTCCTGATCCAGCCGGGCATGGCCACGGCGTAGGGGCGGGCGACCAGGGCGACCAGGGCCAGGGCCCCGCCGGCGATCGCCGTGGCGATGGTCAGCAGCAGCAGGTTCTCCATGCCGGCGAACAGGGCCGCGACCGCCATCAGCTTGACGTCGCCGGCCCCGACCAGACGGCGCGCGAACATCGGCACGCCGGCCAGCATGACGAGGCCGAAGGCCATCAGGCTGGAGAGCCAGCTGGGCGCCGGCCAGAACAGGAATTGCGCCGTCAGGAACAGGGCCAGCAGGGCGGCGGGGATCCAGTTGGGGATCTTGCGGCTCCACATGTCCCACAGCGCCGCGGCCACGAAGAAGCTGGCATAGGCGATCGAACCAGCCAGGCGGACGAAGTCGATTTCCATCCCAGGTCTCCTGGATCAGTCTCAGGACCCGCCGCCGGGAAGCGGCGCGACGTCGTCGGGCGGCCCGCCGGCCAGGGGCGTCGCCGGCGGCGGCGCGGCGGCCTGCAGCACGCCCGGCGCGACCTCGCGGCCTTGCAGCCGGGCGGAATAGGCGATGTTGCTGAGCACGATGCGCGAGCTCGGATCGACCGCCAGCGCCCGTTCGTAGTAGCGCGCGCTGAGATCGAAGCGCCCCAGCTTGTCGTAGACCACGCCCTGGGCGTTCAGCACCCGCACGTCGGCCGGCGCGCGGGTCGCCGCCAGTTGCAGCAGCTCCAGCGCCAGGGCGTAGTCGCGGGCGTTGATGGCCTCGGCGGCGCGGCCGTACAGGCGATCGACCGCCGCGGCGGGATCGGGCGCGGGCAGGGCGGCCAGGGCGCGGATCTCCAGCGGCGGCTGGCGGTGCGGCGTGACCAGGGCCGCCAGGCGCGACAGCGTCGCGCAGCCGGAGAGCGGGATCAGCAGCAGGGCGATCAGCAAGCGTCGCATCTTGGCTTCTCCTCTAGTGCCTCTTGAGGGCGGGCATCAGGTTGTGGACGACGTCGAGCCCGGCCGGCAGCAGCAGGGCGGTGATGATCACCGGCAGGATGCAGGCCACCAGCGGCAGGGTCAGCAGCACGGGGATGCGCATCGCCTTCTCCTCACCGCGCAGGAACCGCCGCTCGCGCAGCTCGCCGGAGTAGGAGCGCAGGGTCTGGGTGATGCTGGCCCCCAGGCTGTCGGTCTGGATCATCAGCGCCGCGAAGGCGCGCAGGGCGTCGACATTGACCCGGTCGGCCATCCGCCGCAGGGCGTCGGCGCGGCTGCGCCCGGCCCGCAGCTCCTGCGACACGCGGCCGAACTCGCCCGAGATCTCCGGGTGCGAGGGCGCGATCTCGTGGCTGACGCGGATGAAGGCCGCGTCCACGCCCAGGCCCGCCTCGACGCAGACCACCATCAGGTCCAGGGCGTCGGGGAACTGATGCTCCAGCCGCTCGCGGCGACCCACCGCGCGCAGGTCGATGAAGATGGCCGGAACCACCAGGCCCAGGCCGCACAGCAGCAGCGCGCCGGCGATCACCGGCAGGCCGACGACGGGATTGGGCGACAGCTTCTGGGCGATCAGCAGGGCGGCGGGCAGGCCCACGGCGCCGATCACCCGGGCCAGGAAGTAGAGCGGCACGGCCGCGGGCTGGTCGAAGCCGGCCTCGGCCAGGGTCTTGGCCAGGCGCGAGCGCTTCTTCTCGTCGCCGCTCGTGGTCCTGGACTGCAGCCAGCCCAGCCACGAGGCCTTGGGCTTGGTGTCCTTGAGCAGGCCCCCAGCCGGACCGGCGGCGAGGGACGCCCCGCTGACGGCCCGCTCGCGCATGCGCCGCCGCAGGGCCGAGCCGGCCTCGACCTGGCGGAAGGCCAACAGGGCCATCGCCGCGACGGCCAGGAAAACCCCAAATTGCAAAGCGATGGAGAAGAGAGCGTCCATGTCGCGGCCTCAGTATTTGAAGTTGACGATCCGGCGGATCATCAGCTGGCCGATGAAATAGAGGCCGATCACGCCGGCCACGACGGGCCAGAAGGCGGGATCGGAGAACTTGCTGGTGTAGAATTCGGGCCGGAAGACGCTGACCACGCCGACGCAGAACACCGGCAGCAGGCTGAGGATCAGGGCCGACATCCGGCCTTCGCTGGCCAGGGCCCGGATCCGCTTGGCCAGCGAGGCGCGGCCACGGATCACGGTGGCCAGGCCCGCCAGGATCTCGGCCAGATTGCCGCCGGTCTCGCTCTGGATGGCGATGCTGACCGAGAAGAAGGCCACGTCCGGCGAACCGGTGCGCCGGGCGAGGTTGGCCAGGGCGTCGCGGAACTCCACGCCGTAGGTCGTCTCGTCCAGCACCAGGCCGAACTCGCTGCCGATCGGGTCGGGCATCTCCTGGGTCACCAGGCCGACGGCCGAGATCACCGGGTGGCCGGCGCGCAGGGCCCGGATCATGACGTCCAGCGACAGCGGCAGCTGTTCCTCCAGCTTGGCCAGGCGCGTGGCGTGTCGATTGATGATCCACATGGCCGCGACCGCCATGCTGATGGCCGCCGCGCCGATCGCCGTCACCAGCACCTGCGAGACGGGCGTCTCCACCGGCTGGCTGCGCAGGAACACCAGCGCCAGCAGCCACAGGCCGCCGGCGACGGCCGCCGTGGCGCCCATCACCTGCAACGGCCCGGCGGTGATCCCCGACTGGCGCAGATAGAGCACGGCCTTGCCGTAGAGGGCGCCGAACGACGAACGGTCGATCCAGCTGCCGCGCGGGTCGCGCACCAGGGCCTCATAGACCTTGTCCTGGCTCATGCCGCCGGCCATCAGCGTCAGGCGGCGGTTGACCCTCTGGGTGTGCTCGCGGGCCGATAGCAGCAGGTCGAAGATGGTCTGGCCGGCTAGCACGGCGGCCACGAAGGCCAGCACCAGCGCCATCGGAAAAAGCAGGCTGTCCATGGCGTCACCCCGAGATCCGGCCAGGCGAGAACAGGTTCGACGGCAGGTCCACGCCACGAGCGTGCAGCACCTCCATGAACCGCGGCCGCACGCCGGTGGCTTCGTAGGCGCCCGCGACCTTGCCGTCGATCGTCCGTCCCGCGCGGCGGAAGCGGAAGATCTCCTGCATGCAGATGACGTCCTCCTCCATGCCGGTGATCTCCGAGACCGACACGATGCGGCGGGCGCCGTCCTCCATCCGCTCGGCCTGCACCACCACGTGGATGGCCGAGGCGATCTGGCCGCGCACCGAGCGGGCGGGGATGTCGAGCCCGGCCATGCCGACCATCTGCTCGACCCGTGAAAGGGCGTCGCGCGGGGTGTTTGCGTGCACCGTGGTCATCGAGCCGTCGTGGCCGGTGTTCATGGCCTGCAGCATGTCGAAGGCCTCGCCCGAGCGGACTTCGCCGACGATGATGCGGTCGGGCCGCATGCGCAGGGCGTTTCGCACCAGCTCGCGCTGCTGGATCTCGCCCTGGCCCTCGATGTTGGCCGGGCGGGTCTCCAGCCGGCCGACATGCGACTGCTGGAGCTGAAGCTCGGCGGAGTCCTCGATGGTGATGATCCGCTCGTGGTCGTCGATATAGGCCGACATGGCGTTGAGCAGGGTGGTCTTGCCCGAGCCGGTGCCGCCCGAGATCAGCACGTTGCGCCGGGCCTGGACCACGGCCTCCAGCACCAGGGCCATCTCGCGGGTGATGCTGCCCAGCTCGACCAGACGGTCCATGGCCAGGGGCACGCGCGAGAACTTGCGGATCGAGACCAGCGGCCCGTCCACGGCCAGCGGCGGGATGATGGCGTTGACGCGCGAACCGTCGGCCAGACGGGCGTCGACCATCGGCTGGCTCTCGTCGATCCGCCGGCCCACGGCCGCGACGATCTTGTTGATGATCCGCACCAGGTGGCGGGTGTCCTGGAAGCGCACATTGGTGCGCTGCAGACGGCCGGCCCGCTCCACATAGACCATCTCGTGGGTGTTGATCAGGATGTCGGTGACGGTGTCGTCCTTCAGGAGGGGTTCGAGCGGGCCCAGGCCCAGCAGCTCGTCCAGGATCTCGTCGACCAGCTGGTCGGTTTGGGCCGGGGTCAGCAGGCGCTTCTCGTCGGCCAGCAGGCCGCTGACCGCGCCGCGGATCTCCTGGCGCAGGGTCTCGCGCGGGGTGCGGTCCAGCAGGCTGAGGTTCAGCAGGTCGATCAGCCGCTGGTGCAGCCGCACCTTCAGGCCAAGGGCGTCGTCGATCGGCGGGGCCTGGGCGAATTCGGCCGCGGCGGCCTGGCTTTCGATCCGGTGGGTTTCTTCACTCCACAGCATGGCTATCTCCCAGCCTGGGCGAGCGCGACGGGCTGGGTGGTCACCAGCGTGTCGGCCAGGCGGGTGATCGCCGCCTCCAGCTTGGTCCCCCGGCGCACGGCGCTCAGCGCCACGCCCTGGTTGATCGCCTGGTGCATCAGCTTGCGGTCCTCGGGAACCACGAGGTCGAAGGGGCGGCCGATGGCCTGCTCGGCGGCCTTCAGCGACAGGCCGCTGGCGTTGTCGGGCTCGACCTGGTTGCAGACCAGCGTCAGCGGCACGTCGTCCAGGCGCTGGGCGGCCAGCATGTGCAGCTGTCGGCGCACCAGGTGCACGTGCGGCACCGACAGGTGGGTGACCAGGACGATGCGCTGCGACTGGCGCAGGAGGCGGTTGGTCCAGGCGGTCCAGACCGTGGGCAGATCGACCAGGGTGGTTTCGAAGTCGCGACGCAGGGCGGCGATCAGGCCGTCGACGACGGTCGGGCTCAGCGCCTCGACCGGCATCATCTCCTGCGGCGCGCCCAGCACGGCCACGCCGCTGCGGTGGCAGGGCAGGGACGTCGCGAACGGCATTTCCTCCACGGCGCCGCCGGCCGCCAGCACCTGGCCCACCGTCACCGCGTCGCCGACATCCAGATAGAGGGCGGCCACGCCCATCTGCACGTCCAGATCGGCCAGACAGACGCCGGAGCCGCCGGAGCGCCCGGCCAGCATGACCGCCGTCTGGGCCGCCAGCGAGGTCGCGCCGACCCCGCCGCCCGCCTTCAGCACGCTGATGATCTCGCCGCTGCGCTTGTGGGCCCGGCCGGTGTCGAGCCGGCAGAAGATCCGCTCCAGGGCGATGGCCAGGGTCGTGTCGCTGACCGGAGCCGGCAGCACGTCGGCCGCGCCCTGGTGCAGTAGCCGGCGGGTGGCGTCGATCTCTGCGCCGCGCATGGCGACCAACACCTCGATGCGGGCGGCGCTGCTGGCGATACGCTGGGTCATCCGCTCGACCTCGGCCGGATCGGCGCCGTTCAGCCCCACGATGAGCAGGTCGAAGGTATGGGCGGCGCGTTCGGGCCAGGCGCAATCGAGCAACCGGAAGGTCACGGCCGGGAACATCGCCGACAGCATGGCCACCGGCGGATCCGCGCCGAGGCCCACGCCGCACAGCCCCACGCGCCAGGCTGTGGGGCGGCTGGGCGGGGGCGGTGGGGCGACGGATTTCGGGCGACCGAAATGGAGCAGGCTCATGACAGGCTCTCTCCGCTGAGTGTCGACGTCATGGTGGGAAGGGTGAAAGGCGCGACGCCGAAGATCTGCAGGGCGGCGCTCTGGAAGGTCAGGCCGGTCACGCTGACGCTGACCAGCGGCTCCATGTCGGGGGCGTAGGGGTTGCCCACCCGGCCGATCCCGACATGGTGATAGGTGACGGTGACCTTGGCGGCCGTGATCTCGGGATCGTAGTGCTGCATCTTCGTCACGACGGCGTTGAAGGTGCTGTTGTCGAAGGTGTTGCCGGCCAGGGTGGTCCCGGCCGTCTGGGTGCAGCTGGACGAGGAGCCGGCGCAGCTGAAGGTCACGTTCGGCGCGGTTCCGCCGCCGGCGATGTTCTGGGTCAGCCCGTCATAGTTGGCCATCGCCGAGGCGATCATCGGGCTGACGACGGCCAGGCGCACGCCTTCGCGGGTGGCGGTCTTGGCGGTGTTGATGGTCCAGCCCAGCCGGCCCATGTCGATCACGGCCAGCAGCATCGAGACGAACGCGAAGCAGACCAGGCCGAACTCGGTCGCCGTGGCGGCGCCGTCGTCGCGGGCCAGCCGCCGGATGAGAGGTGGGAGGCGGGTCATTCTGTCCACGCCTCCTGGGCGCTGACCGTGAACGAGGTGAGGGTGACGCCCGTCAGCGGGCCGAAAGACTCGATGTAGGGCGGGGTGGCGGAGACCTGCACGCGCGGCACGCCGGTCATGTCCTCGTAGCGCCCCAGATAGGCGCCGCTGTTGGCGACGCAGGAGAAGCTGACCGTGACCGTGGCGTTGCTGGTCCAGGTGGCGATCAGGGGCGTGCCCGAGGCGTCGACCGTGCCGGTGCGGGTGAGGTTCTGGGTGTTGGTCAGGTTCTGGGCGGCGCTCGTTCCGGTGAAGCCCGCGCAGTCCATCGGCAGGCGGGCGGCGTAGCGGGCCGCGTCGCGCACCGCCGAGACGGCGATGTGGTAGTTCCAGAACAGCCGTCCCGCGCCGACGAAGGCGAAGCACAGCAGCACCATGAACGGCAGCACCAGGGCGAACTCGACCGCGGCCGAGCCGCTGCGCCCGGCCAGTAGCCGGCGGAAGAGGGCGGGGCGGCTAGTCATAGAGCCGCACCGAATAGAGCTTGGTCTCCGCGCCGACGGCCGAGACGTCCGTCGTCGCGCCGATGACCTCGCCGTAGATCGAGTTGCTGACGGCCGGGCCGATCAGGAACAGGTCGACATAGGCGATGACGTGCACCGTCGAGCTGCCGTGAACGTTGTCGGCGTTGCAGTTGACGATGACGGCCGAGATCGTGCGGCGGTCGGGGGTGATCTGGGCGCCGGTCTTGTTGCACTGGGGCGCGGCGTAGTCGTGCGAGCCGCTGGTCGCGGTCTGGCTGTCGGAGAAGGCGCCGGCGGGCTTGGAGATCGCCCCGCTCAGCATCGCCAGCTCCCACTTGTAGACCTGGTAGCGCGTGGGGCTGGTGGCGCCGGCCACCGGCGCTGGGCCAAAGGCGTTCCAGCCCGTGCCGGTCGCGCCCGCGGGAACCTGCGGCGTGTAGGTGGTCGGATTGATGCCCGAGTGGTTGGTGGCGAAGTACTGGGCGACGTTCCAGATACCGCTGCCCACCACGCTCGACTGGTTGCAGTCGCGGGGCAGGCCCATTCCGGTGCTGACCGCCGCGCTGCTGGAGCAGCTGTTGCTGGGCACGGAGACGCTGGGCGTGCAGGCGCTGTTGCCGGCCGCGGTCTTGGACCCGACCATGGTGTTCATCGCCGGCAGGTACAGCGGGTCGCTCTTCAGGCCGCCGGCCGAGGACTTGTAGATGTCGAAGCGGACGTTGAAGTAGTCGTCGGCCGAGGCGATGTTGCCGGTCTGGGTCTGCACCGTGGTGCCGAAGCACTCGGTCAGGGGCGGGCTGCGGCCCATGGCGTTCTTGACGTCGGCGGCGCCCGAGCCGACCGACAGGAAGCCGAAGTTCCCCGGCCCCCAGGCCCCGTTGCCGCCAGGCGGCGGGGTCAGGACGAAGTTCTTGCCGATGTAGTTGTCGCCGTCGAACGTCAGGCTGGCGGCCTCGTTCGGATTGCAGATCATCAGCGGCGGCGACTTGCAGATCGCCGTACCGTAGCCGGCCACCGCCCGCGCCGTGGCGTTGAAGCCGGACGCGCCGGTCAGCGCCCCGAACACCAGGCCCCGGGACCTGGGGGCCAGGTTGATGCGGATGAACTTGGCGGTGGCGTCGGTGCTCGCCGTGACATCTGGATCGCGGCTGGAGAGGAAGGTGATGTCGCTGGCGGCGACGGCGACATTGCTCTCGTAGGTGTCGCCCAGCGCCTGGCGATTGCTGACCAGGCTGCCCATGGCCGCCGTCTGGGCCCGCCCCATGGCGCCGCTGGCGCCGTCCAGCTGGCTGGCGCCGGCCAGGGCGGCGGCGTCGACGGCGTTCTCCAGTTCCGCCCGCAGCGCCAGGGCGCGGCTGACGTCGAAGGCCAAGCCCCCGATCGCCACCAGCCCGATCAGCGCCACGCCGGTGAGGGTGGCCACCGTGCCCGAACGGTCCTGGACAAAACGCCGGAGAAGGGAAGGAGCGCGCGACATGGTCAGTTGGCCGGACTCTTGGCCGCTCCCTTGTTGTCGATGCTGGAGGTGCTCGCCTGGACTGGCTGGATCACCTGGTTCTTGCCGTAGCGGGTGGCCGCCAGGGCCGCGCGGACCCCGTCGCCGCCCGGCTGCAGCACGCCCTCGTAGCGGGCCTCCGGATCGGCGATCTGGGCGGCGAGGTTGGACCGCAGGGCGACGCCGAAGTCGGGCGACAGGTCCTTGCGGGCGTCGGCGCAGCCGGCGAGGGCGGCCCCGGAAGCGGCGAGCGACGCCGCGGCGAGCAGGATCCTATTGAAGGACATGGCCTTGAGGCGCATCGGCCCCTCCCTTGGACGTGGACGGCTGGCTCGACTGGGTCTTGCCCAGCAGGAACAGCTCGGTGTCGGACGGCGGAACGAAGCGGTCGGCGGGCGTCGCCTGCCGGGCCCGCGTCGGCCGCACGAGATGCGGGGTGACCAGGATCACCAGCTCGGTCTGGTTGCGCTGGTAGCTGGTCGAGCGGAACAGCGAGCCCAGGATCGGCAGGTCGCCCAGCATCGGGAATTGGCGGATCTGGTCCTGGTAGTCGTCGCGGATTAGGCCCGCGATCGTGAAGGACTCCCCGTCGCGCAGCTCGACCGTGGTCTTGGCCCGCCGCACCTTGATGCCGGGGATCCGCAGGCCGTTGCTGACGAACGAGGCGTTCGGGTCGATGCTCGAGACCTCGGGATTGACCACCAGGTTCACCAGCCCGTCCTGCAGGACGGTGGGGGTGAAGGCCAGGCCGATGCCGAACTGCTTGAACTCGACCGTGATCGTCGTCTGGCCGCCGCTCTGGTTCTGGGCCACGGGGACGGGGAACTCGCCGCCGGCCAGGAAGTTGGCGGTGTCGCCCGACATGGCCGTCAGGTTCGGCTCGGCCAGGGTCTTGACCAGACCCTTGGTCTCCAGGGCGTCGAACAGCACGTCCAGGTCGACGTCGCCGGCCCGCAGCGGGAACTTCAGCAGGCCGAAGGTGTCGGTCAGGGTGCTGGCCACCCCGGTGTCGCCGGTGCCGATGACGAAGTTGTGGTAGTTCGCCGAGGCCGGGTTGGCGGTGTTCATGTTCAGCCGCAGGGCCTTGGCCGTGGCGCGTTCCATCTCGACGATGCGCACCGACAGGGTGACCTGCTGGCTGCCCTGCACCGACAGCATGTTGACCACCTGGCCGGGGGCGTAGCTCTCGGCCAGGGCCGCGGCCCGGCCGGCGATCGCGCCGCTGCTGGCCGTGCCCGACAGCACGATCGACTGGTTGCCCGAGGCGACCTTCAGGCCGTCCTCGTCGGGCAGGGCCTCGCGCATCCGCTGGCGAAGGGTCTCGACGTCGGCGCCGACCACCACATTGGCGGCGGCCACCAGCCGGCGGCCCGGGCCGTAGGCCGTGAGGGTCGTGCCCCCCAGCTTCTTGCCGACCACATAGACCGACCGTGAAGTCAGCGGCAGAACGTCGGCGGTGTCGGGGTTGCCGATCATGATGTCCGTGTACGGAGCGGGCAGCTCCAGCACCTGGGCCTTGCCGACCGCGACATTGACCTCGACCTTGCGGACGGCGGCGTCGGAGAGGGCGGCGGGCTGGGCCTTTACGGTGGTCGGCAGGGCGACCGCCATCAGCGGCAGCAACCCGGCCGCCGCGGCCAGCAGCGTGTGTTTCAGGGTCATGTGAGCGGATCCTGCGCCGCGCGCCGTCCTGGCGCTGCGGCTGGAGGGATGAGGAGCGGGCGCGGCCATGGTCACAGCCCCACCCGATAGCCGGTGGTCTCGACGCCGCGCGTCACGCGGACCTCGGTCGACATCGGCGGCATGGTCGTCGTCGCGGGACGGCGGACGGGCGGACGGCGCGGCGCCGAGGCCCGCACCGGCGCGGCCGCGGCCGGGCTGGAGACGGGCGTTGGGCCCATGCCACGCGACAGGTCGGCCAGGGTCATGGTCCGGCGGCCCAGCGGCGACTGGTCGGAGATCTGGCGCAGGGCCAGCGACAGCGCGCCCACGGCCTGGGCCAGGGTGATGGCCTGGGCCTGGTCGGGCGTCACCTCGACGGTGATCGCCTTGACCACCACGGGCTTGTCGGCGCTCTGGTCGTCGGATTGGTCCACGCCCACGACCCGCACGTTCTCGGCCAGCACCTGGGTCAGGCTGGTCTCGGGCTGGTTGTTGTCCTTGCTGCGGGTCAGCATGACGTCCACCCGGTCGCCGGGCAGCACGAAGCCGCCGACGCCGGCCACGTCGTTGGCGCGCAGCGACACCGCCCGCATGCCTTCGCCCAGCGAACTGGCGAGGTTGGAGCGTCCGCCCGAACCGGAGACCCGGTCGGCCAGGATCGGCTCGTTGGCGGCGATGTCCTTCAGCGCGATGCGAGCGCCACCGGGGCCGGAAGCGGCCTCGGGAATGGTGCGAAACGCGCCCTGGGGCACGGCGTCGGCCGGATAGTGCGCGACCTTCAGCACCGCGCCCTGCAGCTTGAAGCCCCTGGCGAGGGGTTGCGAGGCGACGACGACAGGCGTCGAGCCGGTTTCCTTCAGGGCCGGGGCGTCATCGCGCCCGGCGCTCATGTAGACTCGCGCGGCGAGCACGGCGCCCAGGCCCAGCACCGCGGCTGCGCCCAGGGATATGATGGTCTTGGTCTGCATCGTTCGACCCCCTCCCCACGTCGACGTCGGGCCTGTCCTAGCCCTTCGCCATGGGTCGGCGACGCGGCTTGCCGCCCGCGTCGCCGACGACTTGGTTCAGCAGTTGGCGGCCGACGGATTGGCCACGCAGGTGGCGGCGTCGGTGATGGCGGTGCCGATGTTGGTGCCCAGCAGCACGGCCGCCACGGCGATGGCGCTGCCGATGATCGCCAGGATGAGGGCGTATTCCGCAGCCGCGGCGCCGTCTTCCTCCAAGATCAGATTGCGCAGAGTATTCATTCGCATTTCCTCCTCTTAATGTCCTGCCCGAGCTTCTATTGTTACGGGCGAAGAAGAGGTTTCCCCCTTCGCATGCAATTAAGATCTTAATGGATTGGTAAGTAAATACATCGATCGGCCTAATTAAAAAGCGCTACGGTTTCCTGGAGCGCATATGTGATGCGCACTATTTTGCAGTACTGGAGGGGTAATGGTCGCGTCTCGGGTGAATACATCTCTACGTGTGTAGCTGGTCGCGGCGTCGCAGGGTTGTCGGCGCGCCGACTTTCCCCGGACGCCGCGACCGGCCGTCAGACGTTATGAGCCGCCGTCTGGCGCCCCAGCCGGGCCGCCAGGCTCGGCAGGGCCACCAGCGTCAGCAGGGTGGCGACGGCCAGGCCGCCGATCACCGCCGTGGCCAGTGGCTTCTGCACCTCCGCGCCCGCGCCGTGGGCCAGGGCCATCGGCAGGAAGCCCAGCATCGCCACCAGGGCGGTGGTCAGCACCGCCCGCAGCCGCGACATCGCCCCCTCGACGGCGGCGACAGCCGGGGCCAGGCCCGCCTCCAGCCGCTCGCCGATGGCCTGCAGCAGCACGAGGCCGTTCAGGGTCGAGATCCCCGACACGGCGATGAAGCCGACGGCGGCCGACACCGAGAACGGCATGCTCCGGGCCGCCAGGGCCAGGGTTCCACCCACCAGCGCCAGGGGCGCGCAGGCGAACACCAGCGCCGCCTGCCGGGCCGAGCCCAGCGCCAGATAGAGCAGCCCGCCGATCAGCAGGGCGACGGCGGGAACCAGCAGGCCCAGCCGCGCCTCGGCCCGTTGCAGGTTCTCGAACTGCCCGCCCCAGCTCGCCCAGGACCCGGGCGGCAACTCGACCTCGCGACCGATCGCCGCACGCGCCTCGTCGACGAAACCGCCCAGGTCGCGGCCGCGCACATTGGCCTGCACCACGATGCGGCGCTTGCCGTTCTCGCGGCTGATCTGGTTGGGGCCTTCGCCCTCCTTGAAGCGGATCACCGAGCCCAGCGGCGCGAAGCCCGCTCCGTCGTTGATCGCCAGCGGCGTCTGGGCGACCACGGCCAGGTCGTTGCGGGCGGCGTCGGGCAACCGCACCACCACGTCGAAGCGCCGGTCGCCCTCGAACACCCGGCCGGCCTCGCGTCCGGCCAGGGCGATCTGCACGGCGTCGGCGGCGTCGGCCGCGTGCAGGCCGTATAGAGCGGCCGCCGCGCGATCGACCTCGGCGGTGATCATCGGCAGGCCCGAGACCTGCTCGACCCGCACGTCGGCCGCGCCCCGGATCTTGCCGAGAGCGGCCGCGACCTCGCCGGCCGTCCGTTCCATGGCGGCCAGGTCGTCGCCATGGATCTTCACCGCCACGTCCGAGCGCACGCCCGAGATCAGTTCGTTGAACCGCATCTGGATCGGCTGGGTGATCTCGTAGGCCGAGCCGATCTGGCCGACGGCCGCCTGCTCGATCTTCTCGACCACCTGGGCCTTCTTCAGGCCGCGGTCGGGCCAGTCGCGCGTCGGTTTCAGCACCACGAAGGTGTCGCTGATCGACGGCGGCATCGGGTCGGTGGAGATCTCGGCCGTGCCGGTCTTGGAGAACACGAAGGCCACTTCCGGAACCTTCAGCAGCGCCTTCTCCAGCCGTCCCTGCATCTCGATCGACTGCTCGAGCGAGGCGCTGGGCGTGCGCAGGGCCTGAACCAGCACGTCCTTCTCATCCAGGGTGGGCATGAACTCCCGCCCCAGCGACAGGAAGGTCAGCAGGCCGACCAGCACCGCGCCCGCCGCGCCCAGCCCGACCACCAGCGGCCGATCGACCGCCCAGCGGGTGGCGGGCTCGACCAGCCGTCGCGCCAGGCTCTCGACCCGGGTCTCCTGGTGCGCCGTCGTGGGCGCCTTCACCAGCAGCGCCGTCATGGCCGGCACGAAGGTGAAGGTCAGGACGAAGGCGCCGGCCAGGGCCAGCATCACCGTCGCCGCCATCGGCTGGAACATCTTGCCCTCGACGCCCTCCAGCGCCAGCAACGGGGCGTAGACCAGCAGGATCACCGCCTGGCCGAAGGCGGCCGGCTTGGCCATCTTGGCGGCGGCGCCGGCGGCTTCCTCCAGCCGTTCGGCCAGGGTCAGGTCGCGGCCCTCCAGCGCACGGCGGGCGCCCATGCGGGTGAGGGTGCTCTCGACCACCACCACGGCCCCGTCGACCAGCAGGCCGAAGTCCAGCGCCCCCAGGCTCATCAGGTTTCCGCTGACCCCGAAGCGGTTCATGCCGATCACCCCGACCAGGAAGGCCAGCGGGATGACCAGGGCGGTGATGATCGCCGCCCGCACATTGCCCAGCAGCAGGAACAACACCACCACGACCAGCAGGGCGCCCTCGGCCAGATTCCGGCGCACGGTGGCGATGGTGCGGTCGACCAGATCGGTGCGGTCCAGCACCGTCTTGACCGCCACGCCCGGCGGCAGCGACGGGGCGATGGCCTTCAGCCGCTCGCCGACCGCCTTGGCCACCGTGCGGCTGTTCTCGCCGGCCCGCATCAGGGCCGTGCCGATCACCACCTCCTCGCCGTTCTCCTGGGCCGCGCCCAGCCGCGCGGCCTGGCCGATCTCGACCGCCGCGACGTCGGCGACGCGCACCACCAGGCCGCCCCGGCTGATCACCGGCGCCGAGGCCAGGTCCGCCAGCGAGGTCACCCGCGCGTCGGCCCGCACCACGAAGGCCTCGCCGCCGCGCGACACGTAACCCGCGCCCGCCACGGTGTTGGCGTGCTCGACCGCCTCGACCAGTTCGTTCAGACCCACGCCATAGGCCGCCAGCCGCGCCGGATCGGGCCGCACGGCGTATTCCTTGACGTAGCCGCCGATGGCGTCGACTCCGGCCAGGCCCTTGGTCGTGCGCAGCTGCGGTGTCACGATCCAGTCCTGCACGGTGCGCAGATAGGTGGCCTTGTCCTTCTCGCCGACCAGCCGTTCGCCCTCGGGCGTCAGGTAGGATCCGTCGGGCTGCGGGCCGGGAACGCCGACGCGGGGCGACTTCACCGGCCGGTATTCGACGGTCCACATCATCACCTCGCCCAGGCCCGTGGTCACCGGGGCGATGGCCGGCTTGGCGTCGGCCGGCAGGTCGGCGCGCACAGCCTCCAGCCGTTCGGCCACCTGCTGGCGGGCGAAATAGATATCAACGCCTTCCTCGAAGACGGCGGTGATCTGGCTGAAGCCGTTGCGCGAGATCGAGCGGGTCTCGACCAGGCCCGGCACGCCGCCCAGGCCGGTCTCGACCGGCGTCGTCACCCGCTGCTCGATCTCCTCGGGCGACAGGGCAGGCGCGACCGTCGTCACCTGCACCTGCTTGTTGGTGATGTCGGGCGTGGCGTCGATGGGCAGCTTGAACAGCTCCACGACCCCGAACGCGGCGACGGCGAGGGTCGCGGCCACCACGGCGAAGCGGTGGCGGACCGAAAAGTCTACGAGTTTGCTCAGCATGGCTCAGTGATCCCCATGCCCGGCTTCGCCCTTGGCCAGTTCGGCCTTCAGCACGAAGGCCCCGCGGCCGGCGACCCGCTCTCCGGCCTTCAGACCCGACAGGATCTGGGTCAGGCCCGCGCCCGACTTGCCCACCGTCACCGGCCGGGCGCGAAAGCCCTTGGTCTCGGCGACGAACACCACCGGCGCGCCTTCCAGGGTCTGGACGGCTTCGGACGGTACGGCGAGCGCGTCGCCGCTGCCGGTGGCGAAGGCGGCGCTGACCGCCGCGCCCGCCGCCAACCGACCGCCGCGCGGCCGGGCGCGGACCACGGCGGCGCCGGTGGCGTCCTGGGCCATGGGGGCGGCCCCGACGATCACGGCGTCGGTCTCGGTCCCGTCGGGGCCGAGGATCCTCAGCGCCGCGCCCATCTTCAGGGCGCCCAGTGCTTCGGCCGGGGCGTTGAACACCGCCTCGACCTGGCCGGGATCGGCGACCTCGGCGATCGGGCCGCCCTGGGCGACGAAGCCGCCCGGCGCGACCGGCAGGGCCAGCACCACGCCGGCGATCGGGCTGCGGATCGTCACCAGGCCCGACGCGCCCGGACCGCCCGAGGCGGCGCTGCGGGCGCGGGCGGCGACGGCCTGGGCCTCGGCGCGGGCAGCCAAGGCTCGCGCGGCCTCGACCTCCTGGCGGGCGGTGACGCCGGCCGCGAACAAGCGTTCCTCGCGAGCCAGGGCGGCGCGAGCGGCCTGGGCCTCGGCGGCGGCGGCGCGGGTCTCGGCGGCGAAGGCGGCCGCCTCGGCGCTGCGGAGGCTCGCCAGCGGCGCGCCGGCGGCGATGGTCAGGCCGGGCGCTGCCAGCACTCGTTCGACCGAGCCGCTGACCGGGGCTGCGACGGCGGCGCGGCCGCCGGGGGCGGCGACCACCCGGCCGGTCAGCCGCAGGTCGCCGACGCCCGCCGGAGCGGCGGTCACGACCGCGACGCCGGCCGCGCGGGCGGCCTCGGCGGTCAGGGCGACAAAGCCCTCTTCGGCGGCATGGTCTTCGCCGTGTTCGGCTTCGCCGGCCTCGGCTTGCGGGGCGGGGCGATCGGTCAGGCGGGCCAGGCCGTAGCCGGCCCCGAGGGCGACGACCACGGCGGCCGTGGTGGTCAGGATGCGTGGATCGAGTTTCATGGTCAGCCTCCGAACGGAGCGCGGCCCGTCAGGCGGGCGATGTCGATCTCGGCGCGGGCCTTGGCCAGGCGCGCGTCGAGGGTGCGGATGCGGGCGGCGGCCAGGGCGCGCCGGGCCGAGGACAGCTCCAGCAGCGGCAGGCGGCCGGCCTCGTAGCCGATCCGCGCCAGCCGGTAGGCCTCGGCGGCGGCGGTCTCGGCCGAACCGGCGGCTTCGGCGCGTCCTTCGGCGGCGCGGGCCTGGGCGCGGGCGGCGCGCAGGTCGGCGGCGGCGTCGAACTGCGCCTGGCGCAGCCGGGCCTGGCTGGCGGTCAGCTCTGCCTCGGCGGCGGCTCGTGCGCCCCGGTTGCGGTCGAACAACGGCAGGGGCAGGGATATCCCGGCCACCAGGGCCGTCGCATCGTCGCCCGCCAGCCTGCGCAGGCCGGCCGAGACGGTGACGTCGGGAACCGACAGGCCCCGCTGCACGGCGCGCCGGGCGTCGGCGGCGTCGCGCTCGGCCCGGGCCACGGCGAGAGCCGGGGTTTCCGCCTCTGCGGCGTTGGGACCGCTCGCCGGCTGCGCCAGCAGGCTCTCGCCGACGGCGTCATAGACAACTGGAACGCCGGCCAGGGCCGACAGCTTGGCGAAGGCGGAGTCGGCGCTCGCCTGGGCCTCGTCGCGCTCGGCGCGGGCTGCGGCCTGTTCGGCCTGAGCCTGCAAGCCGCGCAACTGGGCTTCGCGCCCGGCCGCCACCAGTTCGGCGACCGCGCGGGCGTCGGTTTCGGCGGCTTTCCACTGTTCCTCGGCCTGGGCGACACGCGCAAAGGCCGCCTCGGCCTCGGCATAGGCCAAGGCGAGATCGGCGGCGAAGTCGGAGTGTTCGGCGCCGGCCCGGGCCTCGGCGGCGCGGACGTCGGCCTGGCCGGCGGCGATGCGCGCGGCGCGCTTGCCGCCCAGCTCCAGGGTCTGGGACAGCGAGGCCGTTGTCTCGGCCAGGTCGAGCCCGCCGTAGGGGCCCGAGCCTCCCAGGTTCTCGACCTCCAGGCCGAGCACGGGATTGGGGCGGACGGCGGCCTGCAAGGCCAGGCCCCGAGCCTGATCAGCGCCGGCTTGCGCGGCGGCGAGGCGAGGGGAGGCGCCGCGGGCCTGGGCCAGCAGCACGGCGTAGGGCGGCGCGGGCTCGGCCGCGGCGGGCCGAGCGGCGAGTGGAGCGGCCGCGTACACGGCCGCGCCGAGCAGGACCGCGGAGAGCGGCCTGCGCAGGGAAGGCGACATGGATTTCCTCTTGGGAGGTCCTAGGGATCTGACGGTTCTCGGGCGCGCGTCGGCGCGGGCGAGGTCAGGCCCTGGGCGGTCGCATCAGGTCGAACTGCCGGCCGGCCGGCGGGGCTGCGTCCTCGCCCGGCGTCAGGCGCGCGGCGGCGTAGACCAGCGAAGGCGCGGTCGAGGTGGCCGGCTCCGGCGCATAGGGCGCGCCGTGATGGCAGTGGCCGTGCACGCAGCCGTCGGCGCGTCCATGGTCGTCGGCGTGATCGGTCTCGGACACGAGCAGGAAGGCGGCCGCTTCGGCCGCCGCCGGGGCTTCGTCGGCGCAGAGCGCGCTCTCGAGGCTCGGACCCAGCGCGAGCACGGCCAGCACCAGGGCGGCGAACACCGCCCCGAACCTGCGCCATGCTGTCAGCTTGCGACCCATGTTCGCCCTATAGCCGAGCCGGCGGCGGGCGGGAACGCGTTACAAGATCACGTCGATCGGGACAGCTTCGACACCGGCCTACTCATATTGGGCCGGCCGCGCGCCGGCCGGGATCACGCGCCATCCCTTCCTCCAGGCCGCTTCGCCCTCCGTCGCCCACCCGACGAACGCGCGGTTTTGGTTACGGTTTTTGTCAACCGGGACGAGAAAGCGCTGGCTTGAGGTTTCAAATATCACCATTCAGTCACCGAACTGCGCCGTGGGGGATTCAGATCGTGGCCAAGAAGCAACCCGTTTCCCGGCTGGCCCAGGCGGCCGTCCTTGTCGACCAGCTTATCCACGCCATCGACACCGAAGGCCTGTCGCGCTCCGAGGCCGCCACGGCCGCGGGCCAGGTACTGGGCCTCGTCCAGACGCTGTCGTTGCGCGGCGATCCCGACGCCCACGCCCTGAAGGCCGCCCTCGGCCGCCTGGCCGAACGTCTTTCGCAGGCCAAGGACGACCCGACCGCGCCCGAAGTCGCCGTCGCGGCCTCCACCGCCGGCTCGCGCTTCGCCAAGCGCCTGCGCCGTCTCGCCATGATCGTCACCGCCGGCGCGGTGCTGTCGGCCCCGCTGGCCGCCGCCGCGCATGAGAGCGCGGGCCTGGGCGCGCACCTGGCCGGCTCGTCGGTCGCCGCCGTCGCCCTGATGGGCGCCCTGCCGGTCTACGCCGTCGGCGACGCCGTGCTGAATCCCGTCACCGGCAGCAACGAGCAGGTGGTCGAGGTCATCGCCCCCGCCGCCGTCCGCACCGCCAGCGGCAACATCATCTTCCTGGCCACCACGGTCGGCGACACCTACACCAATACGAAGACCGGCAAGTCCTACGAGGTCACGGCGGTCACCAAGAACGCCGACAACCGCGTGATCAGCGTCACGGTCAAGGAAGTCGGGACCAGCACCACCCAGTCGCAGGCCGTGGTCACCGACAAGTCGGGCGACATCGTCACCGGCGCCCCGCCGGCCGGCTCGGCCGGCGCCGGCGCGGGCAGCTATTCGTTCCCCACCGCCTCGGGCGACGTGAACACCTTCGCCGACGCCCGCCACGGCGGCAACGGCTCCAACGGCGACGACGGCGGCGGCCTGGAAATCTGCATTCCGCTGATCGGCTGCGCCACCATCGGCTACAACCCGACCGCGGGCGACGACGGCGGCGACGGCCCCTCGTTCGGCCACACCATCGCCACGGCCAACAACGGCGACATCGAGGTGGTGTCCGACAAGCTGCCGGGCATCGTCATCTCCAGCGTCGGCGGCGACGGCGGCCAGGGCGGCGACGCCTATGGCAACATGGACGCGGCCCACGGCGGCAAGGCCGGGGCCGGCGGCAACATCACGCTCGACGCCAGTGTCGACATCACCACCGACGGCGTGGAGTCGCACGGCATCTTCGCCCAGAGCCGCAGCGGCGTCGGCGGCGACGGCGGCACGGGCTACATCTTCAGCGGCGGCGGCTCGGGCGGTTCCCCCGGCCAGGGCGGCTCGGTCACGGTGACCAGCACTGGAACGATCTCCACCTCCAAGGAAGGCGCGATCGGCATCCTGGCCCAGAGCCTGGGCGGCGCGGCCGGCAACGGCGGCGACAGCTATGGCATCGTCGGCGACGGCGGCGGCGGCTCGTTCGGCGGCGACGGCGGCGCGGTCTCGGTGACCCAAGGCGGCATCGTCCACACCGCCGGCCGCAACGCCCACGGCGTGCTGGCCCAGTCGATCGGCGGCTCGGGCGGCAGCGCCGGCGACTCCATCGGCCTGGTGACCTTCGGCGACAGCGGCGCGGCCGGCGGCAAGGGCGGCTCGGCGACCATCACCGCCTCGGCGGGCTCCAGCACCACCACCAGCGGCGACGGCGCCTACGCCCTGTTCGCCCAGTCGGTGGGCGGCGGCGGCGGCTCGGGCGGCCTGGGCATCGGCGTCGTCTCGCTGGGCTCCGACGGCGGCACCGGCGGCGACGCGGGCCTGGCCAAGATCACGGTCGGAACCGGCGCGATCGTCGGCACGACGGGCGCGGGTTCCCACGCCATCGTCGCCCAATCGGTCGGCGGCGGCGGCGGCAGCGCCGGCGTGGCCGGCGGCGTGGTCGCCCTGGGCGGCAAGAGCAGCTCCGGCGGCCAGGGCGGAACGGTCGAGGTCTCCAGCGACGGCGACGTGACCACCGACGGCCTCGATGCGCGCGGGATCTTCGCCCAGAGCGTGGGCGGCGGCGGCGGCGCGGCCTCCGGCACGGGCGGCCTGGTCGCCCTCGGCGGCGAAGGCGCGGCCGGCGGCGCGGGCGGCGCGGTCACCGTCACCACCGGCGCGAACGGCTCGGTGAAGACCACCAAGGACGGTTCTGACGCCATCTTCGCCCAGTCGGTGGGCGGCGGCGGCGGTTCGGGCTCCAGCTCCGGCGGCGTCGTAGCCCTGGGCGGCACGGCCGGCGGCGGCGGGGCCGGCGGAACGGTCGGCGTCACCAACGGCGGCGAGGTCGAGACCAAGGGCGCCAAGGCGCGCGGCATCTTCGCCCAGTCGGTGGGCGGCGGCGGCGGCTCGGGCGGCGACGGCGGCGGCCTGGCCACCCTTGGGGGCACCGGCGGCGCGGCCAGCGCCGGCGGCGACGTCACCGTCACCAACACCGGCTCGATCACCACCGGCGGCGCGCTTTCCAGCGGCATCCAGGCCCAGAGCGTGGGCGGCGGCGGGGGCGACGGCGGCAGCACCGGCGGCGTCTTCCTGACCATCGGCGGCGGCGGCAGCACCGGCGGCGCCTCGGGCACGGTCACCGTGGCCCACAGCGGCGAGATCTTCACCGGCGGCAACGACTCCCACGGCATCTTCGCCCAGTCGGTCGGCGGCGGTGGCGGCAACGGCGGCTCCAGCGTCTCGATCAGCGCCTTCGCGGGCGTGGCCATCGGCGGCGAGGGCTCGGTCGGCGGCGACGGCGGCACGGTCGACATCGACCTGACCCAGAGCGCGATCACCACCGGCGGCTCCACCGCCTATGTCGATCCGCTGATCGTCACCGGCGGCGAGCGCTCGCGCGGGATCTTCGCCCAGAGCGTGGGCGGTGGCGGCGGCTCGGGCGGCTTCGCGGCCCAGGTCTCGGTCGGCTACGGCGTCGGGGCCAGCGCGGCGGTCGGCGGCAAGGGCGGGGCCGGCGGCGACGGCGGCCTCGTCGATATCGACGGCGCCGTGCGCATTCTGACCACGGGCAACTACTCCGAAGGCCTGTTCGCCCAGTCGGTGGGCGGCGGCGGCGGCTCGGGCGGTTTCGCCCTGTCGTTCTCGTTCGCGGCGGGTGAGACGGCGGCGGCCGCCTTCTCGGTGGCGCTGGGCGGCAAGGGCGGCGACGGCGGCCTGGGCGGCACGGTCGATATCGACTCCGGCGGGGCGATCGTCACCGAAGGCGACTTCTCGACGGGCCTGGTGGCCCAGTCGGTCGGCGGCGGCGGCGGCAACGGCGGCTTCACGGTTGCCTTCGCGGGCGCCGCGGCGGGCGCGGCCTCGGCCTCGGCGGCCGTGGGCGTCGGCGGGTCAGGCGGCAAGGGCGGCGACGGCGGCACGGTCGATGTCGATTTCGACGGCACGATCGCCACCGAGGGCGACGACGCCATCGGCGCGCTGATCCAGTCGGTCGGCGGCGGTGGCGGCGGCGGAGGCTACAACGTCTCGGGCGCGATCGCCGTGGCCGGCACGGCCGGGGTCGGCGCCTCGGCGGGCGTCGGCGGCACGGGCGGCGACGGCGGCGTCGGCGGCTCGGCCACTGGCCGCATCGGCGACGACGTGACCACCGAGGGCGACCGCTCGACGGCGGTCATCGTCCAGAGCGTCGGCGGCGGCGGCGGCAGCGGCGGCTTCAACGTCAACGGCTCGATCGGCGGCGGTGGAACCGTCGGCGTGGGTGTCGCCGTGGGCGTCGGCGGCTCGGGCGGCGGCGGCGGGAACGCCGGCGCGGCGACCGGCACGGTGGTCGGCGACATCTGGACCAAGGGCGAACAGTCCGGCGGCCTGCTGGTGCAGAGCGTCGGCGGCGGCGGCGGTTCTGGCGGCTTCAACGTCTCCGGCTCGGTGGGCGTGGCCCAGACCGTGGGCGCGGGCGTCTCGGTGGGGATCGGCGGCGCGGGCGGCGGCGGCGGCTCCGGCGGCGTGGTCGTGGCGACCATGACCGGCGACGTCCTGACCGAGAAGGCGGACTCCGACGGCGTCGTGGCCCAAAGCATCGGCGGCGGCGGGGGCAGCGGCGGCTTCAACGTCTCCGGCTCGATCGGCGGCGCCGGCTCGGTGGCCGGGGCGGTCAGCGTCGGCATCGGCGGCGCCGGCGGCGACGGCGGCGATGCGGGCAAGGTGACCCTCGACGTCACCGGCGCGACCGGCACGAAGGGCGCGCGCAGCGACGCGATCATCGCCCAGAGCGTGGGCGGCGGCGGCGGTTCGGGCGGCCTGTCGATCGGCGCGGGCATCGCGCTGTCGGGCAACGGCGCCGGCACGATCAGCGTGGCCGTCGGCGGCGCGGGCGGCGGCGGCGGCGACGCCGGCGTGGTCGAACTGCGCGTCAACGAAGGCGTGGCCGATCCGCTGGGCGACCTGATCGCGGCGGTGACGGAAGGCGAGGGCGCCCGCGCCATCGTCGCCCAGAGCGTGGGCGGCGGCGGCGGCAGCGGCGGCTTCTCGATCGCCGGCGGCCTGTCGGCCGCCAAAAGCGGCGCGGGCAATATCGGCGTCGGCATCGGCGGCGGCGGCGGAGACGGCGGCGACGCCTCGTCGGTGCTGGGCAAGGTCACCGGCGACGTCGGCACCAAGGGCGCCGACGCCTCGGCCGTGCTGGTCCAGAGCGTGGGCGGCGGCGGCGGTTCGGGCGGCTTCAACGTCACCGGCGGCATCTCGGCCTCCAAGAGCGTGGCCGGCAACATCCTGGTCGGCGTCGGCGGCTACGGCGGCGCGGGCGGGAACGCCGGCGACGTCACCGGCGGCGTCACGGGCGACATCGTGACCGAGGGCGACCGCGCCTTCGGGGCCAGCTATCAGAGCCTGGGCGGCGGCGGCGGCTCGGGCGGCTTCAACATCACCGGCGGGATCAGCCTGGCCGCCAGCGGCGGCGGAACCGGCACGCTGGGCGTCGGGGTCGGCGGCTTCGGCGGCGACGGCGGCGACGCGGGTCTCGTGAACGCCACCTTGACCGGCGACATCAGCACCAAGGGCGCCGACGCCCACGGCGCGCTGCTGCAGAGCGTCGGCGGCTCGGGCGGTTCGGGCGGCTTCAACATCACCGGCACGGTCAGCGCCTCGGCCGGGACCAACGGCGCGATCGGCTTCGGCCTCGGCGGCTTCGGAGGCGGCGGCGGCAACGCCAGCACGGTCGACGGCGTGCTGACCGGCGACGTCACCACGGTCGGCGACAATTCCTTCGGCGCCATGCTGCAGAGCCTGGGCGGCGGCGGCGGCAACGGCGGCATGAACGTCACCGGCTCGGTCGCCCTGTCAGCCAGCAGCAACGCGGCGGTCTCCATCGGTCTGGGCGTCGGCGGCTTCGGCGGCGGCGGCGGCGACGCCAAGGCGGTCAATGGTGCGGTCACCGGCCGCTACCAGACCTCGGGCGACGAGGCCGACGGCGTCGTGGCCCAGTCGATCGGCGGCGGCGGCGGCTCGGGCGGGCTCAACGTCTCGGCCTCGGTCGCGGTTAGCGCCGGCACGGCCGGCACCGGTTCGGTCGGCATCGGCGGCTTCGGCGGTTCGGGTGGGGATTCCGGCGCGGTGACCCTGACCCGCGTCGGCGACACCATCACCGACGGCGCCAATTCCGACGGCGTCATCGCCCAGAGCATCGCCGGCGGCGGCGGCCAGGGCGGGATCAATGTCTCCGGCGGCCTGTCGGCCACCACCAAGGGCACGGCCGGCAGCTTCGGCTTTGGCCTGGGCGGCTTCGGCGGCGACGGCGGCGACGCCGGCGACGTGACCGCCAGCGTCACCGGCAACGTCTGGGCCCAGGGCCTGGAATCCGACATCACCACGCCCGAACTGACGATCGAGATCCCGCTGTTCGGGTTGGAATTCACCATTCCCGCCGATCGTACGCGCCTCAACGGCTCCAACGGCGTCGTGGCCCAGAGCGTGGGCGGCGGCGGTGGTTCGGGCGGCCTCAACGTCACTGGCCAGCTGTCCCTGACCACCCCGGGCGGGTCTTCGGCCAGCCGGGCGATCTCGCTGGGCGTCGGCGGCTTCGGCGGCGCGGGCGGCGACGCCGGCAAGGTCGACCTGACCATCGCCGGTCCGAGCGCCGACTACGTGCAGGTCACCGCCGTGGGCGACGACCGCTATGCCGCGGTCGCGCAATCTATCGGCGGCGGCGGCGGCGCGGGGGCCATCAACGTCTCCGGCGGCGTCGCGCTGGACGGCCAGCTGACCGTCGGGATCGGCGGCTTCGGCGGCGACGGCGGCTTGGGCAAGGACGTCACGGCCGACGTCACGGCCAACCTGTTCGCGGCCGGCGACCGCTCGCGCGGCCTGATGGTCCAGTCGATCGGCGGCGGCGGCGGCGCGGGCGGCATCAACATCTCCGGCGGGATCAGCGCGAACACCTCGGGCTCGGAGCCCTCGGTCGTGTTCGGCCTGGGCGGTTCAGGCGGCGCCGGCAACGCCAGCGGCGACGTCACCGTCGCCCAGGACGGCCAGGTCTGGGTCGAGGGCGTCGACGCCATCGGCATCCTGGTCCAGAGCGTCGCCGGCGGCGGCGGCTCGGGCGGCCTCAACGTCGCGGCCGACGTCAATCTCGGCAAATCGACCTCGTCCTCGAACGGCTATTCGGTCGCGGTCGGCATCGGCGGCGACGGCGGGACGGGCGCCGACGCGGGCGACGTCTCGCTGACCAGCGTCGGCGACGTCATCATCAATGCTCAGCTGAAGGCCAATCCGGCGGCCGGCGAGGATCGCCTGGAAGCCGTGACCTTCACCGGCGGCGCCAAGGGCGTGCTGGTGCAGTCGATCGGCGGCGGCGGCGGCGTGGGCGGCATCAGCGCCACCGGCGCCATCGCCCCGTTCGGCAACCCGATCGCGGTCGGGGTCGGCGGTTCAGGCGGTTCGGGCGGCAACGCCGGGGCGGTCACGGTCGTGCGCGGCTACGCCGACGACGGCTCGGCCGATCCGCACCTGATCCGCACCTTCGGCGACGATTCCGACGGCCTGATCGCCCAGAGCATCGGCGGCGGCGGCGGCACGGCGGGGATGAACTTCACCATCGCCGCCACCGTGGCCAACAAGGCCGAGAACCCGATCGCGGCGATCATCACCATCGGCGGCGACGGGGCCGGCGCGGGTTCGGGCGACACGGTCGACGTCACCCACAACGGCAATATCGTCACCGACGGCGCCCACAGCGACGGCCTGATGGCCCAGTCGGTCGGCGGCGGCGGCGGTTCGGGCAATTTCAACATCGGCGCGGGCGTGCTCAAGGACGCCAACGCCCTCAACATGGCCATCGGCGGCGCCACCGGCGCGGCCGGCGACGGCGGCGATGTCACGGTCGACCATGTCGGGACCATCGTCACCCTGGGCGACGACTCGGTGGGCCTGCGCGCCCAGTCGATCGGCGGCGGCGGCGGCAACACCGGCCTCGACATGGCCATAGGCCCGCTGAACCGCAACGAGATCAACATCACCATCGGCCGCCTGGGCGGCTCGGGCGGCGTCGGCGGCAAGGTCGACGTGGCCTCGAAGGGGACGATCGACACGACCGGGAACGAGTCCTCGGCGATCTTCGCCCAGTCGGTGGGCGGCGGCGGCGGCGCCTCCAGCGCCACCACGGTCAGCGTCACCGGCACTCGCGGCCAGGGCGACAACGCCGAGTCCTTCGGCGGCTCGCTCAGCGTCGGCCTCGACGGCGGCCTTGGCGCGGAGGGCGGCGACGTCACGGTCACGGCCGAGGGCGATCTGACCACCCGCGGCGACGACTCCCGCGGCATCTTCGCCCAGAGCCTGGGCGGCGGCGGCGGCGTCGGCGGCGGCGCGTCCAACACCATCGTCCGCGCTTCGGCGGCCGCGGCGGTCGCGGTCGGCGGGGCCGGCGGCGTCGGCGCGATCTCCGGCTCGGTCGAAGTCGACAACGCCGCGACCATCGTCACCGAGGGCGCCCGTTCCGACGGGATCCTGGCCCAGGCGATCGGCGGCGGCGGCGGCCTGGGCGGCATGGCCCGCACCATCGCCTTCCAGGTCGGCGGCGCGCCCTCGGGCACGACCACCCGCACCGCCACGGTCAGCGTCGGCGGGACCGGCGGCGACGGCGCGGTCGGCGGCCTGGTCGATGTGACCAACACCGGGGTGATCTACACCCAGGGCGAGGCCTCCTTCGGCGTCCGCGCCCAGTCGATCGGCGGCGGCGGCGGCATCGGCGGCGCTGTCCTCCAGGTCCGGGCGCAAGGCACCAACAGCAACGACTCCTTCGATCTCAACATCGGCGGCTCGGGCGGAACCGGCGGCGCCGGCGGCGTGGTTCAGGTGCTCAACGAGGGCCTGATCGTCACCGAGGGCCGCGGCGCGGCCGGGATCAGCGCCAACAGCATCGGCGGCGGCGGCGGCGACGGCGGCCTCGTGATCGACGTGGTCGGCGGCTACACCGGCGCCGACAAGCAGAGCCACCGCTACGTGCTCAACATCGGCGGTTCGGGCGGCGACGGCGGCACGGGCGGCGACGTCACGGTGACCAACCGCGCCGTGGCCGGAATCGAGGATTCCGGCACGATCGCCACCTCCGGCGACCGCGCCTACGGCGTCTTCGCCCAGAGCCTGGGCGGCGGCGGCGGCAACGGCTCGACCATCCTGTCGCTGACGGCCCTGAAGAGCGCCGAGAACAGCGCCTCGGTCGGCCTCAATATCGGCGGTATCGGCGGCACGGGCAATTCGGCCGGTACGGTCAAGGTTGACAACGCCGGCCTGATCCAGACCACCGGCGCTGACGCCTACGGCGTGCTGGCCCAGTCGATCGGCGGCGGCGGCGGCAACGGCGGTCTCGTCATCGCGGCCAACCTGCTGATCGGGGCGACGGCCAATTCGCCGCTCATCTCGCTGGGCGGTCTCGGCGGCGACGGCGGCGACGGCGGTTCGGTGACCGTCGACAACAGCGGCCGGATCCTGACCACCGGCGCGCGCGCCCACGGCATCGTCGCCCAGAGCATCGGCGGCGGCGGCGGCGACGCCCAGATGGCCTTCAGCCTGACCGGCGAGGCCAAGAGCCTGATCATCTCCAACGCCCTGGCGGCTGTCGTCGGCGCGGTCGGCGGCGGCTCGGGCGGGCAGGGCGGCGACGTTACCGTCAACCACTCGGGCGACATCACCGTGCTCGGCGACGGCGCCATGGCCATCAAGGCCGAGAGCATCAACGGCGGCGGCGGCGCCCTGACCCTCGACTTCTCGGGGATCGTCGGCCTGCCGGGCCAGCCCTACCTCAAGTCTGACGGCTCCACGGGCCGCGTCGACCCGATGGTCGTCGCCAAGGCCGGGGCCGAGAACACCTCCGGCGCGGCCGGCGGCAAGGTCACCGTCAACTCGACCGGCACGTTCGGCGCGGCCGGCGACAACGGCGTCGGCTCCTTCGCCCAGTCGATCGGCGGCGGCGGCGGCACGATCGACCTCGATCTGCTGCTGGCGGCCGAGCTTGACGAGGTGAATGTCGACGCCCCGGTCGGCACTCAGGTCGAACTCGGCCTCGGCGGCTCGGGCGGAACCGACGTCGGCGGCGGCGCGATCGACAGCAGGCACACCGGCCAGATCCTCACCACCGGCGCCAACACGCCGGCCGTGCTGGTCCAGTCGATCGGCGGCGGCGGCGGCCGCGCCACGGGCGACGTCACGGTTCCCACTGGCGCCCTGCTGGGCGCGGTGACCCTGGCGCTCGGCGGCGAGAACCAGACCGGCGCGGCCGGCGGCGACGTCAGCCGCACTCAGGGCGGGGCCGTCGTCACCACGGCGAACAACGCCTTCGGCGCCATCCTGCAGAGCGTGGGCGGCGGCGGCGGCTCGACCGGCTTCACCGTTCAGGGCGCGGGCGCCTCGGCCACGGCCAGCCTCGGCGCGACCGGCGGTTCGGGCCTGGGCGGCGGCTCCGTCGAAGCGGCCTTCACCGGTGGCGTGGCCACCGTGGGCGACCACGCGACGGGCCTGCTGGTCCAGTCGATCGGCGCGGGCGGCGGCGAGGTCCACCTCTCGGGCGTCTCCAGCCTGGGCGTGACCCTGGGCGGGACCGGTGGCGCGGCCGGCGACGGCGGCGATGTCGTCCTGGCCAACAGCGGCACGGTCTACACGGCCGGCGACGGCTCGCACGGCGTCTTCCTGCAATCGGTCGGCGGCGGCGGCGGGGCGGTGTTCGGCGGGCCTTCGAGCGCGACCGTGACCCTCAACGACGGCGGCGTCGGCGACGGCGGCGACATCGATTTCCGCCAGACCGGCGACATCGTCGCCGAGGGCGCGGGCTCCTACGGCGTCGTGGCCCAGAGCCTGGGCGGCGGCGGCGGCTGGGTGGACGGCAAGTTCGCCGGCTCGGCCGGCGGCGCGGGCGAGGGCGGGGCGATCGACCTCGTCCTGGCCGGCCAGGTGCTGGCGACCGGCGCCGGCTCCACCGCCGTCTTCGCCCAGAGCCTGGGCGAGGACGGGGCGGGCGACATCGCCGTCTCGACCAACAACTTCGTGCGCGGCGGCTCGGGAACCGGCGCCGGCGTGCAGTTCAGCGGCGGCGCGGCCAACACCCTGGCCAACACCGGCCTGGTCTCGGCCGTGTCGGGCAAGGCGATCGTCGGCGGCGTCGGCGACGAGCGCATCGACAACCGCGGCGTGGTCATCGGCGACATCGACCTGGGCGAGGGCTCCAACGCCTTCGACAACAAGGCCGCCGCGACCTTCATGGCCTTCAAGACCATCGACCTGCGCGATCCGGCCGGAACCGGGCCGCTGGCGGTGTCGGCGGTCTCGACCTCGGGCCTGTCGACGCAGGGGATCTCGGCCCAGGCCGTGCCCGGCGGCGCGGCCACCTTCACCAACGCCGGCGAGTTCCTGATGGGGCTGTCGGCCACGCGCACGCCGATCGACCTGGCGGCCGGGGCGACCTTCGCCAATCTCGACGCCATCGGCACGCCCGCGACCAACCCCTTCTACGGGGCGCGGGTGATCAACACCGTGGCGCTGGACGGCCACTATGTGCAGACCTCGACCGGCCACCTGGCCTTCGACGTCGCCTTCGGCCCCTACGCTTCGGACCGTGTCAACGCCACCGGCGACGTGGTGGTGGCCGGCACGGGCGACGTGATCCTCACCTGGCTGCAGGACTCCAAGCCCGTCACCCTGTTCGCGGCGGGCGGCTCGGTCACCGACAACGGGCTGAAGATCGCCGACACCCTGGCCATGGACTACCGCATCCAGACGACCTCGGGCGCGGTGCAGCTGGCCTTCGACACCCACTTCGACCAGGGCTTCCTCAATGTGAACGGCCGCGCCCTCGGCCGGCACATGAACTCGGCGATCAGCGTCGGCGACTCCGGCGGCATAGGCCGCCTGATGGCCCAGATCGGCAACCTCCAGGCCGGCCAGGAAGCCACCTACGCGAAGATCTTCCAGAACCTGAACCCCGAGCCGCACCTGGCCCCGCTGCGCAGCCAGCTGGCCTCGTCCAACGCCTTCTCGGCCCAGCTGTTCGGCTGCGCCAACCCGACCCTGCAGGTCGACGGCAAGTGCTCCTGGGCCACGATCGAGCGGGCCACGGCCGACGGCGAGAGCGACTTCGACACCCTGGGCGTCAAGGCCGAGGGCGGGCGCCTGCGCGGCGGCTTCGAGCAGTCGCTGGACGGCGGCTGGTCGTTCGCCGCGGCCGCGGGCCTGGAGCGCCTCGATCGCGTCAAGGTCGACGGCGTGCGGTCGTGGTCTCAGGGGCAGGGCCTCAGCGCCGGGGCCGGCTTCAAGCGCCGCAGCGGCGGGGCCGAGATGGCCTTCTCGCTGTCGGGCGGCTGGCAGTGGATGGAGACGGCTCGCCAGGTCGAGATCTTCACCATCGGCCGCGCGGAGTCCGACCCGGAAAGCGGCTATGTCCGCGCCGACGCCCGCTTCGCCTACGTCATGGAGAACGGCCGCCTGTTCGTGCGTCCGGCGCTGAACGTCTGGGCCACGGGCCTGCACCAGCAGCGCTTCGAGGAGCGGGGGCTCGACGGCATGGGCGCGCGGGGCCTCTCGCACACCCAGGTCATCGGCACGGCCAATCCCGAGCTCACCCTGGGCTTCGTGATGAAGGAGACGACCAGGAGCCAGGCGGCGGTGTCGTTCACCGTCGGCGGCCTCTTCAACTCGACCGACCGGATCGAGATGCCGTTCCAGCTGATCGGCTCCAACCCCTCGTCGGATCCGGCCGATATCCGCACCGCGCTCGACAAGTCGGGCTGGCGCGCGGGCGTCGACCTGCATGTGATCGGCGACGACCGCGTCTCGGTGAAGTTCAACTACACCACCGAGTTCGGCGACCGCACCAGCAACCAGGCCGCCGGCCTGAACGTGCGGGTGCGGTTCTAGGCTTCATCCCGCCCAAATCCTCGTCATCCCGGACGCGCCGAAGGCGCGATCCGGGACCCAGGGGACTGGGCTCGGAGGCTCGGTTCAAGCATCCTGGCGACGGCCATCGCAGTGCGGCGGCCCCTGGGTCCCTGTGTATTGCGATAGGTGTCTAGCGCGAGTTTGATGGGTGGCGGGCGCAGCTCGTTGGGTCCCTGGCCTCGAGGCCGAGATTCCGGCAAGGGCGCGTCCGCC
>Ga0160495_100241_pt1 | contig 47269 bp, 40 predicted proteins | sample DID4MG_4_FD_108251 | JGI IMG/M metagenome (GOLD analysis project Ga0160495, IMG submission 108251) | Enriched soil microbial communities from UW Madison campus, WI, USA - DID2933_E24_FP4 MG | ecosystem: Environmental > Terrestrial > Soil > Unclassified | place: USA: Madison, Wisconsin | collected... | reverse complement strand
TTTAACAGAAGAAATCAAAGGGAATGGATCTTTCACAATCTTTTACGTTGTGTTTTGGCATTCAAGCCTTGCCCATATTCAATGGTGAAAATAAAATGAGAATGAAATACCTAATCCTATTTGGAGATTTGATAATGCGGTATTCACAAAATGTAAAGCTGTTTATATAGTGCTCAATAGAATTAATGCAGTACCGCCGACAAGTCCTTTAGCCGCGGGGGTAATGTTTTAATTGGCTGTTGGCTTTAGCCAAATACTTTGTTGGAATTAATTATGCTATTATTTGGCTAAAGCCGTTAGCTTCTTACTTTGGTCCTCCGGATAAAGCCGGAGGCTATTAAAAAATGTGTACACACGATAGGACAAGTTGGGGGACACCTTGCACTACTTGTTCCGCTTTGCGGAAATGCTGAGTAAAGTTACAGGTGCTCAAGAGTGCGACCCCGAGTTCCGCTTCGCTCGTCGGGGCAGGCGCAAGGGACGATGCTAGTAGTAATGCAGCTGATAAAATAAAAAAAAACTTTGATTAAAATGTGCTGCAATAGAAAGAAGGAGATGATGTTACCAACTGCAGTACCCTGATGGGGCTTTACTTGCGACGCTCCGTTCAACTGCAGTAACACAGTTGAACAGAACATGCAAAAATGGTATAGAAAAACTTATACTAATTTATACTCTATCGTAATAGTAGTATTTAACAACTTACTTATTGGGCAGTTTTCTTTTGCATCTAACACGGCATTTGAGAAAGCTGTTTCGTCAATACCTGGCACGGTAGCAGTTACATCTAAATGGCTTTGTGTAATGGCGCCGTTTTCGAAAGTTATTGTACATTTTGTATCAATATTATCGGCAGTAAAACCGGCTTCGTTTAACACAAAACTCAGCTTCATGGTAAAACAACCGGAATGTGCTGCTGCAATTAACTCTTCGGGATTGGTGCCAATGCCTTCTTCAAACCTGCTTAAAAAAGAGTACTGTGTATTGTTTAATACACCCGATTGTGTACTGGTTGTGCCTTTTCCTTCTTTACCGGAGCCTTTCCAGTTTGCTGTAGCTGTACGTTTCATGTTGTAAATATTTAAAGGTTTATTTGAGGACTATGCTTCAGGTGTTGCGTCGGGGTTTTGCGTCTCCTCTTCTTCCGGCGGCGTTTGTCCACCATCAGTATTGTTGCTTTCCGGCTCACCATCTTCATCCCAGGCTTCCGCACCTTCCTGCATTTGCTTTTCTTCTTCCAGTTCGGCCAGTCTTTCCTCAGGTGCATTGTACTCTAACAGAAAATTATTTTTGCCTTCGCCAATCATAATTTTCATGTATTTCTGCTGTACCAACTCTAATAAAGAAAGGAAAAGGAAGATAGCATGCACACGGTTTTCGGCCAATTGAAACACTTTTTCAAAAGACACCGTTTTTTCTTCTTCTACCAGCTTTAACATGTCCTGGCGACTATCGTCCATGGTGTAACGATACTGTACCACGGTATGTACCGGCTTGTTTACCCTGTCAGAATATTTCTGCATGGCTTTTTCAAAAGCCTTCATCAACTTAAACAGGGTAATATTTTGTATCTCGGTTCCTTCGCTTGCTTCTTCGCCAAGGTTAGATAGCTCCTTATGTATGTTACCACGTTTTACCATTAACATACGTATGGCTTCCATTTCGGCCATTTGAGCAGATGCTTCTTTGAACTTTTTATATTCTAAAAGCTTACTTACCAACTCGTCTCGGGGGTCAATTTCTTTACCATCGGCATCTATCTCCTTACGCGGAATAAGCATTTTTGCTTTAATACGCATGAGGGTAGAAATGAAAAGAATAAACTCGCTTGACATTTCAATATTAAGCGAATCCTGCTGTTGTATATAAGCTAAAAAGTCGTTGGTAATACGTGTAATGGGAATATTGTAAATATCCAGTTCGTCACGCTCAATAAAAAACAGCAATAAATCGAAGGGACCTTCGAACTGCGGCAATTTTATCTGATATGAAGCGGGTGTTGACATGTTGACAAAAAATTAAAAAGCCCTACCGGGTGATTATTTCCCGGCAGGGCTCAAAATTACGGAATTATATTTTGCCTTACTTTTTTAAGGAATCGCGGATTTCACGCAATAAAACAACCTCTTCTGAAGGCGGTGCAGGAGCAGCCGGGGCAGCTTCCTCTTTTTTCTTAAACCTGTTGATTGTTCTGATAATTATAAACAATACCAATGCAATTAATATAAAATCAATAATTGCCTGTATAAATGTACCCACCGGAAACACGGTGTTGCCTACGGTAAAGGCAAAATCTTTCATACCGCCTTTACCTATTACTAAGGCAATAATTGGCGAAATAATACTTTCGTTAAGTGCTGTAACAATTTTACCAAATGCGGCACCAATTACTACGGCTACCGCCAAATCCACAATATTTCCTTTTATTGCAAACTCTTTAAACTCTTTTAAGAAACCCATAATAAAAAAATTGATATTTTAAAAATTGGTTTGAAGGAATTTGGCTCCAAAATAAGGAGTTAATTAACAAATAGCCAATTTTACTTTTCCAGTTGCGGATATTTCATATCCAGGCTTTTTAATAAATCGTAAAAGGCTTTTGCTATAATATATTCTTTTACCCAATTTTGGTCAACCGGGGTAATAATCCATTCCGGTTGATTGCAGTTTTCAAAACAATCTTCGTACATATCTCTGTACTTATCCCACAATTTAGATTCTTCCATATCTGACGCATTGTACTTCCACATTTTTTTAGGGTCTTCAATACGTTCTGCTAATCTTTCATGTTGCTTTTCCTGCGACACGTGTAGGTAAAACTTTAAAATGTGTGTGCTATTATGCTCCTGCAAAAGGTATTCAAAATCGTTAATGGATTTCATTCTTTTTTTAGCCGTTGCGTCATCGCACCAACCATGTACCCTTGTTATTAAAACATCTTCGTAATGCGAACGGTTAAATACACCAATCATTCCTTTTTCGGGTGTATGATCGTGTATACGCCATAAAAAATCATGCGATAACTCTTCTTTGGTAGGCGTTTTAAACGATGTTACCTGAACACCCTGCGGATTCATTTGCCCAAAAATATTTCTGATGGCACCGTCTTTACCACTGGCATCCATACCTTGTAAAATAATGAGTATAGAATGTTTTCCTTCTGCATACAGGAGGTTTTGTAATTCATCCAATTCCTCAATTATTTTTGCTGTCTTTGCTTTTATATCCACTTTATCCCAGCCTTCAGGGGCACGGGTACTAATGTCCTTTAATTTAATTTTTGCCATTTATTATTGATGTTTTCTTGCAATTTATAAAAACTTACCGCATAATTATACAAAACTATTTTGTTGAAGTTTTCATTTTATAACAAATACCCCACCAAAGTGAAGGATATTTAAAATTTAAGATTGTTGATTTAATATTTAAGTGAGTTGTATAAAAATTGGTTTATGCACATTGATCAATAGCATTACTGCAGTTGAAGAGTGCGCAACAGAAAACAATTAGACAATTAGTTAATTTGCATATGAGGTTTTCCGATAGAATAGGGAACTTACATAATGCCCAATAGAATTACTGGACGTTGAAGAGTGCGACGCAACCAAACTCCCCTTTAGGGGCTGGGGGCATAGTAGTAATGCAGTTGATTACATAAAAAACACCTGATAACATAAGGCATCAATCCACTATTTCTTCACAACCCTGAAATTTTGCGTGTTAGTACCGTTGTTAATAGTAATTAAATACAAGCCGCTGCTAAATATTGGGAGCTGCATATTTAATTGTTCTTTTTGTAAAAATCCGGAACCTTTCCAATTAGCCGTGTGCACCAACTTGCCTGTAGCATCGTGTACGGTAGCTGTAACTTTTTGGTCGTTACCGGCCTGAAATACTACATTAAAAATTCCTTCGGAGGGGTTTGGATAGACTGCCCACATAGCCTCGTTGCTAAACAATATAGGTTGTACTGCAGAATAACGGAAAGTTCCGTCCTCGTCAATAATTTTTAAGCGATAGTAGCGTACACCAGCTTTCAATAGCTCTTCGTCGGTGTAACTATATTGATTAACCTGACTGCTATTATTATTGTTAGCCGGTACAGTACCTAATGTACTAAACTGATTATTGGCTATAGCTGTATTTCCTTTGGCTACTTCTATTTCAAAACGTTGCACATTTACTTCCTGCGTAGTACTCCATTGTAACAATGCATTTTTATTGTTATTGGTTTTTACAGCCGTAAAACTTATTAACTGTAATGGCAAGGGTGTAGTAGCCGTAGGCCCGCCATTGTTTAACCAAAACTCAGAGAAAGAGTTTACTTTAAACTCGGCATAATAACCCTGTGCATAAGGAACTTTGGTTACTTTTTGCGGAGTAATAAATAGCCAATTGGGCAGGTAGTTGTTATTTATATTACCATCTTCTAAATTTTTATTAGCATCGGTATATTTAGAAATACCCAACCCATAGGCTGATGTAGGTTTATCGCAACTTGTACAACCCGTTGCATCCAGTAAACGTTCCGTTTCAGTATCCAGAAAATAAAAACGTACACTTACTGAATCGGCAGGAGTAAGATTGGTTGGTTTGATAGTAATATTTCTGTCGTGATAATATTGATTGCTACTGTTACGTACAGCGGCTGTATTAATATACACCTGTGCATCTGTATTACCCAGCGATTGTCCGTTTGCATTAACCGCTGCAATGACTTGTGAACCTGTTGAAAAATTTGTCCAATTACTACCTGACACACCTGTAACTGTTATCGGTGATGCCAATGTTGCTCCATTGTATATATCAAAAGCTTTGTCGTAAATGTGAATATCATCTATAGCAATACCTTCCCTGCTAACATAAGGATCGGTTTGTATTACAAAGCGTAAACGTAACCTGCTACTATTTGCAGGCAAGGCTGTAGTAGCAACATGCCATTGTGTATAGTCTTGTATATTCCATACAGGGCCGCTTACACCCATTTGCTTGTTGTACCAGTTTGTGCCTTGGCCAAAATCGCCTAAACGGTTCCAGGTAATGCCATCTTCTGAATATTCCATCCAGGCAATATCGCATACCGCACTACCGCAATCTTCTAAATCGAGGCTCATACTAAAACTTAGCGTTGGATTAGTAAGGCCGGTTAAATCGTAACAAGGAGAATACAGATAAGACTTTTCTGCATCGTTAGAATTGCCGGTTAAATTTGTTTTCCAGGCTTTACTACCACTTGCCGCACCATTTACTTTTACCGTAGTAGGTGTACCATATGCCCATGAACTATTTAAGCCTGCACTATGCCAGTAACCATCATTGCTTTCAAAGTTTTCTAAATGGGGAAAGCTGGCAATAAGTGGTGAATTAATAATTGTTTTTGTTGTAGTATCGTTACTTCTGTAAGTATCAGTAGCATAATCAACCCAGCTAGTTAACTCATAGTTACCTAAAGCAGATAAATCTGCTTGTTGTGTAAACTGATAAACCACCGTGGCATTTGCTGCAATGGAAGTAATAGTTTCCGTTACAACTGCACCATTGTTAACAGTATACTTAACCGGCACATTGGTTAATAAATTATTACTTATGTTACGCACCGTTATTTTTACCGGTACTGCATTACTTAATGCACAGCCTGATACAATCGGCGTATCAATACTTACTAGCTGTAAATCATTTTGTACCATGTATAAATTAATATCGTCGATAGTATAACCGGCACCGTTTATGTTATCGGCAGTTGGTAAACGCCCCCACTGACCCCAACGAACCTGAAAGCTGGAGGAGAATTGTTGTCCTGCATTTTTTAAAATATTACTTAACTCCAGGCTGGCTGATTTTTTAAACTTACCACTCAAGTCCTGCTCAGCAAATAAGTTATACGCTTCTAACCATGTATCAGTGTCTGCACCACGCACCCAAACTTTATTTGCGTTATTTAATTGCTGGTTATGGTGTTTAAATAAAAAGTCAAAACGAAGATCTTGTGAATCGGCATCATAAGCGTCAAGATTAAAAGTAGCCGTAAGCGAATCTGTTGTACCACCCACATTATAACGGTTTGCATCTAATGTAAAGGCTTTACTGCCTGATGCTGATATACCTGTATTAACAAAACTGCGTACACGACCAAAAGTTGTACTGGATACAAAATCGTACCTATCGCCACCTGTTAAACCGATGGCTTTGGTATAATATTCCTCAGGTGCAACAGTTTCTACATCATCTTTAAAACCATCCACCAATGTAATAGTAATAGGTTCGTTAGGCAGGTTCTTCACAACTGCTCTCAAAGTATCATTTGTTGGGTTGGGGTCGGTGGCAGCCATGTTTTCAACAACTGCCATTAACTGATATATACCAATAACTGAAAAATCGTACGTAATAGTAAACTGTTGCGAAACCGTGGCCAAAGAGGCTAATGAAGTGCCGGCTTGTGTTGCCTGTAATACATCGTTAACAAAATACTTTATCCGGTAATTGTTTTGAACAGCATTATCCAGGTTTTTAATACTTACTATAACCGGAGTTGTTGCTGTTAATGCTGTACTGGTATTCATTCTACCTGACACAGGTGCTATAATTGCATTTAGTTTTAAATCATTGTCGCTATATGCGGCTGTACAAGTTCCTGTATTTGGCTGCCTATTTAACGCCACAGCCCTGCGGCCATGCGTGTCATTCATTTTAGCTCGTACACTTACCCAATAAGTAGTATCCTTTGATAGTCCCTTGATAATATAACTAGTAAAACCTGAACCAACAGTTGCTACTACCTGCATACTATCCTTTCTATTTATAAGCACATCATAACCTGTGGCGTTTGTTACGGTAGTCCACCCAATATTTATATAACCTTCGCATTGCACACCGCTAATATTTATAACAGGCGTGCCAATAATGGTAAAATTATTACCCGTACTTATTAACGATGTTCCGTTTCTTGTAACCCTAACCCTTGCCTCTTTTGTTTGTACACTTGCAGGAACTGCCCATGCTAACTGGCGCTGTTTTGCTGTTACATTATTATTTATAACAATCCAGTTAAGCCCATTATCTAAAGAATACTCAACTGTAAATGTTTTATCGTCCTCGCCAAAAGCATCCCAGGTAATTAATATGGTTTCGCCATTAGCAAAACCTTCGCCACCAGCAGGGTAGGTAAGTTTTGTAGAAATAGGTATAAAGTCATACACTATAAAATAATCCTGCATTGGATTTTGCGCAATAGCCGTTCCGTTAACGTTAATAGTATAGTTTCCTGCGCTTGCATTATCAATAACAACTTGTTCAACATTATTTATATTATCAACTCCTGTTTGTGCCGCAGCCGTAACGTTGGTAGGAATAGTATCTAATTTTTGCGGATAAACAACTGAATCTGTAGGTGTTCTTACAATCAGATCGAGGTTATTTACCAGTGTCTGGGCAGCCATGGGTGCGGCCGCCGGATCGTTCCAATACAACATAACTTTTAACTGAGCCGTATTGGCAGGCACCGATATAACTGTGCTTTTATTTTGTCCTGTTATAACAGAATCGTGAACGTATTGGTTGTTTTCTAACATGGTTACAGAGCGTAACAAATTCATAAAACCAAAGCCATACGCATAATCCGGACCTTTTCTACCTTCATCTGTAGCACCATTTAATAACAGGGCTTTCATTAATCCGTTACGTGGATTTAAGCCACCATGTAATTGCTTGTAACGTTGGTATAGTAAAGCAAGGCCACCACTTACAGCAGGCGAAGCCATACTTGTACCACTATTATTGCCATAACCATTATTAGGTGTTGTTGACATAACCGCAGTACCCTGTGCAGTAATTTCAGGTTTTATTCTACCGTCTCTAACAGGGCCTTTACTGGAACCAATTGCAATTACCAAAGCTGATGAAGCGTTGCCAACTGATATTACATTTTTAGCGCTTTGAAAAGCGCCTAATACATTACTATAACCCGGCGTGTAAGTCAAGCAATCATAAGTACCGCTATTACCGGCAGCAAATACATGTTGTAAATGCGGGTATTGGTTTATCTGGTGATCGGTAACACTGGAATACAAATCGTACATGCCAAAACTATTACAATCGTTAACAATATTACCATAAGAGTTATTGGTAATTACCATACCATAGTCGTTAATATAAGCAGGTGTATTGGCAATGATATTGGAGAAGTACTGAGAAATGATTGTTGCTTTGGGTGCAAAGCCTTTGTATAATTCACTTCTTATACCGGCACCGCCGGTTGTACCCATTACATGTAACCCATGTGAGCCACCGGTAGCCGGTGTACAGTTTATTAAATTACCGCTAATATCCACATGGTTCATTGGGTTGGAGTCATCTCCTACGCCTACCACTACATCTTTACCAGTAAGCCCCCAACCTTGTGTTGATTGTAAAACAACCCCTTTTGCAATATTAGTACTGTTAACATTCAGGGTTCTATCCTCGGGCAAAACAGGTTGCAAGTAAGTAATGAAAGGAAAACCTGCCAAACGTTCTATATCAGACTGACTGGCTCTAACAGTTAGAATATGATAAGATTTATACGATTCGTTTACTGTTGTAAAGCCTTCTTCTTGCAATTGTTGTATTACAGCATTTATTTCTAACAGCTTTACTACACTTATAACAACATCAATGGTTCCGTTTATTTTTCTGGCATAAGCAGGCGTAGTTTCTTTTTGCAATGCAGCAGACATTTTCTGCGTTGCACTAATATTAAGTACAGCTCTTGCTTTTACTGAAGCCAATGTATTAACATCTAACTCGCCTTTAACATAAGCCAGGTAGGTATTTCCTGATACGTACGCTTCTAATGTAATTCCGTTTTTTGACAACTGTTTACGGGTTGTTTCATCCGGCAATTGCTTAAACTGTAAAAAATAAAGTGTACTGTTTTTGTAAGTGGTGGATTTAGACTTTATTTCCGCCAATTGAAGGGTTGTAATATTTTCTTGCGGAATAATTTTTTTATCCTGTAATTGTATTTCAAACTCATTTTTTTGTTGAGCATATAGAAAACTTGTAGTGGTGCATACAAAACACAACCACAAAATATAATATTTCATAAGCTAGGTTTGTAACTCAAAAATAACATTATTGGTAAGATTACATAACTTTTAAACAGACATTAAACACCAAAAACAACCCTTTCGGGTTGTTTTTGGTGTTTATATACATAAATATAGTTATTGGTTTTGTTTGGCATAATATTTTTTAATAATACAACAGTTAATTATAAATCTTTTCTGGACCGTCAGCAAACGTATATTGGCTAAACAAAACGGCTTTGATATAACACGATGATGAATAGCGATATTCTGTACAAGAGTGCGACGCAAGTAAAGTTCAATCAAGGGAGGGACGATGGTAACAAAAAAATCTCATCAATAAACCTACTTTTCTATTACCAGTTAACGGCCATTAAAACCGCCTGCACAATTAATTGATAGTTTTTAAACCTTTCAAACGGCTTGTCTGTATAACTTTGCGAAAATTGATCAATTTCAATTTTACAAACAACCTATGGGATTAAAAATTATCATTACCGGTGCTACCGGCATGGTTGGCGAAGGGGTTCTTTTAGCCTGTTTACAAAATACGACTGTTGAGGCAGTACTTAGTGTGAGCAGAAAAAGTACGGGAAGAACTCACCCAAAACTAACCGAATATATTGTACCCGATTTTTTACAATTGAAACCCGACGACAATAGGTTGAAAGGTTATGATGCCTGCTTTTTTTGTGCCGGGGTTAGCAGCGTGGGTATGAACGAAGAAAAATATAGTTTGATTACGTATGACACCACTATACATTTTGCTAAAGTGTTGTTACAACAAAATGCAGATATTGGTTTTATATACGTAAGTGGAAAAAGTACTGACGGTAGCGAAAAAGGTAGAATTATGTGGGCCAGGGTAAAAGGAAAAACCGAAAATGAATTGATGCGTATGCCTTTTAAAAAAGTATTTAATTTCCGACCAGGCGTTATGAAAGCCATGCCAGGGCAGCAAAATTTATTGAAACTTTATAAGTTCTTGGGTTGGTCATTCCCTTTTTTAAAACTTGTATTTCCTAACTCCACCAGTACCTTACAGCAAGTAGCTAATGCAATGCTAAATGCCGTTACAAAGGGTTACAACAAACAAGTACTGGAAGTAAAAGATATTAATTTACTAGCTGCTAATTAGTTTTTAGTAACACCATATATGAAACGATTTATAAAATTTTTGAAACGAACCATGATAGTAATAATAAGCCTTGCGCTAATTGTAACAGTTGTTGTATTTTTTTATATGCGTCAGGATAAATTTGGCAAAGCCCCCAGTGGTGCCCGCCTTGAACGCATTAAACAATCGCCTAACTATAAAGACGGCGCTTTTCAAAACAGAACCTACACACCGGCACTAACAAAGGGTTATACCATGGTGGGTTTGTTGTATAACCAGCTTTTCAAATCATATCCGCGTCGCAGGCCGGTTGATAGTTTACCATCTATTAAAACAAATTTGTTAACGCTTCCGGCAGACTCCAATTTGTTGGTATGGTTTGGACACTCCTCTTACTACATGCAAATAAATGGATTGAAAATTTTAGTTGACCCTGTGTTTAGCGGTAATGCATCGCCTATACCCGGCACGGCAAAATCGTTTAACGGTGCCGATATTTATAGTGTAGATGATATTCCAACCATTGATTATTTATTAATCAGCCACGACCATTACGATCATTTGGATTATGAAACAATAATCAAACTTCGCCAGAAAGTTAAAAAAGTTGTCTGCGGTTTAGGTGTTGGCGAACACTTTGAACACTGGGGTTATCCGGCTAGTATGTTAATAGAAAAAGATTGGGATGAAACTGTTGAACTGGAAAACAATATTAAAATTCATACACTTACTGCACGCCATTTTTCCGGACGCACGTTTAAACGAAACAATACTTTATGGCTGGCTTATTTGGTGGAAACACCAACGCAAAAATTTTTCCTGGGTGGCGATAGTGGCTTTAGCGATCACTTTGAAGCTATTGGCAATAAATTTGGCCCCATTGATTTAGCCATACTTGAAAACGGACAATACAATGTGGCTTGGCATGCTATACATACTTTACCCGAAGAAACTTTAAAAGCAGCAAAGGCACTAAAAGCAAAACGTTTAATGCCCGTGCATTCATCCAAGTTTACGTTGGGGCAACACCCTTGGGATGAGCCACTGTCGGAATTAGTGCGTTATAACGAAACCTATAAACTACCATTGGTTACACCATTAATTGGCGAGATGGTTAACCTTAACGATACCGTAAAAGTTTACACTCATTGGTGGACGAATAGAAAATAATATTTTACATGAAGGCAGGCTTAACCTGCCTTTTTTTTAATATGTACATACATATTGTTAGTTATATTTTGTGGTTACCAACTGCAGTTCCTTGATCATCTTCCCTTGCGTCGCACTCTTGTGCACCTGTAACTTTACTCAGCATTGTGCAAAGCGGAACAAGTAGTGTAAGGTGCACCTCTATTCATCGGCGGTACTGCAACAACACAGAGCATCAATGAAGCTTATCCAATAACTAATAATGAATTAATTCTATTAAACAATTTACTGTATTCCTATTTCTGTAAAATTATACCTGTATAGTTGCTTAATAAAAGCTAATATAAAATGTTAATTAAATAATTATCAAAAAGTTTATTGCTAATTTTATTAAACCTGCATAAAAGGCAATAACATAAATTGCAATATCTTACTAAAGGCATTAAAAGTTATTTCCAATTATATAAAAGACTATTCTTAAGAACTAAACATATCATCAAAAAACATATATACTACTAGGCTAAATAAACACTTACTTTTTATTTTACTTTGCAACCATACATTAGTCCTTTTGTTATCGCAAGTCTAAAAGCATTAGTTTAATGCTTATTTATTAATAGCACAATCTTATTAAGTTAAACCAAATAAAATGAAACGTTTAGTTATTTTGTTATTTACATTTTTTTTCGCCACAGAAAAAAGCGATGCGCAAGACTTATGGGTTAAAGTTTCTGACAACCCGCCTAAACTTAAGTACAATAAATTTTTCCTGGTAAAGGATGTAAACACCAATAAACCTATACCGAATTTTCCATTTTCCTTTTATAGTAATACTGGCGAAGTACTTGGTAATACAAAAACAGATAGCTTAGGCTACGCTCCAATTAAGTTATCTGACGAACAATATCCTGATACGATCAATTTTTTCATGCAAGAAAAAAATTATAAGGCCGTTACTAATAATTTGCCATTTAAAAGTAAACGAGAATCGATAGACACCATCCCTGTTTTTGTAAAGCCTAAAAGCAGAACCGAGGATTAATGTAAAACGGATAATTTTTTATTGGTTTTTAAAAAATTAAAACAACAAACGCTTTATACATTAACACGATGTTGATTAGCGAGCAGAACGTAAAAGAGTGCGACCCCGAGTTCCGCTTCGCTCGTCGGGGCAGACGCAAGGAACGATGATTAGCATTACTACAGTTGATAACATAAAAAACTTCTGCTACTATTAAAATTTAACAATAATTGGCCGCAATCAGTTTTATCCTTGACCAATGTCATTTTGCTCAGCTATGGGTTTTAATAGCTTTGCACAAAGAAAATGAGTTGTATGAATAGTTACCAGGATAGGATTTTGTACCCTTCTTTACGGGATAAAGTAATTAGTGCTGAAGAAGCAGCCATGTTTTTTAAAGACAATACCATTGTGGGTTGCAGCGGTTTTACCAAGGCCGGCGATAGTAAAGCAGTATTATCAGCATTGGCACAAAGAGCATTAACCGACCCACTACAAATAACACTAATTACCGGCGCATCGCTGGGACATAATACCGATGGAAACTTAGCCGCATCAAACGTGTTGAAAAGAAGAATGCCTTTTCAGGTTGACCCTGTGTTACGTAAAAAAGTAAATGATGGCGATGTATTGTTTATTGACCAACATTTATCGGAAACAGTGGAACAACTACGCAGTAAATTATATGATACATTAGATATTGCCGTAATTGAATGTGCGCTGATTAAAGAAGATGGCAGTATTGTGCCTACTACATCGGTAGGTAATTCCGCAACATTTGCCGAAGTAGCTAACAAAATTATACTGGAAATAAATTTATCTATTCCGGTTACGGTAGAAGGTATTCATGATATTTTTTATACCGGCGATTTTCCACGAAAAGTAATTCCTATTATGGCTGCCGATTCTCGTATTGGCAGCGCTACTATTAAAGTTGACCCCGATAAAGTTGTGGGTGTGGTTATTACACATACACAGGATAGCCCTGCTGAAATTGCACCACCGGATGCGCAAACATTATCAATTGCCGGACACTTACTTGATTTTTTTGAACATGAAGTAAAAGTGGGTAGGTTAACAAAATCTTTATTGCCATTGCAAGCCGGTATTGGTAAGGTTGCCAATGCAGTTTTAGGTGGTTTTGTTGAAGGCGATTTTCATAACCTGACCATGTACTCCGAAGTATTACAGGATAGTACATTTGATTTATTGGATTCGGGTAAGATGACTTTTGCATCGGGTTCGTCTATTACAGTATCGGACGATTATTATAAAAAAATATGGGCAGAGTTTGACAGGTATAAATCAAAAATAATGTTACGTCCGCAGGACTTAAGCAACGCAGCCGGCGTAATAAGACGATTAGGTGTTATTGCTATTAATACGGCGTTGGAATGTGACATGTATGGCAATGTAAACTCAACCCACGTTGGTGGTACCAATATGATGAATGGCATTGGTGGTTCGGGTGATTTTGCACGTAACTCCTACCTGAGCATTTTTGTTACACCGTCTGTTGCAAAAAACAATAACATATCTCGCATTGTGCCCATGGTATCGCATGTGGACCATACCGAACATGATGTTGATATTATTGTAACCGAAAATGGTTTAGCCGATTTACGTGGCTTAGCCCCGAGAGAAAGAGCTAAAGTTGTTATTGACAATTGTGTGCATGCCGATTATAAAGATGCACTGGCCGACTATTTTAAACGTGCCGGTTTACGTGGTGGCCACACACCGCATTTGCTGGAAGAAGCCTTTAGCTGGTACAGCAACTTACAACAAACAGGCAGTATGAAAAACGCAGCAGTACTGGTTTAAATTTAAACCGGTACTACTTCGGTGTGCATTTTTTTAAGAAACTCATACATTTCCAACATACTTTTTATTGGCTCGGCAATGAGTAAGAATAGTTTACCAGTTTGTTTTAAACGACCTTTATTGGTACCGGTTTGTAAAAACGAAATAATACGTTGAAACAAATCAGATTCAAAGTAAGGTGAGTCGTTTTTATTAATAAAGAAACAACGCATGGTATTGTCTTTTAAAGACATTTTTTCAAAGCCTAACTCAATAGCCATTCGGCGGCATTGCATGGTAATAAATAAATCCTCCACCTGTTGTGGTACAGGGCCAAACCTATCGGCCAGTTCGTTACGCATGGCATCAAGCTCTTCATCGTTTTCGCTGTTATCCATTCGTTGGTAAAGTGTCAAACGCTCGGTAATACTTTCCACATAATCGTCAGGAATTAAAATCTCCAAATCGGTATCAATGGTACAGTCCTGTACAAAGTCGTCTTGTTTTGAAATCTCCTCTTTAAACAGTTCTTTAAACTCACTGCGTTTTAATTCTTTAATTGCATCGGCTAAAACTTTCTGGTACATTTCAAAACCAATATCAGCCATAAAACCACTTTGCTCGCCACCTAATAAATTACCGGCACCACGTATATCCAAATCACGCATGGCAATTTGAAAACCGCTGCCCAATTCGCTATGTTGTTCTAAGGTTTGTAAACGTTTACGGGAATCGTTTGGCAATGTACTCATAGGCGGTGCCAATAAGTAACAAAATGCTTTTTTATTACTACGACCTACACGGCCACGTAGCTGGTGTAAATCGCTTAAACCAAAATGATGAGCATTGTTAATGATGATAGTATTTACGTTTGGAATATCTACACCGCTCTCTACAATGTTAGTACACACCAATACATCATAACGACGATCGATAAAATCCATAATACGCTCTTCCAACACATGCCCTTCCATTTGTCCGTGGGCAAAACCAATGCTTAAATCGGGACAAAGGCCTTGAATAATAGAACACATTTCGGGCAGGCCATTTACACGATTATAAATAAAGAAAACCTGACCACCACGTTCTGTTTCAAAATAAATAGCATCACGTATAGCATCTTCGTTATACACCAATACTTCTGTTTGTATAGGTTGCCTATTAGGTGGTGGTGTATTGATGATGCTTAAATCTCTTGCACCCATAAGCGAAAACTGTAAGGTACGTGGTATAGGTGTGGCTGTTAGGGTTAAACAGTCAACCGATGTACGCAGGGTTTTTATTTTTTCTTTATGTGCTACGCCAAATTTTTGTTCTTCATCAATAATTAACACACCAAGGTCTTTAAACTTCACTTCTTTGCCTAAAATAGCGTGTGTGCCTACCAATATATCAATCTTACCTTCTTGTAATTTTTGGTAGGTTTCTTTTTTCTCTTTTGCCGATTTAAAACGGTTGATATAATCTACGGTTACCGGAAAGTCCTTCAGCCTTTCTTTAAAAGTTTTATAATGTTGAAACGCCAGGATGGTGGTAGGTACCAGTACAGCAGCCTGTTTACCATCAATATTGCTTTTAAAGGCAGCACGAATAGCAATTTCTGTTTTACCAAAACCTACATCACCACAAACCAATCTATCCATGGGCGACGAAGATTCCATATCTCGCTTTACATCGGCTGTGGCTTTATTCTGATCAGGTGTATCCTCGTAAATAAAAGATGCTTCCAGTTCTGTTTGCATGTAATTATCAGGCGTGTGTGCAAAGCCTTCCTGCGCTTTACGTTGCGCATATAATTTAATCAGGTCAAAAGCAATTTCCTTAACCTTGATTTTTGTTTTCTCTTTTAGTTTGGCCCATGCATCGCTACCCAGTTTGCTTACTTTAGGTATACTACCCTCTTTACCTGTAAACTTAGCAATCTTGTGTAGCGAGTTAATATTTACATACAGTATATCGCTGTTTTTGTAAATAATACGAACGGCTTCCTGCGTACGACCATTGGCTTCAATTTTTTGTAAACCACTGTAAATGCCTACACCATGATCGATATGGGTAACAAAATCACCGGGTTGTAACTCTCGCAGAGTACGCAGCGTAAGTGCTTTGTTTTTATTGTAAGCCTGCTTTATTTTATACTTATGGTAACGCTGAAATATCTGGTGATCGGTATAACAAACAATTTTTAAATCATCATCAATAAAACCTTCGTGTAAGGCAGAGGTGATGGGATTAAATACCAGCTCGGCTTTTAAATCATCAAAAATGGTTTGCAGCCTTTCTAACTGTTTGGGATTTTCGGCAAAAATGTATAAGGTGTAGCCTTTGTTTTCGTAGTTACGCAGGTCGCTTATTAATAATTCAAACTGGCGGTTAAAGGCCGGTTGCGGACGAGTGTTAAAAGCAATATCCTGATGCGCTATTCCTTGCAGGGCTTTTGGCCCAAAGCCTACCAAATGTTTTTCATCCACTGCTGTTATAAAATCATCGGCAGTAATAAAGTCATTTTTGGTTACATCGTTTTTAACCAGGCTTTCATCATTTTCTTTTGCTTTTACATTGCCTAGTTTATCGTTGCTCTGCTCCCAGTCAATAAACACTTGTACATCATCTTCACTTTGCTGTAACCTTTCTTTACACAACTGCATATCCTGCACCCAAATAATGGTATTCTCGGGCATGAAGCCTGTTAACGCCACTTTTTCATTGCTGTTAAACTGGGTGTCAATATTGGGTATTATACTTACCTGTAAAAGTTTGCGTTCGCTTAATTGTGTTTCAGGATCAATGATACGGATGGAGTCTACATCATTACCAAACAGCTCTATCCTGTATGGTTTTTCGTTGCCAAAAGAATATATATCCAATATACCACCACGAATGGCAAACTGGCCCGGTTCGTACACAAAATCGGTACGTTCAAAACCGTAATCGGATAGCTTTAATAAAACCTCGTTTGTATTTAATACATCGCCGGTTTTTATGTGAATGATATTAGACGATAATGTACTTGGCAATACCACTTTTTCGGCCAAGGCCTCCGGATAGGTTACCAGTATTTTTTTGTTGCCGCCTGCTGCAATTTTTGTAAGTGCTTCTGTACGCAACATTACATGCGACGAGTTGAGCAACTTATAATTACGCCTGTTTTTATACGATGATGGAAAGTAAAATAAATCGAGTGCAGAACTAATGCTTTCGAGTGTATTAAAAAAGTAAGCCGCATCCTCTGCATCGTTTAAAACCACCAGGTGGTTTAACTGCGATGTGGCACTGTGTTGCAATAAGGCTCCGATGATTAATTCGGTACTGCTTCCGGCTACATTTGTTAGGGCTATTTTTTGCGGTTGGGTATAGGATAGCCTGTCCGCCAGTTGAAAAAGGGCGGGTGTTTGTTGGTACCGCTGCAATAAATCAGATATCATAAACTAGGTACAAAGGTAACGTGTAGAAGGGAGATTTAGGATTTACGATTTAGGATTTCTGATTTTCCGATTTAGGATTTCTGATTTGAGAATTGAGATGTCAGAATTGAGATATGAAAAAGTGACTAAAAGTTTCCCTCCCCAAATAAGCAGGATTTTTAACCACAGCGTTTAAGGAGTTTTTTCACGGAGTTACATGGAGTTTTTTATACCTATTTGCTTCTCTGTGCAACTCTGTGTAAAAACCTCTGTGCTACTCTATGGTAAACCTGCACAATGCCCAATAGAATTACCGAACGATGCAGTGAGTGACACAACCGAAGCCCAATCAAGGGAGGGACGCTGGTAACAAAAAAAACATTATGCTTACTTAGGCTCTAAAGCCCCTTTAGGGGTTTGGGGTTGCTAGTAGCAATACAGCCGGTAACATAAAATAAAAAACCCCTCAAACTGAGGGGCTATATAGTTGATTAATAATCTCCTAATGTTTCGGGTAACTGGTCCAGCGCTTTTGCCAGTTGCTCGTCGTTTGGCGCAATACCGTGCCATTCGTGGGTGCCTTCCATAAAATCTACACCTTTACCCATAGCCGTGTGCATCATAATGGCAATTGGTTTGCCTTGACCGGTTAATAATTTGGCTTTGTTTAAAACGGCTACAACATCATCCATATCGTTGCCATTCATTTCTAAAACAGTCCAGCCAAAAACGCTGAATTTATCGCCAATATTACCTAATCCTAATACTTTATCGGTAGGGCCGTCAATTTGTTGACCGTTCCAGTCAATGGTTGAAATTAAGTTATCTACTTTATTGTGTGCGGCAAACAATACGGCTTCCCAAATTTGGCCTTCGTTTAATTCACCATCGCCATGTAGGGAGAAAACAAGGTTATCTTCTTTATTTAATTTTTTGGTTAAAGCAGCGCCAATGGCTACACTTAAACCTTGGCCTAAAGAACCCGAGGCAACACGAATACCCGGCAGGTGCTCATGTGTAGTTGGGTGACCTTGCAGGCGGGAATCTATTTTACGGAAAGTTGCCAGTTCCTTAATATCAAAATAACCCGAACGGGCTAATACTGAATAAAAAACTGGGGAAATATGGCCGTTTGATAAAAAGAAAACATCTTCATTTGTAGCATCCATATTAAAAGATGGATCGTGTTTCATGGTATCAAAGTATAATGCCGTTAAAAAATCGGCACAACCTAATGAACCTCCGGGATGCCCACTGCTGGCGCCATGTACCATTCTTACAATATCACGACGAACCTGCGATGCTATTTCCTTTAACTGAGCCATATGATATAAAATATAGTTTTAAAAAAGTGTTTGGCAAATTTGCGGTTTTTCTTTTATAAAACCTTAGTAATACTACATTTTATATAATAAGGGTTATTACTAAATTTTGCCTTTGTTCAGGCTTAATGTAAAATTAATTGTTAAAAGCGGGCTTAATTACCTACCTTCGCCTCGTTAAAAATTAGAAAAATGCAAGATTTAGATGTCTTTTTAACAGCATCTGTCGCGTTCATTATTTCCTTTTTAGCTATACCCGTTGTCCTGAAAATAGCTGACCGAAAGAAATTGTACGATGTACCTGATGAAAGAAAACTTCACACACACCATGTATCCTCATTGGGAGGCGTAGGTGTATTTGTTGGTTTCGTGTTTGCGCTACTACTAGCGGTTCAAGGTACTATTTATCCTGAATTTCAATACTTTTTTGCTGCAATTTTAGTTACTTTCTTTTTAGGCCTTAAAGACGATTTAGTAGCTTTATCGGCCTCCAAAAAGTTTGTAGGACAAATTTTAGCCGCTTCTATAATTATACATTTAGGTGGTTTACGCCTTGATAGTATGCATGGCGTACTGGGCTTAACCGAAATACCGGAAGCTTTTAGCCTGGCACTTTCTTATTTAACCATCATTTTTATTATTAACTCGTACAACCTTATTGATGGTATTGACGGCCTTGCCGGTAGCCTTGGTTTACTTGCTACGCTTGTATTTGGTACTTATTTCCTAATTATTGGCGATGGTGGTTATGCTTTACTTGCATTTTCATTAGCAGGTAGTTTAGTGGCTTTTTTAATATTTAACCATCACCCGGCAAAAATATTTTTGGGCGATTGTGGTTCACTGGTACTAGGTTTAGTTTGTTCTATACTGGCCATTAGGTTTATTAATATAGCCAATGCGCCAAACATAAATATTGTATTACCGGAAGCAGTGCCTTTGGCAATGGCGGTTATAATTATTCCTTTGTCGGACACAATTCGTGTATTTGCCACTCGTATTTTAAACGGCAAATCGCCTTTTTCGCCTGACAGAACACATATTCACCATTTATTACTGGATCGTGGTTTAGGCCATGCAGCAGTAACATTTACCCTGGTTTCGGCCAATGTGGTGCTTATTTCATTAACCTACACTTTCCGCTTTATGGGGCCTACCTGGACATTGGTTGGCTTATTAACCCTGGTTTTTGGTTCGGTTGGTGCTTTATACCTAACCCGCCCACGCCGCAGGTTAGTAGTAGCCAAAAAACCACTTGCCGAAACGGCCGAATTACAAACACGTACTTCAAAAGTGCTCAATATAGCTTCATCTTTAAAAGATAAGTTGAAGATTGACCAAAATTAATTGCTTAGATATTTCGAGTAAAAGTGCTTTTTAACAGAAGCACTTTTTTTATACCCCTTTGTTTATGTAGATTTGCAACTTTTATAACATACTTATGGCAGAAGACATTATTACAATAACGAAAGAAACCGAGAACGATATGGTAAAAGCTTTAGCGCATCTTGAAGCTGAACTTACCAAAATAAGAGCCGGAAAAGCCAACCCACAAATGTTTGACGGTTTGGTAGTTGATTACTACGGTTCGCCAATGGCGGTTAACCAAGTAGCCAACGTAAGCGTAATGGATGCCCGTACCTTAACCATACAACCTTGGGAAAAAAACATGGTGCAGCCAATTGAGCGTGCAATTATTGCTGCCAATATGGGTGTTACACCGCAAAACGATGGTCTTATTATTCGTATATTTTTACCGCCATTAACCGAGGAAAGGCGTAAAGAACTGGTGAAACGTTGCCAGGGCGAAGGCGAAAACTCTAAAATTGCCATCCGCAACATACGCCGCGATGCTATTGAAAATGTAAAAAAATTACAGAAAAACGGCCTGAGCGAAGACGTTGCAAAAGACGGTGAAGCAGAAGTACAACAAATTACCGATAAGTATATTATTCAGGTAGATAAAGTATTGGCTGCTAAAGAAAAAGATATCATGTCTGTATAAACAAATACATCTTATTTTAAAAAATTCTGTTAGCTTTTGCTTGCAGGATTTTTTTTTGTTTATCATCGTCCCGTTATATAATCATCGTCCCTTGCGTCGCACACTTGTACTGCTTATCGCTAATCAGCGAGGGAAGTCGGGAAAACCAAAAGTCCGAAAGACCGAAAGTCGGGAAGTCCGAAAGTCCGTGAGAATGAAAGTTTAGTGAATAGTGAATTGTCAATGATAGTCACAATAGTAAATATTCAATCTTCAATATAAAATCTCAATTCTGACATCTCAATTCTCAATTCCCAAATCCTACATCCCACCTACTTCTTCTTATTCGCCAAATACACTCCGGCCAAAATAATCAGCAGGCAAACTACTTCAATAACCGTAATTAATTCGCCGGCCAATACGCCCCAAAACAGCGCAACAAAAGGTACACCGTAAGTAACCAAGGATGCAAATAAACCACCCTCTCGTTTTACCAATGTATAAAACAAAAACGTACCAATGGTACTGGCCGATAAACCCAGGATAACCGCATTAATAATAGCCCATTGAATAGTAGTATCAGAAAAATCAAGACTAAAAAAATCCTGCTGCCACAACATAAACAAAGCCGGCAAACACATAGCCGATAAGGACACAGTAGATAAATGAATGGGATTAACCTCTTTTAATTTATGGCTAACAATATTAATATTAGCACCGTATGAAACCGTGCCGGCAATAATTAATAATGCATACTCAATATTATTAATGGTAAGCGTTGCATGATTGTAAGTGAGTAAACACAAGCCGCCAAAGCCTATTAGCACACCTGTTATTTTTTTCCATGCAATCCTATCTTTAAAAAACAAAACGCCAATTACCACCACGCAAATAGGTGTTAAGGAGTTTAATATACCCGCCAGCGAACTATCTATTTTCATAATGCCATAGGCAAAACAAAAAGCCGGTAAAAAATTACCAAACACACCGGTTACACATGCTAATGCACGCTTGGTGCGTTGTATTTTAAAAAAGTGTACAAAGGCAAAAGGAACAAAAACTATACTGGCCGAAAAAATACGCAGTGCGGCAGTTTGTGGCGCAGAAAGGGCTTCTCTTATTACCTTCATTAAAATAAACGAACTACCCCATATAAAACAGAGTAGTATAAAAATGCCCCAGCTTATTACCTTTTTATTCATAAAGCATGCAAAGATGCCGAATGTAAAAGATATTTTATGTTTTGTTTTAAACGGGCATTCAATAGCTAATAAAAAAATGGCTTTTATTACATTGTTGCAATAAAAGCCATTTATAAAATTTGATACTTAATTATTGTTTTTCCAACACTGCTTTCAGGTTGGCTAATCCTTTTTCAAAATCATCACCAACATCAAAAAACAAACTCATAATATTTAACGGATAAGGCGATTTTCCTGAAAGGCCCCAGATAACGGTAGTTTGCCCGGCACCTGCATCTTTCGTAATTAAATGTGAAGTAGCTGGATCGCCAAAACCAAAATCTAATTTTGTTTCCAGCTTCTCCCCTTCTACAATATTACTAATGGTTTGCGAACCCTTGCCCAGTTTTTTACCATCCCAAGAATATTTAAACCCAACAGTACCGTCAGTACCTTCATACGTTTTTTTCAAATCAGGTTCTGACAGTTGCCACACTCCATAATTGTCCTGGTTTTTTACATATTTAATGTACTCAAACACTTCGTTACGTGGTTTGTTAATTATTATCTGTCTTTCGGAACTAAAGGTTTTAGGCAAAATAGCAGCAACAATTAAAAGGATGACAACCAAGGCTAAAATGCCCAGCAAGATTCCTTTTAAAATTTTCATGTTTTGGTAGTTTTATAATTGGTGAACTTTAATATAATAATGAGTAAGGACAGTTTAAGACTGCTGCAAATTCCACTTTTTTACATTTTCCTCGTTAAACCCACCTTCAATGGGGTTAGGTTTTCCTTGCCCGGTTTCAATCAGGCTACGTAAGCTATCGCCAATAAAATTAGTCCAGCCATCTTTACAAGCGTTATAACACTCGTATTCCGGCACAAGTCCTACGTGCGTAAAATGTAGTATTGTTTTATCCTGTTGTTGTTCAATGTCAAAAACAACGGTAGTACCTTTCCATTCTGTTTCGTCGTTAGTAAATCTAAAAAAATTATCCAATACCAGCCAAACAACTTTTTTGTTGGCAATACTTTCAACAATACGTATGTGACAGGAATGTACATCACGGTAGTGGTAAAAAAACTCATCATCAACGTTTTGTGACTTACCGGTTATTTCCTGCGACCACCAGTTAGCTACATTAATGATGGCATTAAAAACCACCTCAGCACTTTTACTGGTGGTAATTGTCATGGAAAAATTATTGGTATTGGTAATCATTATTACTTTTTTAAAATTCACGTATATGCTGCAGTTAGTTTGTTTTGTTGGCTACATTAAAATTAATCATCCAGCACACACCATACTTATCAACCAGTGAACCAAAATAATCGCCCCAAAACTGATCTTCCATCGGCATTTCTATTACACCGCCTTCGGCCAAGCCTTTAAAAAAAGCATCGGCCTGATCTCTTGAATCAGGAAAAATAGACACGTAATTATTGTTACCTATTTTCAATTGCTGATTCATAGATGGAACAATATCAGAAGCCATCAACACGTCATTACCAACAGGTAATGCAATATGCATCACACGATTTTTTTCTTCGTCAGAAAGGCCTTCGGTGCCCGGTGCATTACCCATTTTATGTATTTCACCCAAGAATTCACCGCCAAAGATTGATTTGTAAAAAGTAAAGGCCTCTTCGGCTTTACCATCAAAGTTTAAATAAGGATTTAATTTAGGCATAGTTGTATGTTTTTATTATTTGTTTGTTTGTTTATTTCATTGAATGTAATCCAATGGTGTTTCCTTCTGTATCGCCAACAATGGAGCAAAAACCATAATCGCCAATGGCCATTTTAGGTTGACATATTTTACCACCTGCTGCTACTACCCTGCTTTCTTCTACAGCACAGTCCTCACAACCAAAATAAATAAGTGTGCCGCCGCTGCCAACAATAGCACCTTCCATTTTTACCAATGTACCGCTGGCTCCGGCATTTTCCATTTCACCGGGAAAAGCTTTCATTTGAATATTATTATCAGGAGGTGCTGGCATATCCTGTAATTGTATATTAAATACTTGTTCGTAAAATTTTGCTGCCCGATCCATGTCGTTTACATAAATTTCGAACCAGCCTACGGGGTTAAACTTTTTATTTTCCATATTGCGTTGTTTAAAACCAAAATTATTTTTATAATTGTTTACTTCACTTGCCATAGGACAAGAAAATAAAATTTATACTAATTAAGCTAATAGCATATTACCTAAAAGAAAAAAGCTCACCATTTTACAAGGTGAGCTTTTTAAAATAATTGTATAATTATTGTAAACGTGTATTTGTTTTGGCAGCAAATTCACGTTGTGCGGTCATTGCTTTTGATTCTAAATCAGTAATTTTTTGAGAAGCTTTGTTTACATCTTCTATTACCACATTGTAAGCATCTACATTTTCTTCAGGCTTGTCAATAGCCAATAATTTTGTGTAAGCAGGTATAAAATCAGATTTTACAGTTGCATATAAATCAGTAACCGAAGTATGAAATTTTTGCGCATCATCGCTAGGCTTTAAATCGTTCATTACTTTAGTACAGCTATCGGTAATAAAACTTAAACGATCTATTGCTGCTTTTTTAGCCGCTGCATCTGCTGCATTTTCTACATTACTTGCAAGACTTTGCAACTCGGTAGTATATTTTGCATACATGTTAACAACAGTATCATTATAATTTACTGTACTGCTTTTACAAGCTGCCAAAAATAAAACACCGGCAATGGCAACATTCAATAATAACTTTTTCATTTGCTTTTTTTGATTTTGATATTTAAAATATGGTTGTTTGTTTAATTTATTGTACAGGCTGAGTTACCACCAACTTTCTTGCCATTTTTTCGCTGTAACTATTCCATAACGCTTTATCTTCCGGAGACATGGCCGCTACAGCCGCCTGTACTTTTGCCTTCCATGGTTCGTATTTTTTATACTGCTCCATTGCCATGGCCTTGGCCTTTTCAGGATCGCCGTTTATGTTACTGTTTTGCAACTCTTTAAAACTGTTTTTAAGAAAGCCTACATATTCATCTACAAACTTTTGTGTTTCGTTAGAGGAAAAACGAGGAATACTATCCATGGCTTGATCGAGATCGACAGTATTTGTTTGTTGAGTATTGGAGGAAGTAAGGCTGTCAGGGTTGCTTTTAACTGGTGAAGCAGGTTTATTTTCTGTTTGACCGCAGGACAGCAGTATGGCAGCAACTGCCACTAAAGGAAGAAGTGTTTTTATCATTTTAATAGGTTAGGCCTCAAAATTAATGAACTAAACAATACACTATATTAACAGTATAAAAAATTTACATTGTTAAATGACAATTGCACCAGCTGGGTGAGGAATACGGAGGGCGGCGAGGAACGAGCCGGTACGAAGGCGATAGCCGTAGTACGGAAGCGAAGCGTACCCCGTAGCAGCCCGACCCTGTGTTAGCAAAACAAGGCGACGCAGGAGCCGAAGTTTTACTAACACAGGGGCACCCCATAGTAAGTTATAAGTTGTAAGTTTTGAATTTTAAGCCTATTACTTAGCAGCTTTTTTTATAGCATTGGCAATGGCTTGCAGGTGCTCGTTAAAATCGTTTAACTGTACCAACATTTTACCGGTAGCATCGCTTTGATCGAGCCCGCCAAATTTATTGTTTTGACGAAAGACTTGTTTTATTTGTTCCCAGCGTTGCGCCTCATCTTCGTTTATTAAAGTAGCAAGTTCTTTTAGTTTCAAAAGATTGGCCTCTGCATCGGAAGTAAGGGTTTGCGATTCGCCTTCGTAATGCGACAATATAAGCGTTTGCACTTCCTGCTTGTTCATTAACGGCACCACTTTACCGGCCATCTTGTTCATGTTACGGTAAGAGCCTTGCAACTTAAACGCAGGTTCGGTACGGTATGCATCTTTCATGGCGGCACTGGCTATGTATTGCGCATTTACTTTTATAACAATATTGCGAATGTTAATTAAACTTTTTAATACGGCTATGGCATCATCTACTTCCTGTGAATTAAAATTGCTTTCCAAATCGGGCAACATATCGCTATTGGTTTCGATGTAGTTGATGAGTTTATACAAATCATCGAAACTTTTATTTACAATGCGTTGCAGGTATTTATTTTCGCCGGCAGCATTTTCTATCAAACTTAAGTTGAATAAATAATCGGTATTGCCAATTACATCGCCAAGATTATAAACATCGGCACGATTGGCTAACATATCGGGAATTTTAAATTGCTCGCCACTTTCGGTATATGGGTTACCAGCCATTACAATGCAAAAACGTTTACCACGTAAATCATAGGTTTTACTTACGCCTTCAAATATGCCGTCCATCTTACGCTGCCCATCGGCCAAGGAAATAAACTTTTGCAAAAACTCGGGGCTGCAATGTTGTATATCATCAACGTACAACATTACATTATCGGCCATTTCGAAAGAGAGATTTATTTTTTTAAGTTCTTCTCTGGCACCAGAAGTTTTTGCTTCCACCGGATCGATAGAAGTTATTTGATGACCAATTGTAGGACCATTAATTTTTACAAAATGTAAACCCATGGTTTTAGCCAGATACTCCATTAATGTTGTTTTACCATAACCCGGAGGCGACACCAATAACAACATACCCATACGAGCAGTACGTTTATCATCGCCGGCTGCGCCAATTTGTTTGGCAAGGTTTGCACCAATTAAGGGAAAATACACTTCGTTAATTAAACGATTACGCACAAATGATGTAAGTACTTTGGGTTCAAACTCGGCAATTTTCAGACTTTGTTTATAACTGTTTACTAAGTTTTCTTTTAGTGTATTTAAGGCGGCAAACGCAGGCACCGCAACGGTTACAAAATGTTGCAGCCTTTGTATAAAACCGTGATAGTATAATGAATATTGCTGATCGACAATTGTTTTGAATGTACCTTTTAAACCCGAGATAACCACTGTATCGGCCGCAACACGTTCTTTGTATGCATGCTCTTTAAACAACAACATACAAACAGCTTCATCAATATAATGTGTATTATAAGTTGGGTTGGCCGCCACAAATGCCGCTACCCAGTTTTGTATAATGTAAAATTTTTCGTCAATAACAAATGTATCCCGGCTTACATCTTTCCAAAAGTTATCGGCACGTTTATTTTTATTTAAAAAAGAAAGAAAATCTTTTTTAATAGCACCGGCTTGTTGGCTGGCTGTAAACTGTTTATTTATTGCAAACTCCTGATACAGGTATTGGCTTAACAAATTTTCATCAACCTGTGTATAAGCCACTTTATGCGCTTGCAATAACAGGTTAATTTGGTTTTGTACAAAAGCAAACTGCCTGTTACCGGCAAAACTTGTTTCTATAGCATGTGCAGCAGTTATTAGCTGTTGCAATTTAACGCTTGCTTCGTCGGCCAAAGTAAACCAGAACAATTGCGCTGCTACTCTTATTTCCGGTGCAAATTGTAAAACGCCTAATTCGTCTTTTAGGTTTTGTAGTTGTTTGTATATAAGCAATGCATCGGCATTGTGAACCCCTTTCAGGTAACCGGCTGCATAATCTTTTTCTGTACGTTCGGTAATAAAGGCCTCGTAATTCCAAGTACTGTTATGTAAAAAACTTTCCTGAAATGCCTGATAGGCTAAGTACTCCGAACGATATACTTCGCTGTTCTCTGAAATAATTTCCTGCTCCCAACTGTCTTTGTGTTGGTACAACAAATCACTTTCAACCTCTTTATAAAAAGCAGTACCAATTAAGTGGTAAAAGAGCTTTTCGTTACGGCGAACAATGGTAAGATTTAAAGCTTGTTTATTAACCGTAAATTTATAGTTGCCAAGCGAAATAATATTTTGCCCGTCAACAAATAATTCGGTTTTATCTTTCAGTTGTCGTAAAGCTTCCTCCTGCGCTACCTTCACCAGGTTTTCCAGGTTTTCGGCCTTACCTACATCGCCTAGGGTTTTAAGTTCGTCCACTAAATTGCGAACTTTATCAATCATTAAATCGGTAGAAAAGAAAGCGTAAATACTTTCTTTATTATCAAAAGTTTGTGCTTTGTTTTCGATGTTTTTTAAAATACGCAAACCAATTTGCTCCAGCGAAGTAGTACGCTTATTAATTTGCGCTACCAGCATTTCCCGTTTACTGCTAAATGCTTTTATTACTTCGTCTCGCTTGTCGGCTATCTTCAACACAAATTCATCAAAGTCTGCAAAGCGACTTTCCAACTCTTCTACCTGTACACTTATTTTAGTTAAATAATCTTCGCATTTTTCCGGGCTGGTAGAAAGATCGAGAAAGTTTACAATGCTTTGCTCCAACAAAGTAAGTTGTGCATGAAACTCGCCTGTAGCTTCTTTACTACGTAAACTGGTAATGGTACGTTGTAAATCGGCTTTCACTTCGTTTAAAGAAGAAAAGATGACCGATATTTTTTCGATGATACGAGTGGTTTGTGTTGTATCATCAATCTTGAGGCTATTTAAAATACCAATCAGCATTTCCAACTCAACACCAATCGCTTTTACTGCTTCGTCAATAACCTGTGCGTCTATTACTTTGGTTACACCGGTAACTGCCTGTTTCTGTAAGGCAACTTTATCTTCGTATGGCTTTAAAGCTTCTTCCCGTAATAAAAAATTAATAGTATCCTGCGACAACAGAGCATTGTAACCCAACAAAGTTTCCTTCAATTCATCAACCGCAGCCGTATCAATGTATTTTACATTCAGTAAATCAATTACGGCGCCTTGTGTTTGTCTTGTTTTTGATAACAAGCCCACCAACTGATCTAAGGATTCAATCACTGCATGTTTCACTTCCAGCACCAAATCATCTACACGGGCCTGCATGGCTTTTAAAATATCACGGGCATGCTGCCGTTGCGTTTGCACTTTTACAAACTCATCAATAGCCGTGTTGGCTATTTCATTTATTTGTAATAACGGGTTAGATAATTCAAAAGTTTCCGCATCACGAATCCAGAAGTAGGAATCAATTATGTCGCCTGTTTTTTTAACTATATCCTCGTAAAGTCCTTCATAAGAATCTTCCTTGGTTAACAACTGTATTACTTCCTGACTTTCAGACATGGCACTAACAATATCCTTATTGCCAATTTTATACAGCACATTATCTTTCATGGCTGTATTTTCTGTAAGTACAGCGGAGTAAGGCGTTTGCCATATTTGCACCTGATGATGCCGCACCGCTTCATTCTCTGTACGGAAATAAATTAACTTACCGTCATTAAACACCGTAAAGCCATTACACACAATCGGTGTTTCCACCTGTTGCATAATAACATTGTACGACATTAACACATAGGTATTGCTACCACTCTGGTAAAAAACATATAAAAAGTCTTCGCCGTTAGGAGACGCTACGCTGCGTATAAAATCAAGCTGCGATATGTTTGATTCAAATATTTTATGCGTACCATTTTGCAGGTAATAACCATTGGGAAAAATAATACCCTGGTTATCGGGCAATAAAATACCCGCATCTAATAACATTTTAATGGGCACTACTTCTTTAGTACGCACATTAAAAATATAAGTACGGTAATCTTCCTGATAAGGTTTTATTTTCAATGCAATCAGGTTGCCTAAATCGGCATAATGATATTCGGCATCATCCAGTTGCTGATCCTTACTGCTTACAGGTTCGGCATAAATACCTCTACCTGTATCGGTATTGTTTTCAATTTTAAAAGTAATGTCGCCGTTAGTGGCTTCAATAAATACTTTGTCCAGTATAGATACATGCGGATACTTACCCAACTTACGGTTTTCCAGTCCCGTTTTTATCCATTCAAAATCATGCTGATTAACACGTTTTACTTCATGTATACTTCTGTCATCAATATAATGCAGCTTACCATCTTTAATCAACCATTTAAAAGCTTTACGGTCGCTGGGATTTTTGCTGGTTTGAAAAATCATGTACAGATAATTTTCTGTACGGGTGAATTTTGCAAAAATAGAATCGCGGTAATACTTATAAAGATTGGTAAAGTCTGTTATAAAACTTTCATCATTAATTAAAGTAAGCGGCTGCGGCTCAAAATGATTGTCAGTAAAACGATACACACTAAACACATCGCTTAGCTGTATAGCTTCACGCAAACCAAAATGTACATTGTAACCAAAAATACATAACTCGCCAAAGGCAATAATGCCACGGGCTACACCATTGTTTTCGGTTGTAATACGCTGATTGGCTATTAACGCAAACCCCGTAGTATTAAATATTTCTTTTCGGGCTGTATTTAATTTGTTTAACCTTTCGGACAGGTTAACTTTTTGTTCGTTTAACCTATTGCGAATTATTTCATATGTACCCGAATCCAACGATGCCGTAATATTTTGTTCTGTAACTGCCATGAAGTAATCCCCCATCCCGCTAACCAGCGTGTGATAAAATTCTTACGTTAAAAAATAAAAATCAACAGATTATTTAGTTAGTATTTTGTTACCAGCGTCCCACCCTTGATTGAACTTTACTTGCGTCGCACACTTGTGCTGCAACAATTCTATTCAACATCGTGTTACGCTAATGTATTCCTACATCAACTAAACAATCATCGTACCTGTTTTTATCCGTTCAACTTTTTGTTTGACAAGCCCAAACTACTTGCCAAATTTGCAAGGTTCAATAAAGTAGGTCTGTCACTATCTGTACTATTCTGTTGCATTTTTAATAGTATGCTGGAAATAGTCAGGTTTTTTAAATCGTTGGTAGAAACATTATACTTCTCCGCAAAGTTTCTAATGCGTTCCATCAAATCACCGGGATTACTACCATCGCCCAATAAAGCGGTTTTAATTTGCGTAGCATTTTCGCTTTCGTTAATCAATCTGTCAAATCCTTTGGCATTTGATATTTGGTTTACAATATTCTGGAAGAACATGGTTTCACCACCTACTATATCAATATTGGCAGTTTTTAATGCACTACCTAATACATCAGCCTGAGCATTGGCAATATCTTTCTGAATATTAATTTGCGCTAAAGCAATATCCCTTTCTTTTTGTAGCAACAATTTAAATTCTTCGTGATCCTTACCAACCGCATCCAGTTTTTTCATGGCTTCGGCCTTCTCTTCAATGCCCACCGCTTCTGCCAATGCTTTTTCTTTGGTAACCTCGGCTTGCGCTAAACCTTCTTTACGTTTTGCTTCGGCTATTTTTTCAATTACAGTTGCATCAATAGTACCTTGTCTTTCTGTTGCCTCGGCTTTTGCTATCATTACTTCCGCTTCCGATAAACCTAAGGTTGCTTCTTCACGGGCTTGTGCCTCCGCTAAAATTTTACGGGCTTCCGCTTGTTTGTTAGCTGCTTCTTTTTTAGCCTCCGCATCAATAATTAATTGTTTGGCTTTTTCTTCCGCTGCTCTTTTTTCAGCCTCAGCCGATTTAACCGTAAATATTAATTTCTCTTCGGCCTGCCGACTTGCTTCTGTTAAACCAACTGTCTTATCACGATCAGCAGTACGAAACGCTTCCAGGTCTTTCACACCTTGCTGCTCTTCTACCACACCTTTTTCTAACTTTACTCTTTCTTTAATTACATCCTGTATGTTCTTTTTCTCTACCTCAATATTTTTCTCTTTCTCAATTTGAGCAAGGGTAACAATTTTCTCTCTTTCTGTTCTTTCCAACTCACGGTCTTTTTCTACACGCTCAGTTTCTACTGCATCGGTACGTTGCTTGTTCTTTTCTGCAATTATTATCTGACGCAATTTATTTTCTTCCTGAATTGCCAACGACTCATCTGTTTGAATTTTAACTGTTTGTGCTTTCAACCTTTCCTCTTCCCGCACTTTTACAATTTCAGCTTCCTCACGGGCACGTATGTTGTCAATTTCACGTTTTTGTTTTTCCTCTTTCTCTGCCATTTGCCTGTCAAGCTCCAGTATGGCTTCACGGGCTTCTACATTCTGTTTCTTAATTGTTTTTTCTTCCTCACGTTTAATAAGGTTGGCTTTTACATTTTGCTCGGCTGTTAACTCGGTAATTTTTTTAATACCCTGCGAGTCTAAAATGTTTTGGGCACTTAAAAAACGTATCTCTGTTTGCTCTAAATAGTCAATAGCACAGTCATCTAAAATATAACCATTTAAGTCGGTACCAATAATATCAAGAATTTCGGTTCTAAATTCGCGGCGGGCTTCGTACAGCTCAATAAAATCAAACTTTTTACCTACGGTTTTTAATGCCTCTGAAAATTTTGCTTCAAACAAATTGCGTAGGGTTTCTACATCACTCGCACGTTCGGTACCTATAATTTGTGCTACGTTTAAAACATCGTCAATACTTTTATTAACCCGCACAAAAAATGCCACTTTAATATCGGCCCGTATATTATCCTTACAAATAAGACCGTCGTTTTCCATACGATCAATTTGTAATTTTTTTACCGATATATCCATAATCTCCATTTTATGTAAAATGGGAATTACATACATACCTTTATTAAAAGCTACTTTACCGCCACCAACACCGGTACGTACAATGGCTTTACCCTGCGGTATTTTTTTGTAAAAGGTGGCCAGCGCAAAAAGAAAAATTACAATAAAGAAAAATACGCCGCCAATAATTAAAAGGGTTACGCCACCCAAAGCATCAAATAATCCCATAAGTGTTTAAGGTTGATTGTTAGTAAAATTGTTATTAGTTGTTTGTTGAAAGTTAATATTTATACGCTTTATACCGTTAGACTTTTAAAATAAAAATCAGGGTTTTAGCAAAGTGCCGAATAGCATTACCGAACGATGCAGTGAGTGACACAACAGAAGATGATAGTAGTAATGCAGCCGACTTAAAAATATTTTTAATAATTAAGCTAGATTTAAATACACTCATTTTTGTGTTTTGGTTTTAGGTATTACACCACATTGTCAACTGTAATTTCTGGCACTACATAATAATACTTTTTATCTGTAGATTCGGATGCAATCATCACATCATCGTTATAATTTATGGTATTACCCGTTTTGCTTTTAACGTTAATGCGTATTACATCGCGGTTTATCACCAACTCTGCCCCACCTATTTTATCGCCGTTAATGGTTGATCGCATTTTTGCAACACGGCCTAGTAAATCATATTTTTCTTCGCCATTATAGCCCACCACTTTATATAATTTTATTAATGGTTTGGTTGCAAACCTTGTTATAAAAAAAGTAATTATAAAAACGGGAATAAGTAACAGTGCCGATTTCCAACCCCAGTTGGCTGCACCCAACAATAATGATGACACCAGCGTTAATATCCAGGCAATAAATTTATACGTACTGTACACTACCATAAAAGGCACTTTACCTACGTTAATATACTCCATGGCTTTGGCAAAAAAAGATTTGTCGCCACCTTCGCCTTTTATATCTGCGTCTGTATCGGTATCATAATCAGCACCGCCATCCACATCAACGTCAACATCTACATCGCCAAAAAAATCGCCTGCAATAAAAGTAAATATCCAATACAGTGCTGTTATGCCTGTAAGTATTGTCATTATTGCATTTGACAATGGGTGAAATAAAAAATTTAAAAAATCGGCCATAGTTTATTCGTCAGTTTTGGTAATGCCCAGTTTTTCTTTAATAGCATCCAGGTCTTTTTCTATTGATAAACTGTCGTCACTTAACAGGTTATTTAACTCTTCTTTTAAATCATTTTTCTCTTGCGCAATTTCTCCGTAAGCTTTTGCCAATGCTTCCTGATCTTCCACTTTTTCTTTCATGCGCTCCAGCATGGCAATGGTTCCGTTATTATCTAACTGAGCCAGTTGTTTATTTACCTGCTGCGTAGCTTTGCTTACTTTAACACGGGCACGTAGGGTTTTTAATTCCTTCTCCCACTTGGTAATATTCTCTTTCAGTATTTCAATGTTTTTCAACATTTCTTTACCCGATTGCTGATGTGTAACAGCCTGTTTACCCAGGTCTTCCGCATCGGCAGCATACTTTCGTCTTAAAGATAAAGCTTCTCTTGCCAGTTGTTCGCCTTTTTCCAAAGTTATCTCGCCACGTTGTGCCTTTTGCATAATCAGCACTGCTTTTTCTGCATAATTTGCCGATTCTTTTTCGCAAACAACCTGCTCGTTTTCGGTGCGTATAGCCAACGCTTTTACTTTAGCATAAGCCTCGGTAGCTTCTACCACATCGTCACGCAATTCACGTAAGCCTTGCTCAGTCATTTTAATGGGATCTTCCATTTTTTCAACAGCAGCATGTATCTCGGCCTGTCCTATTCTGAAAATTCTTTTAAATATGTTCATAACTAATAGTTTTTAGAAAAATTAATAATTTGTTGATAGTACTCGCTTAATAGTAAGCCTAATGAATTAAGGGCGCCTTCAAATTCGTTAAGATTAATATTCTCTAACTGCATTGTGTAACGGAATAAAACTTTGTTACCTTCTTCATTTATTACAAACGCACCATGAATCATATCCCTGTTTTTTTGCAGCAGTTGTTTAAACATATCGGCACTGTCCTCTTTAAACGAAAACAGAAACTGCTCCATAATTAAAATGGGTGGTGCAATACCAATAATTAAATGGTGAATACCGTCCGGTTGGTTATCAATTTTTAAAATACCATCCTGTTCGTTTTTATAAACAATGGTACATCCGGCGGCGGCTACAAATTTTTCTATCGTGTGTATATAATCCATTGGCGTTAATTTTTCGGTAGTTATTTTTTTTTATTAGCCCGGCTGTAGTACTACTATCAACTTCCGTTGCGTCGCACTCTTGTGCACCTGTAACTTTACTCACCATTGTGCAAGGTGCACCCCGACTTGTCGGCGGTGCGTTCTGTTCGCTATTCAGCCTCCCCAACCCCTCCAAAGGAGGGGCTTTTATATTCCTCATATCTAAAACCTTCACAATCCTTTAAGTTCTAAACATTGAACCTTTGGAACATTGAACCTCTGGAACCTTTCCTCAGCCTTGTCAAACAAATTTAGCACAAAATTTAACAAATTGCAAATATTTTTTGCAACTTTGATAAAAATTTTTTCACGTATATTTGTAACCTCATGACCAAGATAGGCAGTAATATAAAAAAAATAAGAACGGCTAAGGGGCTAAGCCAACAGGCTTTTGCCGATTTATTTGAAATAAGTCGGGGAAATATTTCTTCCTACGAGGAAAGCCGGGCCGAACCTCGGATTGAGACGGTTATTAAAATTGCAAATTATTTTAGCATACCGGTTGAAAATTTTATCACCGAGAACCTAACTATCAATGAAATATTAAAGTACAATGGTGATAAACTAATTGATAACGAAAACCATATTATCAACTTACAGTTAAGAGAAGTCCCTTTTATTAACGACAATATATATATGAAGTGCTGCCATAACGAAATGGCATTTAACGATTGGGCAGCTTTTCCCAAATTGGTTTTACCGGAAACTGCTAATAATAACCTGGTAGCCCTAACCTTTAATAATAATATACCCCATCACGAAACCTTATCAGACTACGACCAACATGACGTTTTGGTATTTGAAGAAGTAACGGAACATAATATTCATTTATGTCACCATAAAATAGGTTTATACAGCAGCAATACCGAATTAACGATTGGTCGCTACGAAATAAGTGGTAATAAAGTAGAGTTAATACTAAACAACTTTAAAAAACACAGTTTCGATTTTAAAAAACCAAAACATTTCTGGAAGTTGTTTGCAGCGTATGAGCATAAATAATCAAGTCAGGTCAATAGCCATATTTTAATCCTTTCCGGTAACATATTTCCCTAATTTACAATTTGCCATTCTATTCCCTTTTGCTGTACTTTTGCAGCCTTATGGCAAACGATACAAACAAATTTCAGGCTATTATATCGCACTGTAAGGAGTATGGCTTCATATTTCCAAGTAGCGAAATTTACGACGGTTTACAGGCGGTATACGACTACGGCCAAATGGGTAGCGAACTTAAAAAGAACATTAAAGATTATTGGTGGAAAAGCATGACCCAAATGCATGACAATATCGTAGGTATTGACGCAGCTATTTTTATGCACCCCACCACCTGGAAAGCTTCCGGACACGTAGATGGTTTTAACGATCCCATGATTGACAACAAGGATAGCAAAAAACGCTATCGTGTTGATCATTTAATTGAGGCTTATGCCGAGCAGCTAAAAACTGAAGGTAAAGAAGCAGAAGCTGCTGCCATCATCAGCGACATGGAAAAACTAGATGCAGCCGGTGATTTAGCAGGTTTAAAACAACTGATTGAAGACAACAAAATAAAATGCGGTATTAGCGGTACCACTAACTGGACCGATATTCGTCAGTTTAACCTGATGTTTTCTACCGAGTTTGGTAGCACCGTTTCTGCAGATGACGAGGATAATAAAGTGTACCTGCGTCCGGAAACGGCACAAGGCATATTTGTAAACTTTTTAAATGTGCAAAAAACCGGACGTATGAAAATACCATTTGGTATTGCACAAATAGGTAAGGCATTCCGTAACGAAATTGTTGCCCGCCAGTTTGTTTTCCGTATGCGTGAGTTTGAGCAAATGGAAATGCAATTTTTTATTCGCCCTGGCACACAACAAGAGTGGTACGAATACTGGAAAGCTGAACGTTTAAAATGGCATTTAAGTTTGGGTAACTCACCCGAGGAATACCGTTTTCACGACCACGTAAAACTGGCGCACTATGCTGATGCGGCTTGTGATATTGAATTTGATTTCCCGATTGGTTTTAAAGAACTGGAAGGTATACATAGCCGTACTGACTTTGACTTAACACAACACCAACAATACAGCAAAAAGAAAATGCAGTATTTTGATAATGATGTTGATCCGTCAACCGGCAAACCTTATGGTAATTATATACCTTATGTAATTGAAACCTCTATTGGTTTAGATCGTATGTTCCTTTCAGTTATCAGTCATGCATACGAAGAGCAGGATTTAAGCACCGAGGAAAAACAAGATAGTCGTGTAGTATTAAAACTACCTGGAAAACTGGCTCCTATTAAATTGGCGGTATTACCATTAATTAAAAAAGAAGGCTTACCTGAAATAGCCCAACAAATAATTAATGATTGCAGAAGCGAGTTCCGTTGCTTTTACGAAGAAAAAGATTCCATCGGTAAACGCTATCGCCGTATGGATGCATTAGGTACGCCGTTTTGTGTTACAGTCGATCATCAAACCAAAGAAGACAATACCGTAACTATTCGTTACCGCGATAGTATGGAGCAGGAACGTATTTCAATTGATGCAATTAAAGATTTAGTACTAGGCGCAACTAAGTAAAAACTACTAATTTTTTACAGTATATAAAAGAGGTCATTACGACCTCTTTTTTTATGTATGTCACCATTTTGTCAAGTTAAAAATCAATGTTAAAACATTGGTCGTTAAATACATACCACTAAGTGGTATAATTGGTGGAGTTATCCACAGTTTACCGCTTTTGGCATAGTAGTTGAAAAGTAATAAGCGAAGAAGAGCAAGCCACTTCTGTTTGCGAAGGGAAATAATTCAATTTTTTAATTTTTTAAAAAGCAGAAGTTATGAAAAAGAAATTACTTAGTCTGGGCTTTATACTAGCTATAGTTGCAGTGTTATTTGCCTTTACAAAAAATGATGAAAACGGTATTGTGTTACAAGGTGCAATTAGTGGTACCATTAGTCCGGCAGATGGCGCACAAGCAGTTTGGGCTATAAAAAATGGTGGCGATACAACTAAAGGAACATTAGCACAAGGTAGGTTTTCGGTAGATGTTAAAGCCGGTACTTACACTTTAATTGTTGACGCAAAAGATCCTTATAAAGATGTAACTGTAAATAATTTAGAAGTAGCCGACAAACCGGTGGATGTAGGCGAAATTATTTTACAGCAATAAAAATATTCTCACTTGGACGGTTTGAATTCATACGAGCCCCGATTTTTATCGGGGCTTTCATTTTTTTATACCTTGCAAAAAGTAATGTTAGCATAAAACTTTTTTTTATTTTTTGTTGACCAGCAGCAGTAATACTAATCAGCTTTACTTGCGACGCTCCGTTCAACTGTAGTAATACTAATCATCAGTTAGTTAATCGTTATTTGTTAAATGTTAATAGTATAAAAATATTATTCGTTCTTTCCGATTAACCAATAACTTTTAACTAATAACAATAAAGCCGAACAATGATATGCAGTACCGCCGACGAGTCGGGGTGCACCTTGCATTACTTGTTCCGCTTTGCGGAAATGCTGAGTAAAGTTACAGGTGCACAAGAGTGCGACGCAAGGGACGATGATCAGGGAACTGCAGCCGGTAACATAAAAAATAAAACTGCGAATATTTAACTATTTCCGGTAAAATATGAGGAATGTAATTTTATGCATAAAAGGCTATCTTTGTTACTCATGTTACCGGACTATCCACATAAACCGTTTACTGACATTAGAGGTGATTTTAACCTTTTAATGGAAACCCTTGCGATGGGTTCATAATTCGTTTCTACTACGTTTTCGCTTTTCATTTTTTATTTTCAGGAACGCTCCTGTACATTTTACACAAACACTGTTTACTATAAAACTATTTGTATGTCTACAACATTAAAGGCAGCAACGGCTGCTACAAACACTACCGATTTTTTACCCTTAGAAGGTACCGACTATGTTGAATTTTATGTAGGTAACGCCAAACAAGCGGCACATTATTATATGAGTGCTTTTGGTTTTCAGGCCCTTGCATATGCAGGCCCCGAAACCGGTATGAAAGACCGAGCCAGTTATGTGGTACGCCAACATAAATTAACTTTTGTATTAACTACACCTTTGCGTCCGGATAATGAAATGGCCGATCATATTTACAAACATGGTGATGGTGTTAAAGCATTATCGTTACGTGTACAGGATGCCACCAGCGCCTGGAACGAAACTACCAGCCGTGGTGCAAAAAGTTATATGGAACCGGTAACCATGAAAGATGCTGATGGCGAAGTGGTAATGAGTGGCATACATACTTATGGCGATACGGTGCATTTATTTATTGAAAGAAAAAATTATAAAGGTGCTTTTATGCCGGGTTATCGTGCATGGAGCAATCCGCACTTTCAACCAACAGATACCGGTTTATTATATGTTGACCATTGTGTGGGAAATGTAGATTGGGATGGCATGAACCCCTGGGTAAAATTTTACGAAGATGTAATGGGCTTTAAAAATATATTATCGTTTGACGACGAAGATATTTCGACTGAATACTCGGCCTTGATGAGTAAAGTAATGAGCAGCGGTAACGGCTTTGTAAAATTCCCGATTAACGAACCGGCCGAGGGTAAGAAAAAATCGCAGGTGGAAGAGTATTTGGAGTTTTACAAAGGCGAAGGTGTACAACACGTTGCTTTAGCTACCAACGATATTGTTACTACTGTTAAGGATTTAATGAGCCGTGGTGTGGAATTTTTAAAAGTACCTACTACTTATTACGATGACCTGATTGACCGTGTTGGCCAAATTGATGAAGATATGGAGCCATTAAAAGAGCTGGGTATTTTGGTAGACAGAGATAACGAAGGTTACCTTTTACAATTATTTAGCAAACCGGTGGAAGACCGACCTACCCTGTTTTTTGAAATTATACAACGTAAAGGGGCCAAAAGCTTTGGCAAAGGAAACTTTAAAGCTTTGTTTGAAGCCATTGAGCGTGAACAGGAAGCCCGCGGCAATTTGTAGTAGATTGTTGAACATATCATAAATAAGGGTATTTTTACATACCGAAACGAAATAGCACAGAATAAAACCGTTGCTATTTCGTTTTGTTTTAAGTAAGCGTTACAGTTATGATTAAAAGCCTTTTTACCGTATTATTTATATCTCTTATTGGTTCATCAGTTGTTGTAGCACAAAATGGCAATGGCAGCCGTCGTAACTCGGGCACGGCTAGTGTAAACACTAACGGTGTTCAAAAAAACTTTATCGATTTTCAGCGAACTTTTCCTCGCCCTGATGAATCGTTTAAACGCAAGGAAGATACCCTGCAAAAACAATTTGCGGCCAAAAAACTGGAATGGCCGGCTAAGTATATGTATATCCGTTCATTTAAGTACGACAGCCAGTTAGAGGTTTGGGTAAAAAATGAAATGAACGAACCTTTTAAATTATTTAAAACTTACAAGGTTTGTGCATTAGCGGGCAGTATGGGGCCTAAACGTATGGAAGGCGATTATCAGGTACCGGAAGGTTTTTATTATATCAACGAGTTTAATCCACGTAGCGAATACCACCTGTCATTAGGTATTAATTACCCCAACGCATCAGATAGAATTTTAAGCGATTCATCACGCCCCGGCAGTGCTATTTATATACATGGTAGTTGTGTTACGGTTGGTTGTATTCCAATTATGGACAACCAGATTGAAGAGTTGTATGTATTGGCTGCACATGCAAAAAATCAGGGGCAGGATTATATTCCTGTACATATTTACCCCATACGTTATAATGTGCCCAAAAGTGTAAGTTATTTAGCCACGCTTACTAAAGACGATAATACATTAAGACGTTTTACCGATAATTTAGAAGATGCTTTTAACTACTTTGAAAAGCATAAAAAACTACCCGTAGTATTTATTACCGATAAAGGCGAATACATTGTAAACGACCCTGTAGTTAAAGAAGTACCCAAAGCAAAAGTAAAAAAACCAAGAGCTAAATTACTAACCCGTAATGTAGGCGTATTGGCAGATGCGGTACATACCTGGCCTGAATTTGAAGGCGGTGGCACAGCCTTTATGGATTATTTGGATAAGCTAGGTAAAGACATGGTAGAATTTTTACCGGAAGGTGTTAAGAAAATATATGCGCAGGTTGAATTTGTTGTTGACGCTGACGGTGTACCCGTAAACTTTAAATTACTAAAGGGTACAAAAGACGAAGAGTTTACCGATGAACTACTTACCCGTATGGAAAAAATGGGTACCTGGAAACCAGCCATTTTACATAAAAAACCGGTAGCAAAAAAAATGATACAAACGGTAACGGTTTCGGTGGAATAGATAGCCTCCCCAACCCCTCCGAAGGAGGGGTTTAAGCAATCCTCAATTAAGTAGTCCCCCTTGATACATTTTGTGCATCATAATATATAGTTCAGGATGTTTTTGTTGTTAAAAAAAGATTCAAACGGTTACGGTATTGGAGGAATAATATGTAGATAATACTATATAGTATGAAAATACGATACTATTAAATCATTAACTATTAACGATGAACCATTAACCTGTTGGGCCTTTAAACATCTTATTCATCATTGTATACAACTCCGGGTGTTTATCCTTTAACAAAGCTGGTCTTTCAAAAAAGTATTCGGCTACTACAGCTAAAAATTCGGCTTCGTTGGTAGCACCGTAAACGTTTATATCAGATTTACCATCATCAATTGCTGCAATATTTTTATGTACCAAGTGTAACCATGGTAATATGTAAGCATGTTTTAATAAAGCTTCGGGTACTCCATCAATCGTTCCATCTGCTTTGTCTAATAAATGCACAAACTCATGTATAGCTGTGTTTTCTTTATCAGTTTTATTGCTAAAACCTAACCGTAAAGCTTGCTGCGATAAAATCATTACATGTTGCATGGGGCCATTGCCAACCATACCCAGTACATTCTTATTATTTCCTTCCAATTCGTATGCTTCTCCAAAAGTTCCGGGATAAATTAATACTTCATTCAGGTTTGGATATTCCCAATGCTTAAAATTAAAAGTGGGTATTACGGCACTAGCAGCTGTTAATATTATATCTAAATCGGTTACCGTTGTTTTAACTCCGGTAATACGTACATCGGCTACAAAGTGAGCAACTCTTTCATTAAACTGTAGTTTTTGTTCATCGGTAAGCCGCTGGTAAAACAATACATTTTTTTCAAGTAAAGCCGGGTAGTCGGGTGGTAATTGCTGTAAAGGCCCAAACGTTTTCTTTTTCCTTAAAGACCGAACTAATAAGAAAAAAAGGGTTATACCAATGACGAAAATAAAAAAGCTTAAAGTATTCATTATTGCAATAGTAAAGAATTCGTACTAATTTTGTTACAAATAAACTGTGATGATTTTATGAGAACATTATTACTCCTGCTTTTAAGTACATCATTTTTTGTAACAGCTTGCCAAAAAGAAGTGTTTTACGAAGTGCCACCAATCACGACAACTCCGGGAGGTGGCAGTGGAAATGGTAATGGTAATGGAAACAATAATGGCGGAAACGGAGGTAATGCCAGTAAGGATTTAATTACAGCTAACACTTGGGTTGTCACATCCAGTGTAGCCACCATAGATTGGCCGGCTCCGCTTGGAACGCAAACTGCCGATATGTTTGCAACCAGACCAACATGCTATCAGGATAATCAATATATTTTCAAACCCGACTTTACGGTTAACTCGGAAGAAGGGCCCACCAAATGCAATAGTACAGACCCTCAAATAATCAGTACTGGTACATGGAAATTGCAGGATAACAACAAAAAACTTGAGTCAACAACAGATGGTTTTACCATAATAGCTGACATTCTTGAACTAACAGCTACAACTTTAAAAATACGTTACGAGCATAGTTTAACCGGCATTAAAACAGTAACAACAACTACTTACAAAAAGCTTTAAACCTCCTCCGTCATCAACACTTGTATAGTTTCAGGTGTTTGTTGTTTTAATACAATGGTACGGTTAGCTGTTATTTTATTATAATACTCCCCGGTATAGTGGCGTATAGTAAGTAGCGATAAATTTTTTCGTATGCTTACATCAAAAATAGCCGATGCTTCCAAGGCCAGGGTTTCAATCTTTTCTGCAAAATCATCTACCACACAATGCATTTGAATAGCTGCATTTTGTGTAAGATTGGGTTTAAACTTTAATTTTTCAAATAGCTTAAACAACACGGTAGAATGATGTTCGCTTACAAACGAAAAATCTTTTGCCGTTAGTTCCAGCAATACTTGCTTTTCTTTTAGTACCACAATGGGCGGTAGTTCTTTCACAGCATTTCCATCAATCACTGTACCCGGTAAAGCAGGGTTTAAAAAACATTTAACCAATAAAGGAATATTTTTATTCTGTAACGGTTTTATAGTTTTAGGGTGTATAACCTGTGCGCCGTAAAAAGCCATTTCAATTACCTCACGGTAGTTTAAATGTGGCAATGGTGTAGCTTCAGGAAAAACTTTTGGGTCGGCATTCATCACACTTTCCACATCCTTCCAAATAGTCTGGCTTTCTGCATCCAGCAAGTTAGCAAAAACGGCGGCTGAGTAATCACTTCCTTCCCTACCCAATGTGGTACTTTCGTTTTCATCAGTACAACCAATAAACCCTTGTGTAATCACCATTTTATTTTCCTGCAATAACGACTGTTTAATGCCTGACACTGCTTTTGCAGTAAACTCCCAGTCTATAATTGCATCGCGGAAATTATCATCCGTTCTTATAATATCCCTTACATCCAGCCAAGTGTTAACAATCTTTCTTTCATTTAAATAGTGGCTTATTAAAGCTGTAGACAACAACTCCCCTACACAAACAATCTGATCGTAAAAATAATCGTATTCCCTAACAGGTTTATCGTGTAACAACCACTCAACTTCCGTAAAAAAATCTTTCAATTGTGCTTCGCAAGCCAGGTATTCAGTAGTAAGTAAATATTTTGCAGTAGTAATATGCTGTTGTTTTACCTGCTCAAACAATTCCAGCGCCATGTCCTTATTCTCCGCATAAAATGCTTCAGCTACTTTTTCCAACGCATTGGTTGTTTTACCCATGGCCGATATTACTATCAGTAAAGGTTGTTGCATATAATCCGCGACAATATCACCCATCTTATGAATACGTTCCAGACTATTAACCGATGCACCGCCAAATTTAAAAACCTTCATGTTACATTTTATTGGCCGCAAAGATAACAACACCACCTCACAAACCACACCGCCATACCACACTAGGTAGGTAAAGGATAGATGAACGCAAATTACCCTTAAATTTGTTAGTATAAGTTTATCAAAAACCTAACTGTATGCTGCCCGTAAATAAAAAAGTACTAACGCTGGACGAGTTTACCCTGCAACAACTACGTCATATTCCCAACGCTACCGGCGAGTTAAGTGGATTATTGCGCAACATTGGACTTGCCGCCAAGCGAGTAAATGTGGAAGTAAACAAAGCCGGATTGGTAGATATTTTAGGCGATGCTGGCAGTGTAAATGTACAAGGCGAAGATGTAAAGAAGTTGGACATATACGCCAACGACCAGTTTACCGGTGTGTTACAACATGGTACCAGCTGTGCCGGTATTGCCAGCGAGGAATTGGACGATTTTGTTTCCTTCGATGATCCTGAAAACAGAAACTCAAAATACGTTTGCCTGTTTGATCCATTAGATGGTAGCGGCAATATTGATGTCAACATTTCCATCGGAACTATTTTTGGTGTTTACCGTCGTGTTTCGCCACAAGGTACCAAGGCCGTTAAGGAAGATTTTTTACAAGCCGGTACCCAACAAGTAGCTGCCGGTTATGTGGTATATGGTTCTTCTACCATGTTGGTGTATGCCACTCGTCGTGGTGTAAATGGTTTTACGCTAGACCAAGGTATTGGTGAGTTTACACTTAGTCATCCTGATATTAAATGCCCCGATTTTGGCAATATTTATTCCGTTAATCACGGCAACTTTTTTCAATACCAACAAGGTGTAAAAGAATACATTACTGCCTGCCAAAAGAAAAATAAAACCAACGGTGGTCCATATACGCAGCGTTACATAGGAAGCATGGTGGCCGATGTACATCGTAATCTTTTAAAAGGTGGCATATTTATGTACCCGGGCACAACCGATAAACCAAAAGGCAAGTTGCGACTGTTATATGAGTGCAATCCTTTCGCATTTATTTTGGCGGTTGCAGGTGGTCGTGCTACCGATGGCGAGCAACGTATTTTAGATATTAAACCAACCGAATTACACCAACGTACACCCATGTATATTGGCAGCAAAGGCATGATGGACGAGCTGGATACTTACTTAAACCCGGAAGAAAAATAGTTTTTATTTAGGTAGTCAACTGCATTACTACTAGCATCGTCTGTTGCGTCGCACTCTTGTGCATTTGTAATTCTATTGGGCATTGTGCATGTACCCAAAACAGACATTTATATGCCTTCGCAATCTCAAGCAACGAAAAATATTTTTAAGTGGTCAAATATAAAAAACAACCACTCCATGATAAAAAAACACTCTTTACTAGTTTTACTTATTGGGCTTATTTTTCTTGCATGTAAGAAAAATAATGATAAATCAAACGACTGTTTTCCCGGTGCCATCACTACTCGACAAATTATTGACAAACCTGCATCTATCAGGCAACAAGCTGATGGGCTATTTTATATTATTGAGCAAGGAACAATTGACTCAAGATTAAATGCATGTAACCTACCTACTGAATTTCAAATTAACAACTTAGACGTTACCATTAGTGGGGAAGTTAAAGCTACTGTCTGGGGAGGACCTGGGCCTTGCTGTATTGAAAACTTTGTTATCACAAAAATTTCAAGATAATATTGCGTCCCTACAGCATAGTTTTGTGATTGTATTAGGAACTTTTGCAAAGCGGAACAAGTAGAGTAATATTAAAATATTCAATCTAAAATATTAAATACCCATAGGTTTTCCATAGTTACTTGTAAATTTTTGTTCCGTAACTTGCAGCCAATGAGCAATAAGGTAATTATCTCGGTTAATAACCTGACAAAAAACTATGGTCAGTTTCAGGCAGTAAAAGGTATTTCCTTTCAGGTAATGGAAGGCGAAATTTTTGGTTTGCTGGGGCCGAATGGCGCCGGTAAATCAAGTACGCTGGAAATTATAGAAACCCTGCGTGAAAAAACTGGCGGTACAGTTTCTGTTGATGGCTTTGACTTAGATACACAACCCAATAATATTAAAAGCATTATTGGTGTACAATTACAAGCCAGTGGTTATTATCCTGGTTTAAACCTATTGCAATTAATTGAATTATTTGCCGGTTTGTATAACAAAACGGTTGATGCAGAAGCATTACTGGAATCGGTAAATTTATTGGATAAAGCCAAGGCAAAATTTATACAATTAAGTGGCGGACAAAAACAACGTTTTTCGGTAGCCACTACTTTAATTAATAACCCACGTATTATTTTTCTGGATGAACCAACAACAGGTTTAGATCCGCAAGCCCGTAGAAGTTTATGGGACTTAATAAAAAATATTCGAGAGCAAGGCACTACGGTTATCATTACCACACATTATATGGATGAAGCTGAATACTTATGTGACCGTATTGCTATTATTGATGCCGGCAAAATTGTTGCCTTGGATTCACCCGATAAATTAATTGACGATTTAGTGGCCACGGGCTTTGAAAGACCCAAACAAGTTAAACTAGCCAACCTGGAAGATGTATTTATAAACCTGACCGGCAAAAGTTTACGGGAAGATTAATAAGAGAAAAATATATTTCATAAAATTGTAAACATGAGCTTACAAAATAAATTAAAAGAACTTATGAGTGGAAAAATACAAGCGCAGAAAGATGCTGGTGCAGCTTTCCTGCAAGTAAACAAACAACAACCCGGTGTTATTGAATTACCGGAAGGTATTCAGTACGAAGTAATAAAAGAAGGTACTGGTACACAGCCTAAAATTACGGATACAGTTACAGCACACTACAAAGGATCTTTATTAGACGGTAAAGAGTTTGATAGTTCGTTTAAACGTAACCAACCATTTTCGGCACCATTAACTGCTTTGATTAAAGGCTGGCAAATTGCTATTCCATTAATGAAGGAAGGAAGCCACTGGCGTTTATGGATACCATCTGATTTAGCTTATGGCGACAGAGGTGCAGGTGCTGATATTCCGGGTGGAGCAACTTTAATTTTTGAAGTGGAGTTGTTGGCGGTAAAGTAAGAGAGCAATTTGGAAATTTGGTGATTTGAAAATTTGGCAATGAGGTTTTCCGATAGAATAGGGAACTTACATAATGCCCAATAGAATTACTGGACGTACAAGTGAGTGACACAACAGAAAACAATTAGACAATTAGTTAATTTGAAAATTTGGCAATGAGGTATTCCGATAGAATAGGGAACTTACATAATGCCAATAGAATTACCGAACGTACAAGTGAGTGACACAACAGAAAACAATTAGACAATTAGTTAATTTGAAAATTTGGCAATGAGGTATTCCGATAGAATA
>Ga0160495_100231_pt1 | contig 51551 bp, 51 predicted proteins | sample DID4MG_4_FD_108251 | JGI IMG/M metagenome (GOLD analysis project Ga0160495, IMG submission 108251) | Enriched soil microbial communities from UW Madison campus, WI, USA - DID2933_E24_FP4 MG | ecosystem: Environmental > Terrestrial > Soil > Unclassified | place: USA: Madison, Wisconsin | collected... | reverse complement strand
GAAACGTGCACCCATCGAAGTCTTTTATAACCTCAGCCGGAGTAAACCCCAGCCTCAGTTCGCAAGAACATCGCCGTCCACGTTTCTCTTTCTTCCATTCTTCACAATGTCAAAGAACTGACCCGATACCCATGAGGGTTAACGCGTCGGCAAGAGCTAAGCCCTTATTATTCCTTCAGGGAACAAGACGCTGCTTCCGGTTGCCCGGCAGCATATCTGCCCTTTCAGTGATTGTCGTCAGTGGGAAGCGCCAGGGCGTCTCGCGTCGTCGACAAGCGGGGTTATAGGGGAGGACCATTTTGGCGTCAACACCCATATGAAAGAAAGATGACATTTCTTTCGAGGCAAGTGGGCGGCAGTGTGCATAACTCACGTAAGACGCTTTGGTTGCAGGGCTTTCCGGCGGCAACGCATCTTCGAAGCGCTACGGGCGTGAATGGACGGAGGACCTTTTTCTCAACGCCGCGCACCTCATGCATTGTGACAGACAGGGTCCAGTGACTGGGCCAGGCGGCAGTCCTGCCACTTATTAGTGGCCAGACCGCGCATGTTCGTGCTGAATCGAACTAAGGCATAAAGGACTTCGGCGCCTGCTCGGGATTGATCTGAAACCAGCTGGGCATCGAAGCACCGCGAGATACGGCTCTCCAGTTCATTGGCGAGCCGAGGTTGTATTAGGCACGCAGGCCTTCAAGCAGAATTTCGATGGCTGCTTCGGAGGGGTTGTTTCCGACCTTTTGCGGGATGAGCATGCCATCCAGGGTCAACATGGTCAGGCCATGCATCTGCGCCCAACAAGCCGCCGCCTGTTCGCGCAAGTCGCGTTTACGCACAATGCCGGCGGCCTGCGCCTTCTCAAGAAGATGAAGCACCATTTCGAAAGTGCTGAAGGCCCTTTGACTGAGCTGAAGCTCTTCATGCCCGCCACTCTGAGGGGTAAACATCAGACGATAGAGCGCAGAGTGGGCAAGACCAAAAGACAAATAGGCGCGGGCCACGGCAGGAAGGGCGACGGCGAGATCATAAGAAGCGGCTCGTTCGGCCGTAGCCAGATCATCGCCAAGCCGTTCAAAGCCAATCAGCGCGATCTCGGCAAGCAGGGCGGCACGATCTGGAAAGTGCTTATAGGGGGCGCCGTGACTGACGCCTGCACGGCGCGCAACCTCCCGAAGGGTGAGCTGGCTGGCCTCGCCCTCTGCCAGCATGGCCATAGCGTGATCGATGATGGCCCGGCGCAGGTCACCATGATGATAAGGACGCACCTGCCCGTTCGATAGGTCGCTCATCCTTAGCCTCATGTTTCTTTTGTCTACATTATTGACATGCGCAGTTTCCGCTCCTAGGTCAATGCCTCAAAGTTGTCATTGTCTACATTAGGTATTCGTCATGATCGCATTTCCTAGAACGCCCGATATGGACCAGATCCTTGCCCATCAACGCGGCGCGTTTCTCAAGGATGGCCCGCCAGCACTGGCTGCACGACGCAAGGCACTCAAGGCGCTACGCGGAGCAGTTCTGGCTCGCCAGACTGCACTGGAAAAAGCGGTCAATGACGACTTCGGCCATCGCTCGCGCCACGAAACGGCAGTCATGGAACTGGTACCGCTGGTGCGGACAATCGATTATCTTCATCGCCGCCTGCCCCGGCTGATGACATCGGAAAGCCGCCATGTCTCTGCGCTGTTTCAGTTCGCCAGCGCTCGCGTCGATTATCAGCCGCTGGGCGTCGTCGGCGTCATGTCGCCGTGGAATTATCCGATCTCGCTGGCATTGATGCCGCTCGCAACGGCTTTAGCGGCAGGCAACCGGGTGATGCTCAAACCGTCTGAGCTAACGCCGCGCACCAGCGCGCTGTTGGCTGAACTGCTCGCCGACACCTTCGCGCCCGATCAGGTTTCTGTGGTGACGGGGGATGCCGAGGTTGGTGCCGCGTTTTCACGCCTGGCATTCGATCATCTGCTGTTTACCGGCAGCACGCCAGTGGGACGATCGGTCATGCGTGCCGCCGCTGACAATCTGGTGCCAGTAACGCTCGAACTGGGTGGCAAATCTCCGGCCGTCGTTGCTCCCGGCGCGGTCACTGCCGCTGCTGCTGCTAACATTGCCTTTGGCAAACTGGCCAATGGTGGGCAGACCTGCATCGCCCCCGATTATCTACTGGTACAGCGAGACGATCAGGACGGATTGGTGAAAGCCTTGTCGAAGGCCGTCGAAGAGCTTTACCCCCACGGGCCATCCAGCAACGATTTTACCGCCATAATCAATAACCGCCATTTTGAACGGTTGAGCGGGCTGCTTTCCGATGCGGTACAGAAGGGAGCGCAAGTGATGCCGATCGGGGTTGATCCCGCGGCTGCGACCAAGAGACCGAAGACGCTGGCGCCAACTCTGGTTCTCGATGCCAGTGCGGATATGGCCATCATGGACGGGGAAATCTTTGGACCACTCTTGCCGATTTTGACCTATGATCGGATTGAGGACGCCATCGGCTTTATCAATGCGCGACCACGCCCCCTCGCACTCTATTATTTTGGTCCAGACAGCGACGATAGACAAGCCGTGCTGTCGCGGGTCGTTGCGGGTAATGTCAGCGTTAATGCAACACTCCTGCATTATGCGCAGGATGATTTACCCTTTGGAGGCGTAGGCGCCAGCGGCATGGGTGCTTATCACGGCAAGGAAGGCTTTATTCGCCTCAGCCATGCCCGCGGCACCTATATTCAACATGGCCCGAATTTCACGGGCCTGTCGCGACCACCCTTTGGGGCCTTGGCCGATAGATTACTCAAATATTTGCTGCGGTAGGGGACGGGGGCGATGGCTCAGAAAACCAATTTGCCGGCCTGGCGCGAAAGTCCGCTGGGCGGCTCGGCGGAAGCAGAAGACGTGTTGTTTGCCCGTTTTGCCAAGGACATGGTGAATATCCAGCGCCGCGTGGCGCATAAAAGCGGTCTGCAAGGGCAACGGACATTGCATGCCAAGATGATTGCGGGGTTTGCCGATGCACGCCTTGTCATCGATACGGACATTCCAACTGAATTGGCGCAGGGCCCTTTTCAGCCCGGCGCGAGCCTTTCGGCACAGGTGCGATTTTCCAATGCCTCATCCTTCCACCGGCCCGATGCCATTCCCGACATGCGCGGCATTGCGGTGCGGCTCGATCTTGGCGCAGGACAAAGCCACGATCTTTTGGCCACATCTTATCCCGTGTCGCATGCTCGAGACGCAGCCCAGTTTGTTAAGGTGGCCAACATTGCCAATGGGCCCAAGGCTCTTATCCTGCCGAGATTTCTGTTGACGTTCGGCGTCAAGGAAACTTTGCGGATTCTTGGCAATGTGAGGGCAGCCAGCCGCACAATCAATAGCATCGCAACGCAGGGTTTTTGGAGCCGCGGTGCCATTCTTTGGGGCTCGGTCGGACCGGTGCGCTTTTCATTTCAGCCCGCGAGTGCCCCCAACTCAATTTCCGGGCCGGGCAATCTCGGAGAAGACCTCAAGGCGCGCCTCGCCAGTAGCGATGTCGCGTTCCGGCTTAATCTGCAAAAGTTTGTAGATGAAACACGCACGCCGATCGAAGACGGCTCGGTGGAGTGGCAGGAAAAGGATGCCCCCTCGATTGGCATCGCCATATTGATCATTCCCCGCCAGGACATGGAAGCGCCGCATGCGCCTCAGAGCTCTGGCGACGTCAATACATTGGCCTTTAATCCATGGAATGCCCCATCGTCTTTTCGCCCACTCGGCAACCTCAATCGGGCTCGAGGCCCGGTCTACACCGCCAGTGCGAAGCAATGGAATGCCCGCGGTTGATCGGCCGTTACAGCAATGCCCTTCTGCCCATGTTCAGTTCATGGACTGGCGCGATACCAGATCACAAACGCCATCGGGTTCGACGCGGAGTGCCAGTTGCTGACGGTCGAGTTCGGCCAGCCACGCCGACCAAGAACAGGGGCTCATTCCCACGTCTTCTTCGCCTTCGCTCTGGCGGCCAAAATGCAATTTGAGCTGAGCCCGTTCTTCGCCGAGCGGATTGCGCACACGCGCTATGGCGGGACTTCCCTTTCGGTCTGCAACCCAGTTCTGAATGTCAGTGTGCCGTGTCAGCATATGTGACTGCGTCATCTGCGCCTCCTCTTGCCCTCTTTGCGCAAACGGCTGCGGCCCCCTCCGGTTCCTTGAGATTAGGTTAATTACCGAACCATAGGGTCACAAACCCGAGATCGTTCGTTTGCTCTGGGGGGAATTGAGACGGGCGCACTGAATCTTGACCGCATGCCGCAACAATGTGGCCGACACAAGAGCCTAAGGTGGCGTACTATCTGCCGAACTAGGTACTATTCAAATGAAAAAGAAATGGCGCACCCGGCGAGATTCGAACTCACGACCTCTGCCTTCGGAGGGCAGCGCTCTATCCAGCTGAGCTACGGGTGCACTGATTGGCAGGGCTTAGAGCCCCGCTGAGCAGGCGAGAACCTAGTGCAAGCGAAGATGATGCGCAACCGCGGAAATCGAAGGTTCAAACATCCATTGATCTGAGGCCGCAGATGGGGGCTTCGAAGGCCTGCTCATGGCGTCCCAATCACCGGAAATGCGCTCAATCTATGTAACCACGACGCGGCGGCGCTGCGTGGCGACGAAAGCCACAATAAAACAAAAACTGAGCAATAGAACGATGGTGGGCGCTGGCGCGCTATCCAGGAAGAAGCTCAAATAAACGCCAAGGAGGCCGCAGGTGACCGAGATGGCCGTAGCGACGAAGAGCATAACCCCAAAGCGCTTGGTGATGAGAAAAGCAATGGCGCCGGGCGCGATAAGCAGCGCAATGACAAGGACGATACCAACGGCCTGCAACGCGCCGACGATGGCAAGCGAGATCAGCGCCAACAGACCGTAATGCAGCAAACGCACGGGCAGGCCGATGGCGCCCGCCTGTTGAGGGTCAAAGATAAACAGCATGAGATCGCGCCATTTTGCTGCGATCACCACCACAACAACGAGGGCGATGATGGCTGCGGTGACAAGCTCGTCATGACCGACGCCAAGCATATTACCAAAAAGAATGTGGTCGAGATGCACGTCAGTACGAATGGCTGTGTAAAGGACAATGCCGAGGCCAAAGAGACCCGCGAAAACCACGCCCATGACCGTGTCTTCCTTTATGCGGCTGTTTTCCTTGAGAAATCCGACCGACAGGGCGCAGATCATACCGGCTGTAAAAGCGCCGATTCCGAGAGGAATGCCGACAATGTAAGCGATGACGACGCCGGGCAAAACGGCGTGGGAAATTGCGTCGCCCATGAGCGACCAGCCCTTGAGAACGAGAAAACAGGAGAGCAATGCGGTGGGCACAGAGACCAGCACCGAGATAGCCAGGGCCTGGATCATGAACGGTAGCTGAACGGGCCAAAGGGCCATCTCATACCAAGCCATCAGCGTGTCTCCTCGGCGATACGACGACGGGCGGCGAGCATGCCGTGCTTGGGGGCGAACAAAAAGGTGGTGAGAAAGACCAGCGTCTGCAACACGACGATGACCCCGCCCGTGGCACCATCGAGGAAATAGGAGAGGTAGGCGCCAATGAAAGAGGTCATTACGCCAACAGCAATGGCGATGGCGATCAACCGTGAGAATCGGTCGGCAAGGAGGTATGCGGTTGCCCCCGGTGTCACCACCATGGCGATGACAAGGAAGGCGCCGACGGTTTGCATGGCGGCGACAGTGGCGGCCGACAGCAGTGTGAAGAAAATGACTTTTAGCATAGTGGTCCGCAGGCCAATGGAGCGGGCATGACTTTCATCAAAGAAGGTCACCATCAGATCTTTCCAGATGACCAGCATGACGCCGAGTGTCACCACGGAAATCAGCACCAGTTGCAGCGTGTCTTCTGGTGTGATGGCCAGGATATTGCCCAGAACAATGGTCTGGACATTTATGGGCATGGGCGAGAGCGAGACCATGAACAGGCCCAGTCCAAAAAATGTCGTGAAGATCAGCCCGATCACCGCATCTTCACGCAGCTTTGTGCGCTGGGACAGAAACAGCATGGCCCCGGCAGCGAGCCCGCCGGAGAGGAAGGCGCCGAGGGAAAAAGGCAGGCCCAGCATATAGGCGCCAGCAACACCGGGCACGATGGAATGGGAGAGCGCATCGCCGATCAACGACCAGCCCTTGAGCATGAGATATGCAGACAGGAAGGCGCAGACGCCTCCGACCAAGGCCGACACCCACATGGCATTGACCATGTAATTATAAGAAAAGGGTTCGAGCAGAAGGTCAATCATTTGTCCTGCCCTGATTGCTGGTGCGTTTCACGACCCTTTTCACCATAAAAGACAAGAGGACGCTCATCATCGGTCAATACCGAGAGATGGCGTGGATCATCGTCATCGTGCAGGCCCGGGCCAGAAAGGACGAAGTGGCGCAGGACGCCACCAAATGCCTCTTCGAGTTTGTCGCGGGTGAAGACCTCCGCAGTCGGACCATAGGCCAGAACCGTGCCCTTAAGCAGAACCGTACGGTCGCAAAATTCGGGGACGGAACCCAGATTATGCGTGGAGACGAGGATGACCTTGCCCTCATCGCGCAGGGCGCGGAGCAGATCGATGATGGCCTCCTCGGTTTTGACGTCAACTCCCGTAAAAGGCTCATCTAGGAGGATCACCTCGCCTTCCTGCGCCAAAGCCCGGGCGAGAAAGACGCGCTTCTTCTGACCACCGGACAATTCACCGATCTGGCGCTTTGCATATTCGGTCATGTTGACCCGGGCCAAAGCAGCAGCGACCTTTTGCCGGTCTTCGGCACGGGGGATGCGGAACATGTTCATTTGGCCAAATCGGCCCATCATCACCACATCCTCGACGAGCACCGGGAAATTCCAGTCCACTTCTTCTGATTGCGGGACATAGGCGACCAGATTCTGCCGCTGGGCATTCTTGCCCTCCTTTCCCAGAATGGAAATCGAACCGGCTGCCAGCGGCACGAAACCCATAATGGCCTTGAAGATCGTTGACTTGCCCGCGCCGTTGACGCCGACAAGAGCAGTTATTGATCCGGGCGGAGACGTGAAACTGGCATGACGCAGGGGAACGGTGCCGTTGCGATAGGCCACGGTGATGTCGTTGACGGCAATGCCGGAGGCAGATGTCTGATTCACTCTGACAGTCCTGCTACAATGGTGCTGGTGGTGACGCGCAACAGATCAAGATAGGTCGGCACCTCGCCATCCGGCTCGGAGAGCGAATCCACGTAAAGCACGCCGCCATATTTGATGCCGGTTTCACGCGCGACCTGCTCGGCAGGCTTGGACGAAATGGTGGATTCAGAAAAAATGACCGGGATGGAATGCTCGCGCACCGCGTCGATCACATTGCGCACCTGACGCGGCGTACCCTGTTGGTCGGCATTGATCGGCCAGAGATAGAGTTCCTTCAGACCAAAATCGCGAGCCAGATAGGAAAAGGCTCCTTCGGAAGTCACGAGCCAGCGCTGTTCCTCAGGGATGTTCGCCAGTGCCTCGTGGATCGGGGCGACAGTCGCAGCGATTTCAGCCGAATATGCGGCGGCATTGGCGGCATATATGTCGGCGTTGGCGGGATCGACCTCAGCAAAAGCGACGCGGATGTTTTCAACGTAGATCAACGCATCGGAAGGCGACATCCAGGCATGCGGATTGGGCTTGCCCTCATATGGGCCCTCACCGATGCCGATCGGCTCAATGCCATCCGTCAGAACCGCATTGGGGACATCTGGCAGGTTGTTGAGAAATTGCGCGAACCATTGTTCGAGATTGAGCCCGTTCCAAAGCACGAGATCAGCATCCTGCGCAGCAACAAGATCGCCAGGCGTAGGCTGGTAATTGTGAATCTCCGCCCCCGGCTTGGTGATGGACACAATATCGGCAACGTCACCGGCCACGTTCTGCGCCATATCGGCCAGAATGGTAAAAGACGTCACTGCCTTGATCCGCTCTTGCGCTACCACGGGAAATGCCAGCGCAAGCGGGGTGACGAGGAGGATGGCGGTGGCAAGACGACGATGCATGGAACTCTCCAGGGATAGTGGAAAGAGATGTAGTGCAATTGCAAATCATTTGCAAGTATGAGATTTCGTGGCGCTGTTATGTCGGCTTTTACGGATAGGCTCGGGAGCGTTCGGTTTGGACTTGTTGGTGCGGTTCCTGCGTCCCCTCTCCCTTGAGGGTCGGAATGGGGTGGGCGCTTTGAGCTGAGTTCCCTTTGCCGACACAGACGCTGTGCTGCCCTCGGGCGTGACCCGAGGGCCAGTCAGGGCGCCCCGATTTTGAGGATTGAGCAGGGTGGTTGGAGGCCCTCGGGTCAAGCCCGAGGGCAGCGCCGGGCGCAGGAAGAGAACGCCGCGTAGCAAGGATGGGCCTGAACCCCCACCCTCGATCCCTCCCCTCAATGCCTGCGCTCGGGAGCGCGCAAGCGCTACCCGAGTGGGGAGGGAGGCGGACGATCCGACGAGAAACGCCGCGCCCTATTTGGAGCGCGGCGCAAGAGGCGGGGCATGGGACCCGCGTGTCAGTTGGCCGGAGCGCGGCGGCGATATTCAGCAGCGAGGTAGAGGATGGCAAAGGCGAAGACAGCACCGATGCCAACCTGAAGCCAATCGAATTTCTGCAGGAAATCGGTGATGAAGAGTGTGGCGTTAAACGCTTCCTGCCCTTCGAAGACTCTGTCCAGATGAGCGACCGAAACCGGCATCTCGCTGCGATACTCGAGATAGGCATAGGTATGCGTATCGAAAGGGTGCGCCCCACCCAAAGTCACCCACTCCAGCGCCGAAACGATAGTGGGTAACAGGAGCGCCAGCGGAATGGCCCAGCGACCAACGATACTGCCCATGGCGCCGACCAATGCGATGTAGGGCAGATACCAGAGCAAGCCACAGACCATGACCACAAGGAAAACCAGAGCCATCTGTCCATAGATGAGGCTAATGCTTCCCAAAAGCGTGGCGCTGCCCAGTCCGGCGATCATGGTGGTGACATAGGCCACCCCGAACATGAGCAGGATAGACACAAGCGCGATCACAAAGATGGAGCCGGGCAGAATGGTCACTGCCGCTGTCATCTTGCTCAGCAGCACTTTGAAATCTGAAACCGGCATGGATTTCCAGAACAGCATTGCATTGTTGCGCTTGTCGGCAGCAAATCCATCGGCGCAATAAAAGAACAGTACGAAGCCGAGATAGGCGAGCCACGCCGCAGCCAGACCGGCAAAGCCAGCCTCGAAGACCCAATTGGGCACCACGGTCAGCAACTGGCCGGAGAAACGGGTATCGAGCCGATCAACGCTGAAGGCTAGAAGCGTCAGCGCAAAGACAATGGCCACCAGCACCAACGGCGCGAGGAAAAAGGCGCCGCGATGTTCGATAAATTCACGATGGATGAGAGCGAAGAAGGCCTTCATCGGGCTGTCTCCGGGTTGGCGGTGGGACGCTGCATCAATGCAACGAAAAGATCGGACATTGTGGGCGTCGAAACACGACCGAGCGGCTCAAGCAGGGCGCGATCCACCCCATCAAAGATAAAGACGGTTTGACCAAAACGGGTTTCTTCATAAACAGGGTTCAGCGCGCGCGCCTGTTCCTGCTCATGGACCTCATTGGTCACCAATTGCGAGAATTTCTCGCTGACGGTTTCCATCTGCATATGCAGGATGAGATCGCCGTCACGGATGAACATGATGTCGGATAGCATGAATTCGATCTCATCCACCTGATGGGTAGTAATGATCAAAGTGCGCTCCTCGGTCATATAATCTTCGAGCAGACGCCGGTAGAAGCGCTTGCGATAGGTGATGTCGAGGCCCAGCGTCGGCTCATCGAGCACAAGCAGTTTGGCATCGATGGCCATGACCACTGCCAGGTGAAGCTGCGCCATCATGCCCTTGGACAAGGTGCGGATTTTCATTTCCGGCTTGATGTCGGTGCCTTCAAGAAAAGAGCGCGCCTTATCGGGCGAAAAGTTGGGGTGGATATTGGTCAGCAATGCAAATAATTCGCGGACGCGCAGGAAGCGCGGCAGGCTTGCCACGTCGGAAATGAAGGCAACATTTTCCATGAGGTGGGCGCGGCGGGCGAAGGGATCTTCGCCAAGTACGCGTATAGTGCCCTCATAGGACGTCAGGCCCAGCATGGCGTTGAGCGTGGTCGTCTTGCCCGCGCCATTGTGGCCGATCAGGCCATAGATGCGACCGGGCGGAATATCGAAATCGAGCCCGTGCAGGATTTCCTTGCCGCCAAATTTCTTGCGCAGGCCACGGGCGGAAACGATAGGTTCGACAGAAGAAGAAAGGTCGGTCATTTCTGCGTGCCTTCCGATTGGTTATCTTTATTAAGCAGGCTGGACACATCCAACTCCAGTGCCCGAATTTGCGCCGCAATGCGCGGCCAGTCTTCTTTGAGGAATTTTTCGCGCTCATGGGCCAGAAGATGACCGCGCGCTCCCGTGGTTACAAACATGCCCAAGCCCCTGCGTTTTTCGACCACACCAATTTCGACCAGAGCCTCAAAGGCCTTGGTGACCGTCAAGGGATTGACCGAGAGTTCGCCCGCAATCTGGCGGACCGAGGGCAGAGCCTCGCCCTCCCCGACCTGCCGGCGCAGGATCATCTCGATCAGCCTTTGCCGAATCTGAACGAAGATCGGCTGGCTGGCATTAAAATCATCCATGTGTCTTGCCTATCTAGTGTGATATATAACTAGCACACTAATTCAGCTTGTCAAGCGCGCCCGTGAGAGTCTTTTCCCAAACGCCCGAACGGGCTAGGGAGATGCAAAGAGAGGCCCAGTGTGAGCAGTCGGAACTATCTTTTTGCCCAGACCGAAAGCGACGCTGCGCTGACGCGGCTGATCGCCAGAGCCACATCGGCCACCGGGTTCATGAAGGGCGCACCGGGCGGCGCCATGCCCGGTTGGCACCAGATGGGACAGGACAATAGCCCGTTCCTCGACGGTCTTTATCGACAATTGTCAGCGAATTATCCCGACGCCGGGCCGCCGTTTTATGCGGTTCGACTATGGACCAATCTCATCTGGCAACCGGCCTATCTCGCCGTCATCGCGGTGCATCTGCATGGCGCGCTGCCGGATCTGACGCGGATCGCGCAGGTACAGAGCGGTATTTATGTGAACGATTATCGGCTACCGCCAGGACCGCAGGAGCGGGATACCGTTGGAGTGATGATCGGCAAGGCGGGGGCGCAATTGCAGGCATTCGGCGACAGCCTTTTCGGTGAGATCAACGTAATCGCCAAATTCAAGCGCGTTCCTGCCCGGCAATTGCTGGCACATCGCATGCTAAGTCTTATGGTCCGGTTGCGGGATTTTCAGCCCGGCATTGGAGTGGATGAGCAATTGCGGTTCAGCGCGTTATGGCTGGAGGCGATGGGGCTGACGGGACATGGTAAACTGGAGGTCGTGAGACTGCCGGACGGTCGCGAGGCGGTGATCGTTGCGCGCAAGGGGTGTTGCCTTGATTACCTGATCACGCCGGATAAGCTCTGCGCCTCCTGCCCCAAGCAGCCCAGAGACGTTTGGGTGGCGCGACAACGCGACAATACCATCGCAGAAATGGCAATGCGGGAGGGTTGAGGCCGCTCCCGCATTGCCCGATTATTCGGCCGCCTGCTTTTCCGCCTCCGGCCGCTGATCGGTAATGGCCAGAGGCTCGGGTTCTGCATCTTTCTTGCGGCGGATGCGGAGGCGCTTGATACGGCGGCTATCGGCAGCCAGAATTTCGAACTCGAAGCCGTCGAGCCCGTTCACCCGCTCACCGCGCTTGGGCACATGACCAGCCAGATCGAAGACCAGCCCGCCAATGGTGTCGACATCGTCGCCATATTCGCCGGGATCGAAATCAGGGCCGATAAGGGCGCGGACATCGTCGAGCTCAGCGCGGGCATTGGCGATGAAGAGATCATCGCCAACCTTGCGAATGAGGGCCGCTTCGGTGACGTCGTGCTCGTCCTCGATTTCGCCCACCACAGCTTCGAGCAGGTCTTCGATGGTCACCAGACCATCGGTACCGCCATATTCGTCGACCACGATGGCCATATGGGTGCGGCTGGCGCGCATGGATTGCAGCAGGTCAGCCGCGGGCATGAAGGTGGGCACGAACATGGCGGGACGAGCAATCCCCATCTTGCCGATTTTCTGCTTGAGGGCAGTCGAGAGTAGTTTGACTGGCACGTCCTTTTCGGGGTCCGTCACAGGCTCGGTGATCCGGGCCAGAGCATCCTTGATGTGGATGAAGCCCTTGATGTCGTCCAGGCCCTCTTCATAGACGGGCAGGCGTGAATGGCCCACCTGCCGAAACTTGGCGAGAAGCGTGCCCAGATTGATATCTGCGGCCACGGCATGAATGTCGGAACGCTCCACCATGACGTCGTCGACCGACACCTTGGAGAGTTTCAACACATTCTGCAGGATTACGCGTTCGCTTTCGGAAAAGTCAGCCGTTTCGGCGCTTCCGGTTTCGTCCAGTGCAACCTGAAGGTCATCGCGTAGCGAGACCGTTCTTAGTGCCATCAGGCCCTTGATCCGGTTCCACAGACTCGGCCCCCGCGCGGCGGCGGAGGCGGGACTAGAAGGAGGCTCGGGGTTTTCGGCCACCCGTGGGGCCATGTTACTGTCGCTGTCGGTCATCATCTCGCGCCGCAAAGAGGCGGCTCTGTTTGTCCTATGGGACGAAAATGCCCCTGATCATCAGGGGTTCCCTGGCGGAATGTCAATCGGCATAGGGATCGTCTATCCCCAGCCCCGCCAGAATTTGGGTTTCGAGCCCCTCCATTTGAAGGGCCTCGTCTTCCTCGACGTGATCATAACCCAGAATATGCAAAAAGCCATGCACCATCAGATGGGTGAAATGATCATCAAGACTCTTGCCGAGATCAAGCGCTTCGCGCTCAAGCGTTTCGCGGGCCAGAGTAATGTCGCCAAGAATGCCTATGACCGGGCCGAATGGCTCGATCTGGGGAAAGCTCAGCACATTGGTAGCACTATCCTTGCCCCGCCATTGCGCGTTGAGTTCGCGCTGTTCCTCGTCGTCGGTGAGCACCACCGAAATCTCGGCAGCACCCTTCACCTTGGCCTTGGCACCAGCCAAAGCTGCCAGAACGGCCTTTTCGGCAAGAGCGTCAAAGTGGTCCGGCCAGCCATCCACATTTCGGATGATGGCGATTTCAAGCGGCGGTGTGGGCGGCATCAGGGTCGAATCAGCTCCGGGGCAAAGTGCCCAATGTCCGCGCCAGACCTTCCCTGTCGCCTTCCTTTTCGGCAAGGCGGCGCGCGGTATCGGCTTCATAAGCCCGCACGATGCGGCCTACAAGCGCGTGGCGCACCACGTCCTTGTCATTGAAGCGCGAAATATGCACGCCTTCGACGCCATCAAGCAGATTGACGGCTTCCACAAGGCCCGATTTTTCGCCGCGCGGCAGATCGACCTGGGTCGGATCGCCAGTGACAATCATCTTGGAGTTCTCGCCCAGACGGGTCAAAAACATCTTCATCTGCATGGATGTCGTGTTCTGCGCCTCGTCGAGAATCACCACGGCATTAGACAGAGTTCGTCCGCGCATGAATGCGAGCGGAGCGACCTCGATGATGCCGGAAGTGATGCAACGCTCGACATTTTCGGGCTTCATCATGTCGTAAAGCGCGTCATAGAGCGGGCGCAGATAGGGGTCGACCTTCTCCTTCATGTCGCCGGGCAGAAAGCCGAGGCGCTCGCCAGCTTCAACTGCGGGACGGGAGAGAATGATGCGATTGATGTCGCCGCGTTCCAGCAGCGAGGCAGCATGGGCTACGGCGAGATAGGTCTTGCCGGTACCGGCAGGGCCGACACCAAAGACCAGCTCGCTCCGCTCCATGGCGCGCATATAGGCGTCTTGCGCCGGGGTGCGGGCGACGATGGTGGATTTGCGCGTGGCGATCTGGGCCATACGCACCTTGCCCTTACGCTCCAGCGTGGGCAGCGTGAGTTGGCTGTCTTCAGTCTCGATCATACGAATGACCGCATCGACATCGGCGATGTCCACGGCGCGGCCTTCCTCGAGATTGACGTAGAGTGATTCCAAAACCCGTCTCGCCTGATCGACCTTGGACGCAGCGCCCTTGAGCAGAACATGATTGCCGCGCGGCGTGGCCGTGACGGCAAGGCGTTGTTCAATCAGGGCGAGGTTCTGGTCAAAATCGCCATAGAGCTGGGACGCGAGGCGATTGTCTTCAAAAGCGAGTTCGAGTTGCGAAGCGAGTGCGTTATCGGCGGTCGGTGGCAAGTGCCTGCTCAAACTGGTGTGGCTCCCGAAGGGGGACGGCGCGGACTGCGCTGTCCATGCAATAACGACGCTAGGATGATTTGCGTTCGCTGTCTGTAGATATTTTGTGACAACACGTCCCAAACGCAAGGGGCAGGTAAGCTGCTCTGGCTCGCAACGGTCACTCGGCCCAACCAGATGTTGGACCGATTGGCCTTATGTATGGGCGACCAAGATTAACTGCACGTCAGCGATTGGCGTCCTTGGCGGCGGTATCGATGACATTGGCGACAATATCTGACTGAGAAATGTAGAGCGCGTGGCTCCCTGAAACCCGGGTGATTTTCGAATTTGCCCGTTCGGCCATATGAACCAGCATGGCTTGGTCGAATGCCTTATCCTCAGTGGCGATGACTGCCCAGCTGGGCTTGGTACGCCAGGCTGCATTGGTGAGCACCGTGGCAAAGGAAGACATATTGATCGGCACCTGTCCGTCGCGCAGGAAGGCGGCGTCGTCGTCGCTGAGATCATGTGCAAAGCCAGCCTTGAACGTGTCGGGCCGCAGTGAGCCAAAGCCATCCTCGACATCGATGACGAATTCGGGCGTGGGGGCAAAACCTTCATATTGCTGCGCGGTGGTCTCTCCCGCGTCGGGCACCAGAGCCGAGACATATACCAGGCCGGCAACGTTGGGATGAAGCCCGGTTTCGGTGATGATCGTGCCGCCCCAGGAATGGCCGACCAGAATTGTCGGACCATCCTGACGGTCCAGTGCACGGCGGGTTGCGGCAACATCGTCGGCGAAAGAAGTGAGCGGGTTCTGGACGATGGTAACACGATAGCCGCGGCGGGTGAGACTTTCATAAACCTTCCGCCAGCCAGAGCCATCGGCAAAGGCACCATGGACGAGGACGATATTCTGAATTGAAGTGGTCATTTGTGGTCTCCTTGGGTGGGTCGCATAGGCGCAACCAATTATTTATCGTCATTATTGTTATCGCGATAATTAATAGCTATCTACTGAACACGACACTTGTCAAGCATATATTTATCGCGATATGTATTTTTAAGGAGAAATGACATGACCGACACTGCCGATCTGGTTCCGCTGGACGACCATCTTTGCTTTGGCCTCTATTCCGCGCATATGGCGGTGCAGCGCGCCTATAAGCCAGTGCTCGACACGCTGGGGCTAACCTATCCGCAATATCTGGTCATGGTAACGCTCTGGCAGCAGGACGGCATGGCAGTGGGCGAAATCGCGCGGCATCTGAGCCTTGAATCGAGCACGTTGACGCCGCTGCTTCAGCGGCTCGAAACGGCGGGACTGCTGCATCGCCGTCGCGATCCCGAAAATGAACGGCGCGTGGTCATTTCGTTGTCGGAGGATGGCAAAACGCTGCGGGCCCGGGCGCATTGCGTCACGGACGAGTTGCTGAAAGCGTCAGGCATGACGGCCAAGTCGCTGGGCGCGCTCAATGCTTCGGTCCGCTCCTTGCGGAAAGCCATTACCAAAGACGCGGCTGGATATTGAATTCCGGCCTAAGCCGCCACCGCCTGCTTCAGCCGACCCACCAGTGAATTGGTGCTGGTGCCGATGATTTCCACCTGATGAATCGAGCCGATCAGATCGGTGGAACCATCCAAATGCACAGCTTGCAGATAGGGTGAGCGGCCGCCGACCTGTCCCGGCATGCGACCCACCCGTTCGATCAGCACCGGCATGGTCTTGCCGACGCAGCTCGCATGGAAATCGGTTGTCTGCCGGTTGACCAGTTCCTGCAACCGGTAGAGTCGCTCGGTCTTGACCTCTTCGGCGACCTGTTCGGTGAGCTTGGCGCCGGGCGTGCCGGGGCGGGTGGAATATTTGAAGGAATAGGCCGAGGCATAGCCGGTTTCGCGGATGATGGTCAGCGTGTCCTCGAAATCAGAATCGGTCTCCCCGGGGAAGCCGACAATGAAATCGCCGGACAGCGCCATGTCCGGGCGGGCCTTTTTGATCTTTTCGATCAGCGCCAGATATTCAGCTGCAGTATGCTTGCGGTTCATAGCCTTCAGAATGCGGTCGGAACCGGACTGCACCGGCAGGTGCAGATAGGGCATGAGCAGGGGCAGATCGCGATGCGCTTCGATCAGCGCGTCGTCCATGTCGCGCGGGTGGCTGGTGGTGTAGCGCAGCCGTTCGAGCCCCGGGATTTCGGCGAGCAGATAGGCGAGCTGGCCAAGGCCGACATCGCGACCATGATCATCCAGCCCGTGATAGGCGTTGACGTTCTGCCCAAGCAGGGTGATTTCCTTGACGCCGGCTTCCACCAGCCCGCGCGCTTCAGCGAGCACCTGCGCTACCGGGCGGCTGACTTCAGCGCCGCGCGTATAGGGTACGACACAGAATGAGCAGAATTTGTCGCAGCCTTCCTGAACGGTGAGAAACGCTGTCAGACCGCGCTTGATGGTCACTTCCTTTTTCGCCGCAGGAAGGTGAGCGAACTTGTCTTCCTCGGGGAAATCGGTGTCGATCACCGCCTTCTTGAGGCTGGGATGCATATGCTGCTGGCTCTTGGCCTTTTCCAGCATGTCGGGCAGGCGATGATAGGCCTGCGGTCCGAAAACCAGATCGACCATCGGAGCACGGCGGGCGATTTCCTCGCCCTCAGCCTGTGCCACGCAACCGGCAACACCGATCATCATATCCGCGCCCATGGCGCGGCGCTCGCCCTGAATTTCCTTGAGACGTCCCAATTCGGAAAACACCTTCTCGGAGGCTTTTTCACGAATATGGCAGGTATTGAGCAGAACCAGATCGGCGTCTGCTGCGTCCAGCGTCGGCACATAGCCGTGCGGCGCAAGGGCATCGGCCATGCGGTCGCTGTCATAGACATTCATCTGACAGCCATAGGTCTTGATGAAGACGCGCTTTGGCGCGCTCTGGGGGGCATTATCGAGCTCGGTCATGAGCGCTCTTTACCAGACGCAAAGCTGTGATGCCATGGGCTGCAACCACGCGCCTGGTCGTGTGTTGATAGACACAGCAAGGACTGTGCCATAGCCCATACATCAAAAAATGGGATGACATCGACGACGCTGTAGACGAAGGTTTGTGGGCGAACGACGCCAACGCCAAATTCTGATTGGCCGACAGGCCGTATAGAAAAGGAACAAGGCATGGCGGACGACGCGGTCCGAAAGCAAAGCAGCAGGGCTGGAAACGCTCGGACACGTCCCGTCGCTTTCTACCTTTTCGCGCTGGTTCTGGCTATTTTGGTGCCAGCCTTTGCTGTGAGCCTTGTTCTGCTCAATCGGACCAATGATGCCCAACAGGATGTATTGCATGCACTGACCAATGCGACAGTGCAGGCCATGGGCCACTCGGTGGATCGCGAAGTCGCGGGCATGATCACGACCTTGCGTGTGCTTTCGACCTCCGGCTTTCTGCGCAGCGGCAATTTCACCGAGTTCAATGAAAGATCGGTTCAGGCGCTGGCTGGAACAGGCGCCTATCTTGTCGCGGTGGATTCCGCCTTCAATCAATTAATGAATACGAGGGTCGAAAGCGGCACGATCCTGGACCCCACATCCGATCAGGAAACAGCGGCGCGGGCATTGGAGCGCGGTCTGGCGACAATCTCTGGACTGTTCTTTGCCCAGACCGGCGCAAGTTATGCCTTCAATGTCTGGTTACCCATGCCCGATGCGGCCCCTGTGGCCGCGCTGGCCCTGACGCAGGACGCACGCAATCTCGTGCCGGCGCTGCAATCGCGGCAATTGCCGACAGGCTGGCATGCGGCTCTCATCGACGCAGATAACCTTATTATTGCCGCTACCGGCGATGCAGGCCTGCAGATCGGCGACACATTACCCCTGCGTCAGGAGGCGGCTAACGCTGGAGGAGAATGGGCGAACGAGAGCTTTGACGGACAGCAGGTGGTGACAGCCGAATGGCGCTCGGGCCTGACCGGGTGGCGTGTCATTGCGTGGGCATCAGCGGCGCAGGTCCAAAAACCATTGCAGGATTCGTTGCTGCAATTGGCTGCTTGGGTCATCATCATTGCGCTGGCGGCATCCGCCGTCGCCTTTCTCATTGCCCAGCGCATCCGCCATTCAGTCAAGGGACTCCGGCTTGATGCGGCCCGCATGGGGCGCGGCGAAGCGGTCTATCCCCGAACCTATCCGGTGGCGGAAATTGCCGAAGTGTCAAAGGCGTTGGCCGATGCGTCCGAACAGCGCCAGATCGCCGAAAGGGACAACAGGTTCCTGATGCGCGAGCTGGCACATCGGTCGAAAAACCAGATGGCCGTCATTGCGGCCATGGCTAAGCAGACAGCGCGCGGCGCGACGGATTTGCCTGCCTATGTTCAGGCGTTGGAGCGGCGCATTATGGGTCTGGCGCGCTCGACCGATCTCCTGCTCGCCCACGGTCGCGCGGGGGTCATGCTGGCCGATCTCATCGACGAACAATTGGCCCCGTTCCGCCCTGCCGACCCACGGGACGAAATTGGCGGCCCCGAACTGCGGATCAATCCGCAGGGCGCGCAGATTCTGGGCATGGCGCTGCATGAAATGGCGACAAACGCCACGCGCTATGGCGCCTTTGCCGATCCCGAGGGCAGACTATCGCTGACCTGGACCGTGCGACCGGACGAATTGCGCATGCGCTGGCGGGAAACCCTGAGCGACCGGCTGATCTATGGCGACCGTTCAGGCTTTGGCACGATTGTGTTGCGCACCATGGTGGGTGGTGCATTGGGTGCGCAGGTGGAGCGTATTGTCCATGAAGACGGGGTGGAATGGTCATTCGCGGTGCCACTTTCAGCGCTGGACCCCGAATTTGCCGCCATCCGGCCGGATGAAGAGGCCCCGAATCAATAAATTCTGGCTTTAACGGCGGCTTTCCCTTATAGCAGCGCCAGCCGGTGGCTTGGGTTCGCGCCCGACCCACCAGCGTCATACGGCCCCACCTGGACGACATCCCGGCTGGGGCGGCCACAATCCTCTTTTTGAAAGGATCAACCGATGTCGATTACTGCAGAGCGCAAGAGTGCCCTCATCCGAGAATATGCAACCAAGGCCAACGATACCGGTTCGCCGGAAGTCCAGGTTGCCATCCTCTCCGAGCGCATTGCCAACCTCACCGAACACTTCAAGGGCCACAACAAGGATAACCATTCCCGCCGTGGTCTGCTGAAGCTGGTTTCGACGCGCCGTAGCCTCCTCGACTACCTCAAGAAGGTCGACGAGAACCGCTACAAGACGCTGATCGAAAAGCTCGGCCTGCGCCGCTAAGCGCAAAAAGTTTCCGGCGCGGGAGATGCCTTCCGCGCCGGTTGCTCTTTATGGAAAGAGCATTTTAGGCCGGCATTGCCGGGACATGGCAGGATTATCGGCGTCTTCTGCAGTGGAGCCGCTCATTGTCTTGTCCATGTTCTGTCTGTGCCAGATGAAACCCGTGTCTGATTTTGAGCCGGTGCGCACATAGGGTGCAGCTCCGGTGCGGACACACCGGTTGAGTTCGTGGGTCCATGCCTAGCCCCGCGTTCCCGCTCTTCCGGCAGAAAGGAAAGACAATCCATGTCTATCAAGTTTGATCACCACAAGGTTGAGCTCAACTGGGGCGGTCAGCCCCTGACGCTCGAAACCGGCAAGATTGCCCGCCAGGCCGATGGCGCCGTGCTCGCCACGCTGGGCGAAACAGTCCTGCTCGCCACTGTCGTTTCGGCGAAGTCGGCCAAGCCCGGTCAGGACTTCTTCCCGCTGACCGTCAATTATCAGGAAAAATACTTCGCCGCCGGCAAGATCCCGGGCGGCTATTTCAAGCGCGAAGGCCGTCCGAGCGAGAACGAAACGCTGGTTTCGCGCCTCATCGACCGTCCGATCCGCCCGCTTTTCCCCGATGGCTACAAGAACGAGACCCAGGTGGTCATCACCGTTCTCCAGCATGACATGGAAAACAACCCGGACGTGCTGGCCATGGTCGCCGCCTCTGCTGCGCTGACCATTTCCGGCGTGCCCTTCATGGGGCCAATCGGCGCAGCTCGCGTCGGTTATGTCGATGGCGAATATGTGCTCAACCTGCCGGTTGACCGTCGCTCGGACAGCAAGCTCGACCTCGTTATGGCCGGCACTGCCGACGCCGTGCTGATGGTTGAATCGGAAGCGCAGGAGCTGTCCGAAGAAGTGATGCTCGGCGCCGTCATGTTCGGCCACAAGGCTTCGGCTCAGGTGATCGAAGCGATCATCCAGCTCGCCGAGCTGGCCGCCAAGGAACCGCGCGACTTCACCGCTCCGGACTTCTCAGCGCTTGAAGCCGAAGTTCTGGCTATTGCCGAAGCCGATCTGCGCGCTGCCTACCAGAACACGGAAAAGGCTGCCCGTTATGCTGCGGTCGACGCCGCCAATGCCAAGGTCAAGGAAGCCTTTGCTGCCAAGATCGAAGCCGGCGAAGTCTCCAAGGAAGCTCTTGGCGAAGTCGTCCATAACCTGCAGGCCAAGATTGTTCGCTGGAACATTCTGGACACCGGCAGCCGCATCGACGGCCGTGATTTGAAGACCGTGCGTCCGATCACCTCGGAAGTCGGCGTTCTGCCGCGCACCCACGGTTCGGCCATCTTCACGCGTGGCGAAACCCAGGCACTGGTCGTTGCTACCCTCGGTACCGGCGAAGACGAGCAGTTCATCGACAGCCTCGAAGGCACCCGCAAGGAAAACTTCCTGCTGCACTACAACTTCCCTCCATACTCGGTCGGTGAAGCCGGTCGCATGGGCTCCCCGGGCCGCCGCGAAATCGGCCATGGCAAGCTCGCATGGCGCGCCATCAACCCGATCCGTCCGTCGGTTGAAGAATTCCCCTACACGATCCGTATCGTGTCCGAGATCACCGAATCCAACGGTTCGTCCTCGATGGCGACTGTCTGCGGCACCTCGCTGGCGCTGATGGATGCCGGTGTGCCGATGAAGCGCCCGGTGGCCGGCATTGCCATGGGCCTGATCCTCGAAGGCGAAAAGTTCGCCGTTCTCTCCGATATTCTCGGCGACGAAGATCACCTGGGCGACATGGACTTCAAGGTGGCTGGCACTGAAGAAGGCGTCACAAGCCTTCAGATGGACATCAAGATCGCCGGCATCACCGAGGAGATCATGAAGATCGCCCTCGAGCAGGCCAAGGGTGGTCGCATCCACATTCTGGGCGAGATGGCCAAGGCTCTGTCGGCCTCGCGCGGCGAAGTGGGCGAATTCGCTCCCCGTATCGAGACCCTCAAGATCCCGACCGACAAGATCCGTGAAGTGATCGGCACCGGCGGCAAGGTCATCCGCGAAATCGTGGAAAAGACCGGCGCCAAGATCAATATCGAAGACGACGGCACCGTGAAGGTTTCGTCCTCGGACGGTAGCCAGATTGAAGCTGCCATCAAGTGGATCAAGTCGATCACCGATGAAGCCGAGGTTGGCGCCATCTATCAGGGCACCGTCGTCAAGACCGCCGATTTTGGCGCGTTCGTGAACTTCTTCGGCGCTAAGGATGGCCTTGTGCACATCTCCCAGCTGGCTGAAGCCCGCGTCGCCAAGACCACCGACGTGGTCAAGGAAGGCGACAAGGTCTGGGTCAAGCTCCTGGGCTTTGACGAGCGCGGCAAGGTCCGCCTGTCCATGAAGGTTGTCGATCAGGCAACCGGCAAGGAAATCGTCAAGGAAGAAGCGGCTGAATAAAGCCCCCTCGCATCGCAATAAAACCGAAAAGGCCGGGTGGAAACGCCCGGCCTTTTTCACACCCTCGTGAGGGGTGTTGAGAATTTGCAACAGATCACAATGAGATCAAATTGTGGCGAGGAACCGCCGCATTCGTGCCACGTTAAGGATGGCATGGGTATCGATGAAGCAGGCGCGTTCTGCTGAAACGCCATTCCGCTCCCTGTTTGCCTGCTGCTGAGGTTTTGTATTGATTTCCCGCCGCCTGTTCCTGCTTGGCATTTCCGCCACTGCTCTTTCAGCCTGTTCCACCACGCGGCAGCCCGTCGTGCAGGAACCCGTTATTGATCCATACTACCTGCGCATGTATGGCGCCGTAGTTGGCGAACCCTATATGGTTGCCGCCATGGATCTGCGCCGTGTCGATCCGCAATGGTGGCGTCAGGAAGTGGAATATTACACCTCCGAACGTCCTGGCACGATCGTAGTCGATACCCCGGCGCACTATCTCTATCTCGTCATGGAAAACAACCGCGCCCTGCGTTACGGCATCGGCGTTGGCAAGGACGAAGCTCTGGTCTTCCGTGGCGACGCCACCATTGGCCGCAAGGCGCAATGGCCGCGCTGGACGCCCACCCAGTCGATGATTGCTCGCGAGCCGGATCGCTACGGCCCCTATGCGGGCGGTATGGGCCCCGGCCCTGAAAACCCGCTCGGCCCGCGCGCTCTATATCTCTACAAGAACGGCCGCGACACTCTGTTCCGTATCCACGGCACGACCGAACCTTATACGATCGGTACCAATGTTTCGTCCGGCTGTATCCGTCTGATGAATCAGGACATTATCGACCTTTACGCCCGCGTGCCGGTTGGCGCGCGTGTGACCGTGATCAATTAACAAAGTCTTCAAAGTGTGACTTGCGCCATAGCGCAACGCCCCATAAGTGGGGATCACACAAGGAATTGCTGGCGGCGTCGGTTTTTTACCGTAGTCACCCGCCTCCAGCATCAAAAAGGTCCGTTCCGAAAGGAGCGGGCCTTTTTATTGTTCGGGCGCAAGCAGACTTCTGGCCGTGTCGATAATGCTTATCCGCGACTGGCGCGGCATCCAGCCCAATTCGCGCCGTGCCTTGCTGGCATCGAGATGTGGGGATGGGCCAAGCAAAGGCAGGGCAGAACGCGCCTGCGCGCTAACAACGGCCATCAGACGAAACAGAATTACAGGCATTTCCCGTGTACTGACCTTGATCGCCGCCGCGCCGAGATCATGCTTTATAGCGGCGGCAATCTCACCGAGAGACAATGTCTCTCCCGCCGCAATATAGCGTTGCCCCAGCGCTTCAGGCGCAAAGAGTGCGGCAATATGCAGGTCGGCTACATCGCGCACATCGACGATCTGTAGCTTCATCGGCGGCAGTGCGGGGAGCTTGCCCTCCAGCATATCACCGATCAATTCCTGCCACAGGCTACGATCCGTCCCCAAAACCGGCCCCATGATAACGCCGGGCAGAATTGTCGTCAGGGAGAGACCGAGCGCTTCAGCGCGCTGCCATGCGTCGCGTTCAGCACGTGTCTTGGCTGCTGTATAGGCATCGATCCCCGGCTGCTCACTATCGGTCCAGTCAACCTCAGATCTTTGGTCCGCTGGCCCTGAAGGTGATCTCGGTTTCAAAGCCGCCAGGCCGGTTGATGTCACGACCACGCGGTCCACTCCAGCGCTCGCGCCTGCCTCCAGCACATTGCGCGTTCCCTCAAGTGCTGAGGCCCGCACGGTCGCCCCCTGCATGGCTGCGGCCAGATGCATCACATGGCTGATCCCTGCCATTGCCGGGGTCCAGCTTTGCGGATCAAGCAGGTCGGCGACAATCGTCTGGAGACTGTCTGTGTTTACACCGGCTTCAGCCAGCACGGCGCGAAGCTGGCTGCCTTTGCGTTCGGAGCGCACACTGGCACGAACGGCTATACCCCTTTCAAGCAACCGCAGAATGGTGTGACGGGCCACAAAGCCGTTACCGCCTGTGACCAGAACCAGACTATCCGAATGTTGCATCATATATAGTCTCCATAAGAGACCAAGGATATAGTTTAGACTGTTGAAGCTGATAAGGCGGCACTTTGATGAGACTAGGGAACGTTGAAATCCCCCGTGAAACCTGCCGCTTGGTAGGCGATATTCTCGGGCATGTGGGCGACAAATGGTCGGTGCTGATTATTGTGCTGCTGCAGCAGCGCAGCTGGCGCTATTCGGAGCTAGAGCGGGAGATTGGCACGGTATCCAAGAAGATGCTGACCACGACCTTACGCAATCTTGAACGCGACGGCTTTGTGGATCGCACTGTGACGCCATCTATTCCGCCGCGTGTTGACTACGCGCTGACCGATCTGGGACGCGAAGTCATGGAGCCGCTGGATGTGCTGGCGCGCTGGGCGCTCGACAATAACCAGCGGGTGACTGCGGCCCGAATGCGCTACGACGCAGTCAAATGAAAAGGGCGCGGCTTGCGCCACGCCCTTTTCCGGAATGATTTTCGCCGCGTTTACAGCGAACGCTGCACGGTCTCGACGCGGAAGCATTCGATGACGTCGCCAGCGCGGATGTCTTCGTAATTTTCGAAGGCCATACCGCATTCCTGGCCCATGGCCACTTCCTTGACTTCGTCCTTAAAGCGCTTGAGCGTCTTGAGCTTGCCTTCGTGGATAACCACGTTGTCACGCAGCAGGCGCACACCAGCGCCGCGTTCCACGATGCCTTCTGTAACCTGACAACCGGCGACCTTGCCGACCTTGGTGATCTGGAAGACTTCCTTGATGCTGGCGTAACCAATGAAGGTTTCGCGGCGTTCTGGCTTGAGCAGACCGCTCATCGCGCTCTTCACGTCATCCACGAGGTCGTAGATGATGTTGTAGTAGCGGATTTCGATCGCGTCGCGGGTCGCCAAGTCCTGAGCCTGCTTGTTAGCGCGGACGTTGAAGCCGATCACGATCGCATTCGAGGCCGAAGCCAGAGTGACATCGGATTCGGTGATACCGCCAACACCCGAGAACAGGATCTGAGCCGAAACTTCGTCGGTCGAGAGCTTGTTGAGCGAAGCAACGATGGCTTCGACCGAACCTTGAACGTCGCCCTTGATGATCAACGGGAACTTGGAAATCCCGGCGATCTTGAGCTGGTTCATCATCTGCTCAAGGCTGGTGGCACCGCCGCCAGCCGTCTTTTCACGGATGGCGCGCTGGCGATATTCGGTTACTTCGCGGGCACGCGCTTCGGTTTCGACCACCGAGAAGCGGTCGCCCGCACTCGGAACGCCATTGAAGCCGAGCACTTCCACTGGAACGGACGGACCGGCTTCCTTGACCTGCTCGCCCTTGTCGTTGATCAGCGCACGGACACGGGCAAACTCGGTGCCCGCCACGACGATGTCACCGATCTTGAGCGTGCCACGCTGCACCAGAACTGTCGCCACCGAGCCACGACCACGGTCGAGCTTGGCTTCGATGACCAGACCTTCGGCACGGCCATCACGGGCCACCTTGAGTTCAAGCACTTCGGCCTGCAGCAGGATGGTTTCGAGCAGCTTGTCGAGGCCGTTGCCCGTCTTGGCGGAAACTTCCACGTCCAGCACGTCGCCGCCCATGGTTTCCACGAACACTTCGTGCTGCAGAAGCTCGGTCCGGACCTTCTGCGGATCGGCCGATGGCTTGTCCATCTTGGTGATGGCGACAATGATCGGAACACCTGCTGCCTTGGCATGCTTGATGGATTCGATCGTCTGCGGCATCACGCTGTCATCAGCCGCCACCACGAGGATGGCGATGTCGGTTGCCTGCGCACCACGCGCACGCATGGCGGTAAACGCTTCGTGGCCCGGTGTGTCGAGGAAGGTGATCTTGGCACCGTTCTTTTCGACCTGATAGGCGCCGATATGCTGCGTAATGCCACCCGCTTCGCCGGAAACCACATTGGCGTTGCGGATAGCGTCGAGAAGGCTGGTCTTACCGTGGTCGACGTGACCCATAATGGTCACGACCGGCGCACGATCAGTCAGATCCTCTGCCTTGTCGTCAGCCGGAATGTCATAGAGACCTTCTTCAACGTCGGCTTCCGAAACACGCTTGACCGTGTGGCCCAGTTCAGTGGCGATGAGTTCGGCCGTATCGGCGTCGAGCACATCGTTGATCGTGGCCATCTGGCCCTGCTGCATGAGCATCTTGATCACGGTCACAGAACGTTCGGCCATACGATTGGCCAGCTCGGCAACGGTGATCACTTCAGGGATAATCACCTCACGGCTCAGCTTAGGCGCATCCTGCTGGTTGCGGCCCATCTTCTTGTCGCGACGACGACGCATGGCGGCGAGGGACGGACCCTTGTCGCGATCGTTCTCGGTCGTAGCGCTGGAAACGGTCAAACGGCCACGCGATGCGCCGTCGTTCGCACCGCGACGGGTCGGACGCTCGGGCTGGGCACGGGAAGCGCGACGGGCGTTTTCCAGCTCGGCTTCGGTCGTCGGACGGACCTGAGGCGCACCCGTACGTGTGCGGCGGCCATCGGCCTCGCTGGGCGGCGCCGGGGGCATGTTGCCGATTGGTGCCATGCCTGCGCCCGCCGGGCGGCGGTCGCCAGCAGGACGACCTGCCGTACCCGCGGGACGAGCACCGGCAGAGCCAGCCGGACGTGTATTGGCCGGACGAGCACCAGCAGGACGCTCGCCGTCGGCGGGACGACCGGTGGGACGCTCATTGCTGGAACGCTGCGGACGGGCAGACTGGCCGGGACGACCGGCAACAGTACGAACGCTGGACGGGCCGGGATTGCGCTGGCTGGCGGGAACAAATTCCTCGCGCGGCTGCTCCGGCTCGGCCTGGGGCGCGGATGCCACTGCCGATTCTTCGGCGCGACGAGCCTCTTCGGCCTGGCGGCGCTCTTCTTCCTGACGTGCAGCATCCTCGCGCACCTGACGGCGGCGATTATCTTCCTCGATACGGCGGGCTTCTTCAGCCGCGAAGCGTTCGCGATCCTCGGCCTGACGGGCGCCAGCCAAAGCCAGTGCCTGGCGGCGCGCTTCTGCCTCAGCAGCGCTCAGGCCCAGTGGCGCACGGTTCTGCTGTTGCATCGGACGGCCCTGCGGACGACCGCCCTGAGCCGGACGGCCTCCACCACCGCCGCCACCCGCTGCCGGACCGGCATTGGGCTTGGGCACGATGCGGGTGCGCTTTTCCACGACCACCGCCGAGCGCGAAGGTCCGCGCGACATCCCGCCGGGGCGGTTGCCCAGGCCAGCGCCGCCCTTGAGGGTCAGCGTTTTCTTGGCGCCGGTGTCGTCGGTGCGCTTGTCGTCGTTATCAGCCATGCTTCCTATCGTCTTTCGTCCTGATCCGCGGACAAAAGCACACCTGACGCCGCATTGCGGTCGGTGTGTTCATCCATCGGTTGGGCGGTGTAGCGGGCCAGTCTTCTGGCCTTTTCTACCGCCGATTGGGCTGCCGCCCCTGTCATGAGGGCAGCATGTATCACATTTTCCAGTCCAAGTGCCAAATCCATTTCAGCACTTTGGAGTAATTCGAAATGCGGCACGTCCGGCCCGGTCAAACCGGCCTCCTGCCGCGCATAATTGAGGGCCCTTAATGTGCCCCGCATCTTGTTGCGCCCATCCTCTGCGCCATCGATGGCGGTAAAGAGGGCAATAGCAGCACCACTTTCGAGCGCCGATTTCACCTTCATGGCGCCTGACGTGAACTGCCCGGCCTTGCGCGCCATGGCGAGAGCCGAGAGTAGACGCTGCTTGAGACGCAGTTCCGTCAGCGCGGCCAGATCGTCAGCAACCTGAACGGGCCCTTTGAGAGAGCGCGCAAACGCCTTTTTCTTGACCGCTTCGGTTACAGCGTCACGGCTGAGCGTGATCCAGACACCGCGCCCTTCAGCACGCGCCTCAACATCGGGAGCCAGAACATCATCTGGTCCAACGACGAAACGCACCAATGCCTCGACCGGTTTCTCCGACCGGGTCAAGGCACAGGTTCTAGTCATGTCCGCGCGCCGGGCCAAGTCCGGGTGCTCCCAAAGGAAGGCGGTCCTTAGACCGCCTCCTCCTCGGCATAGCCGTCTTCGCCTTCATCGGCGGCGGGCAGATCGTCTTCGGAGATCCAGCCGGCCTTGATACGGGCCTGCATGATCATGTCCTCAGCTTCTTCGCGGCTTACAGGGAAGTCCTTGAAGGTGCCGTCAAAGCGCTTGGTTTCGCCATCCTTGCGTTCCGTCCAGCCGACCAGATCGTCGGCAGCGCAGCCGGCGAAGTCTTCAACGGACTTGATGTCTTCCTTGCCCAGAGCCACCAGCATGGCGGCATTGAGGCCTGCAATTTCATAAAGGTCATCCGAGACGCCAAGAGCAATGCGCTCTTCGTCATGCTTGCGGTCGATCTCGGCAAGATATTCGGCAGCGCGATTCTGGATTTCGCTGGCGGTTTCTTCGTCAAAGCCTTCGATGGAGGCGATTTCACCCGGCTCGATATAGGCCAGCTCTTCCACCGAAGAGAAACCTTCCGAAGCCAGAAGCTGAGCGACCATCTCGTCGACGTCCAGCGCATTCATGAACAGGGTCGAGCGTTCGGTGAATTCCTTCTGGCGACGTTCGCTTTCTTCCTGCTCGGTCAGAATGTCGATGTCCCAGCCGATAAGCTGGCTCGCAAGGCGCACGTTCTGACCGCGACGACCGATGGCGAGCGAAAGCTGTTCGTCGGGCACGACGGTTTCGATGCGCTCGGCCTGTTCGTCGAGAACAACCTTGGCGACATCGGCGGGCTGCAGTGCGGAAACCACGAGGTCGGCAATGCTATCCGTCCAGGGAATAATGTCGATCTTTTCGCCCTGCAATTCAGCGACCACAGCCTGAACGCGGGAGCCGCGCATACCAACGCAAGCGCCGACTGGATCGATGGACGAATCCGAGGAGGTTACGGCAATCTTGGCGCGCGAACCCGGATCGCGGGCAATCGAGCGGATGGTGATAACGCCATCGTAGATTTCCGGCACTTCCTGCATGAACAGCTTGGCCATGAATTGCGGATGGGTGCGCGACAGGAAAATCTGCGGGCCGCGCTGTTCGCGACGCACGTCATAGATGTAGGCGCGCACGCGGTCGCCATAGCGGAACATTTCGCGCGGGATCAGCTCATCGCGGCGGATAATGGCTTCACCGCGCCCCAGATCGACGATCACATTGCCGTATTCGACGCGCTTGACCGCACCATTGACGATCTCGCCAACGCGACCGGCATATTCTTCATACATCTTGTCGCGCTCAGCATCGCGCACCTTCTGCACGATAACCTGCTTGGCCGACTGGGCGGCGATGCGACCGAATTCCATCGGCGGCAGCGGCTCGGTCAGGAAATCGCCGATCTTGGCGGTCGGGTTCTTGACCTGGGCGAACTTGAGGTTGACCTGACGAGAAGGCTCTTCGACTTCTTCGACGATCTCGAGCAGGCGCCACATGCGGGTTTCGCCCGAACGTGGATTGATCTCGACCTTGATTTCGGTCTCGGCGCCATAACGGCCCTTGGCGGCCTTTTCCATGGCATCCTGCATCGCCTCGATCACGACCATGCGGTCGATGTTCTTTTCACGCGCTACAGCGTCAGCGATCTGCAAAAGCTCAAGGCGATTCGCACTAACGGCCATTATTTCGTCTCCTCGGAGGATTTATTCCATGCCGCCGTGTCCTCGGCCGTTCCGGCCTCGGGGTCGTCGGTTTGGTCATTGTCGGCGTCGGCATATTCGACCGTTTCGGTCTCGTCGTCGTCGATTGGGTGTAGCTCCTGCTCGGCGCGAGCCATATCCATGAGCTTGTCTGTCATTACCAATTTGGCATCGGCAATGGTTGCGAATGCCAGCTTGTGATTGGGATCGGTGCCGCCGGGGGCGTCGGGTAGAATAATAGTAACGCCGTCATCATCAACCGGCCCGATTTCACCCCGGAACCGCTTGCGACCATTAATCATGTCGAGAAGTTCGATCTTGGCCTCGTGACCGAGGAAACGCTCAAAATCGCGCTTCCTCACCAGCGGGCGGTCTATGCCGGGCGAAGACACTTCCAGGTGATATTCACGATCGATCGGATCTTCCACGTCAAGAACAGGGGAGAGGTCCTTAGAGAGCGCCTCGCAATCATTGATATTGAAGCGACCGTTCTCGTCCTCAGCCATGATCTGAAGGGTGCAGCCGTTTTCCGGCGTGATTTTGATGCGGACCAGGGAATAGCCGAGGTCGATGGCCACCGGCTCTACAATGCGAGCAACGCGGGCTTCGAGGCCAGTTTCCTTGATGTAGCGCTTTTCAGCGAGATCAAATGCCATGGGGTTCCGGATAACAAAAAGAGCGGGGGCCGCCGAGGGCACCCACTCTCGAATGAGAGCAACGATGTTGGTGAACATATAAACGCCCGCGCCGGGAAAGGCAAGTCCGCCCGCCAGTCACACACGACAGGCTGACCATGTTGTAGACCGCAGTCAGAGATTCCAGCCGACACATTGGTTTCGTCAAGGAAACCAAGTTTCACACTAAATCCTAGATTTCCCTCGGAAAACTCTCGGCAACGATCAGTTAATTACAAGGCCGATAAATCATTTGTTTGATCCTTGTAAGCGCAATCGCCCGAGCGCATCTCCCAATCGTTGAAAACAGAAAGGCTCAACAAAATGATTAAGAATAGCGTCGTTGCTCTTGTTACCGTCGCCGCCCTTGCCGGTGTCGCCATGCCAGCATTTGCTGCACCTGTACACGTCGTGTCGGAAGATAGCACCAGCACCTTTGATGCCGACTACGTCAAGTACCAGCTTCAGGCCAAGGGCGTGAATGCCGACTCGGTTGAGCAGTGGGGTTCTTATGTCCGCGCTTATGTCATCGGCGATGACGGTCGCGTGACCATGCAGTTCTTCAACGAAGACACCCTGGCACCCGCCAATATCTGACGTTTCTCAGAGCACGGCGTCGTCATCCCTGACGACGCCCGTAGCTCAAAACTGAACCGGATTGGCGTCCACCGCATCAAAACGCTCGCGCGCCGCAACGACGGCCTGCCGATTGCGTAGGGCAAACCGGTGCCATTCGTCAGCCAACCCGAGCAGTTCCTGACCCAGATCGGTCAGGTCATATTCCACACGCGGCGGAATGGTCGCATAGGCCCGGCGGGTGATGAAGCCATCGCGCTCCAGTTCACGCAGGGTCTGGCTGAGCGACTTCTGCGGCACCCCGCCCATATTGCGGCGCAATTCATTAAATCGCATCGTGCCCTCGCGCAGTTGCACGATAACGACCAGTGTCCACTTGCTCGGCCGCACCACAAGCAGATCGTGATGGGTTTCTGATGAAGGGCTGGTCATGACAAATCTCCGGCGACGCAAAGCATGGATATGGTGCTCCCCGCCTCTGCGTCCAGAGATAGATCAAATTGTGGCCCGGCCAGGTTGCCACAGAGCAACACTCAGCGCCTGGTAAAGCTAAAGTAAAAGCTGATCATGCGACCTTCGCGCCGCGCCTTTTGCTCATAACGCGTCGGCTGCCAACCCTGATAGGGCTGATGCCAGCTGCCCGGCTCACCCGGCTCAAAGGCAAATTCGGGCGTCCGTACGATATGGGCCAGCGTCCAGTCGGCGTAATCTTCGATATCGCTGGCGAAAAAGAAGGTGCCACCGGGCCGGATCACCCGCGCCAACTCCTTGAGCGTCACCGGCGAGACGAAACGCCGCTTGTGATGGCGCGTCTTGGGCCAGGGATCGGGATAGAGCAGATAGACGGCATCAATCGAGGCATCGGGTAGTGCCATCAGCAGCTTTAGCGCGTCATCGGTGAAGAGCCGCACATTTTGCAGACCCCACGCATCAATGGCCTGCACCATCTTGCCGATGCCGCCGGTGAAAACCTCGCAGCCGATAAAGCCGGTATCGGGCTCTTCCGTCGCCTTGCGGGCCAGATGCTCGCCCCCACCATAGCCGATCTCAATGACGAGACGTTTCGCATCGGGAAACAGGCTCTTGGGATCGAGAGGACCTTTGACCTGTACCTCGAAGCGCGGCAGCACTTCGGCGACCTGTGCCTTTTGCCCATCATGCAGCTTTTTGCCCGACCGGCGCCCAAAAAAGGCACGCGGTTCACCAGCAAGGGTTTTGGGAAGTTCGTGGTCCGACATGATTATCCGGTCAAAAGAAAAGGCCCCTCCTCCGCTTTTGCGGAAAAGAGGCCCTTGGTCAATGTGCTTGTCGATCAGGCGATGGCAGCTTTCAGCGCCTTGACCAGATCCGTCTTCTCCCAGGAGAACGAACCGTCGCGGCCAGCCTTGCGGCCAAAATGACCATAGGCGGAGGTCTTGGCGTAGATGGGCTTGTTGAGATCGAGATGGTTGCGAATGCCACGCGGCGTCAGGTCCATAACCTCGGCCAGAGCCGTTTCGAGCTTTGCCTCATCCACCTTGCCGGTGCCATGCAGATCGACATAGATCGAGAGCGGTTTTGCCACGCCGATAGCGTAGGAGAGCTGGATCGTTGCGCGATCGGCAAGACCGGCAGCCACGACGTTCTTGGCCAGGTATCGCGCGGCATAGGCCGCCGAACGGTCCACCTTGGTGGGGTCCTTGCCCGAGAATGCACCACCACCATGGGGCGCTGCACCGCCATAAGTATCAACGATGATCTTGCGGCCGGTCAGGCCTGCGTCGCCATCTGGGCCGCCGACCACAAACTTGCCGGTCGGATTGACGTGCCAGACCGTGTCATCGCCGATCCAGCCTTCCGGCAAAGCGGCACGAATGTAGGGCTCAACAATTTTACGAACATCGGCAGAGGTCAGCTTGTCGTCCAGATGCTGCGTGGACAGCACGATCTGGGTGACGCCAACGGGCTTGCCGTTTTCGTATTTCACCGTCACCTGGCTCTTGGCATCCGGGCCGAGCACGGCGGCGGGACCCGTGCCCGACTTGCGGGCTTCGGTGAGGGTTTCGAGAATTTTGTGCGCGTAATAGATCGCTGCAGGCAACAATTCGGGCGTTTCGCGGCTGGCATAGCCGAACATGATGCCCTGATCGCCAGCGCCAACATCCTTATTACCGGCTTCGTCAACGCCCTGAGCAATATCTGCCGACTGACCATGTAGCAGTACGTCGATCTTGGCTGTCTTCCAGTTGAACCCGGCCTGATCGTAGCCGATGGCCTTTATGGCCTTGCGCGCCGCAGACCTGAACTTGGACGGATTGACCAAGGGGGCACCGGAGGCGTCGAGCAAAACCTTGCCGTCCCTGTCCTTTTTCAGCAGCGTTTCGGGCACGCGCACTTCACCGGCAATGACGACGCGGTTTGTGGTGGCCAGAGTTTCACAGGCGATACGGACCTGAGCCGGGTCCATGCCAACCTTTTTGGCTTCCTTGAACACCAGATCGACGATTTCGTCAGAAATACGGTCACAGACTTTGTCGGGATGGCCCTCGGAAACGGATTCCGAGGTGAACAGATAAGACGAACGGGCCACGTTAAACCTCTTTGCGAGTGGCGAGGGCGCACGCGGTAGTGCGCGTGTGCAGAGGCATTCGGCACACTTTCACCTGCGCTTTTCGCAGTTTCGCGGGGGGAAGGCAAGGGCGATATAAAGAAAGCTTTATATTGCGCCTGTGATGCTTACGCGTTCCTTGACGCCTTTTCTTGGCCCCCGCTCTGTGCCAAGGAAGGTCCAACAGAAACCCTGGACTTTTCTCATGGCCATTCGAGTGCATAAGGGCGACCTGCCCAATCTTTCCAACTATAGCCGCTCGGTTGCCATCGACACCGAGACCATGGGGCTCAATCCCCATCGTGATCGTCTTTGCGTCGTGCAGCTTTCGCCCGGCGACGGCAGCGCTGATGTGGTGCAGATCCCGCAAGACGCGACCGAAGCGCCGAATCTAGTCAAGCTGCTGTCAGACTCCGGCGTCACCAAGATTTTCCATTACGCGCGTTTCGACGTGGCCGTGTTGCAGCACCGCTTCGGCGTCGTGACTGGCCCGGTCTATTGCACCAAGATCGCTTCGCGTCTGGTGCGCACCTATACCGACCGCCATGGTCTGAAAGAACTGGTGCGCGAACTGCTCAATGTCGATCTCAGCAAACAGCAGCAGAGTTCGGATTGGGGCGGGGAAAAGCTCTCCGACGCCCAGCTTGAATATGCGGCCTCGGACGTTCTGTATCTGCACGATCTCAAACGCCATCTCGACCGCATGCTGGAGCGCGAAGGCCGCACGGAACTGGCGCAATCGTGCTTCGACTTTCTCAAGACGCGCTGCGCGCTCGACCTTATGGGCTGGGAAGAGACCGACATCTTCGCTCATAGCTAGGGCCGATGATCGCCATGGCGGATGCCGGGATCGACGCGAGACTTTATCGCAGGCTAAGCCGCCGGAACCGGCTGGTGTCGATCCTGCGTCTCGGCGTCCCCGCCATGGGCATTCTCGTATTGCTCGGGCTGATCGTACAGATTTACCTCGCCAGCTTCACCGGGCGGTTCAGCGTCGGGCGGATTGAAGTGACGCCGGAGGCGATCAGTGTGGATGCGCCGGAATATACCGGCATCCTCGAGGACGGTTCGGCCTATCGGGTCTGGTCCGAAAGGGCGCGCGCTGCAACGGAGCGCACTGACCTGATCGATCTGACCGATGCCCATCTGGTGATTGATCGCACAGACGGGGTCCAAATGCAGGTCGATGCCGATGCCGCGCAATTGGACACTTCACGCCAGCTCACCATCGTGCCCGGCTCTGCCGACATTGCCGACACGACAGGCACAACAGGCACGCTGACCGATTCAGTCTTCGATTGGGACGCACAAAAACTGACCACATCCGGTGCCGTCAGCATCGATTATGCCGATGGCTCAAATGTACGATCCCAAGGTCTTGAATATGACGCAGCGACCAAAGTCTGGACTTTTTCGCGTGCCGTCGTCACCCTGCCTTCGACGCCCGGCGAAGATTCCGAAGCCGGTTCGGGGGAGTAAATTCATGCGCCGTGCCCGACCAATTATCCTCGCCGCTGCGCTGCTGACATTTTCGCCACTGGCCATGGCACAAAGCCGTGTGGAGATCACCTCGGACCTCTTCGTAATGAATGAGGAGATCCGTCAGGCCGAGTTCACCGGCAATGTCGTGGTTATCCACCCAACTGTAACGGTCTGGGCCCCAAAGGTGGTCGCCACCTATGGCGAAGGCGGCACCAGCGACATTCGCACCTTTGAGGCTTCAGGCGGTAATGTGCGGCTCAAGACCAAGGATCAGGACGCTACGGGCGACCGCGCCGTGTTCACGCCAGCAGATCAATTGCTGCGGCTGACCGGCAATGTGAAGGTCAACAATGCCAGCGGCACGGTCGACGCCAGCGAATTGGTGGTCAATCTTGAAACCAATGTGTCCACCTTCACCAGCACGGGTGGTGGCCGCGTGACCGGGATTTTCACCTCACAATGAGTGTCGAGACCAAAAGCCCACGCATCGACCAGAAGGGCTGGCTGGTCGCGCATGGTCTCGCCAAAAGTTTTGGCAAACGCGCCGTGGTCCGCGATGTTTCGCTTGCTGTACGGCGCGGCGAAGCCGTGGGGCTGCTTGGCCCCAATGGCGCGGGTAAAACCACAGTTTTCACCATGATCATGGGGCTGGTCAAACCCGATGCGGGCAAAATCCTGCTCGATGGGCAGGCCATCACCAAATTGCCGCTGTTTCAGCGCGGCCAATTGGGCATCGGCTACCTGCCGCAGGAGCCGTCGATTTTTCGTGGTCTGACCGTCACAGGCAATATCATGGCGGTTCTGGAAAACAGTGTCAGCGGGCGCGCCGAGCGCAAGGCGCGGTTGCAATCGCTGCTCGAAGAGTTTTCCATTACTCATCTCGCCAAGGCCAATGCACTGGCGCTATCGGGTGGCGAGCGCCGCCGCGTCGAAATTGCCCGGGCGCTGGCGGCCAATCCAAGCTTTATGCTCCTCGACGAACCCTTTGCCGGTGTCGACCCAATCGCCGTTGCCGAAGTCAAAGGACTTGTCCGGCAATTGACCCAACGGGGCATCGGCGTGCTCATCACCGACCACGCGGTGCGTGAAACTCTGGGGCTGGTGGACCGTGCCTATCTCATTCATGGCGGCACAGTGATGATCCAGGGCAAGCCCGAAACTATCTCTGCCGACCCGGAGGCGCGGCGGGTCTATCTGGGCGAAAGTTTTTCCATCTAAACTGGACGGATTGAACTGGCACGAAACTTGCCGTGCCATGCAAACTGAGTCATGGTGCGCGCGGGAAGCAGCCGGAAACGGCTGGAATTTGCAGCATAGAGACGAGACGCATGGCGCTTTCGCCAAGGCTGGAATTTCGCCAGTCGCAAAGCCTGACATTGACGCCGCAGCTGATGCAGTCGATCCGGCTGCTGCAGTTGAGTCATCTCGAACTGAACACCTTTGTCGACGAAGAATTGCTCCGCAATCCTATCCTCGAGCGCGAAGAGGGCGGCAGCGATGATGCCGAACCCGCCGAGATTGTCGAACGCCAGACCGAAATGAGCGCATACGAGGATACGTTTACCTCGGGCGAGCGCACCAAGGACGCGGGCGAAATCGCCGAGGGCTATGACACGGCGGTCGAAAACGTCTTCCCCGACGCCATTCCGCAGGATATCGGGCAGACCTCCGGCCCGGATCGCAATGGCTCGTTCGAGGGTGGTGAGGCCCCCGATCTCGACCAATATGTCGCCAGCCGTCCACGCTTGTCCGATCATCTGGAAGCGCAGTCAGACCTGCTGTTGCGCACTGCTGCCGACCGGCTGATCGCACGGCACCTGATCGACGGGCTCAACGAGGCTGGCTATCTCGGTATCGAGCTTGCCTCGGTGGCCGAATTGCTCGGGGCCGAGATCGAAGATGTCGAAGCGGTGCTGTCCGTGCTGCAAACCTGCGATCCGCTCGGCATTTTTGCCCGCACGGTCGCCGAATGCCTCTCCATCCAGTTGCGGGAACGCGACCGGCTCGATCCGATGATGCAGAAGCTGATCGACAATCTCGATCTCTTGACCGAGCACAATGTCCCGGCTTTGCTCAAGGCCGTAGGCTGTGATCGGGAAGATCTTGGCGACATGCTGACCGAGCTTCGCCTGCTCGATCCAAAGCCGGGCCTGGCTTTCGATTCCGGGCCGGTCGAAGCCGTGGTGCCCGATGTCTTTGTGCGGCCCGGCCCGGATGGCTCATGGCAGATCGAGCTCAATTCCGATATTTTGCCGCGCGTTCTGGTCAACCGCACCTATTACGCCACGGTCACCAAAAAGGCCCGCGACAGCGCCGAAAAGGCGTTTCTGTCCGATTGTCTCGCCAATGCGAACTGGCTGACCAAAAGTCTCGATCAGCGCGCTCAGACCATCACCAAGGTCGCTGCCGAAATCGTGCGTCAGCAGGATGGCTTTTTGACCCACGGCGTCTCCCATCTACGGCCCATGACGCTTAAAATGGTGGCCGAAGCCATCGACATGCATGAATCGACTGTGTCCCGCGTCACTGCCAACAAATATATGGCAACGCCGCGCGGCCTGTTCGAAATGAAATATTTCTTCACCACCGCCATCGCCTCAGCCGATGGGGGTGGGGATCATTCGGCCGAGGCCGTGCGTCACCGCATCAAGCAATTGATCGACGCCGAACCGGCCACGGAGATTCTGTCCGACGACACGATTGCCGAAATGCTGCGCAAGGAGCAGGGCATCGATGTTGCCCGCCGCACCGTCGCCAAATATCGCGAGGGCATGAATATCCCGTCTTCCGTCATCCGGCGGCGACAGAAGAAAGAATTGGCACGGATCGCGTGAGCTTGATCGCAAAAAGGCGATCTTTACCCTTGCATCTGGTGTCCAAAAGTCTATTTTAGAAGCATTCTAATCATAAAGACGCCGCGAGAACCCATGTTCATCCAGACCGAAGCCACGCCCAATCCGGCCACGCTGAAATTCCTACCGGGACGCGACGTTCTTGAGGGCGAGCCGCGCGATTTCCGCTCTGTCGAGGCTGCAGCGATTTCTCCGCTCGCCACCGGGCTTTTCGCCATTTCCGGCGTGACCGGCGTGTTCCTCGGCTCCGATTTCATCTCGGTGACCAAGGACGAGACCAATTGGGCCCATATCAAGCCAGCTATTCTTGGCGTGATCATGGACCACTTCCTCTCCGGCAAGCCCGTGATCGTTGAAGGCGACGCCTCAACGCCCGATTTCGACGAGATCGAGGAATTTTACGAAGAAGGCGACAAGGAAATGGTCGAAGTCATCAAGGAGCTTCTGGCCACACGCGTCCGTCCCGCCGTCGCGATGGATGGTGGCGACATCATCTTCAAGGGCTTCAAGGAAGGCACCGTCTTCCTCCACATGCAGGGCGCCTGCTCCGGATGCCCGTCCTCCACCGCCACGCTCAAGAGCGGCATCGAAAACCTCCTCCGCCACTTCGTGCCGGGCGTCGAATCCGTGCAGCAGGTTTGAGACCGACCCGAAGCTAAGCCATTACAGTTACGCAGCAAGCCAGGGGCCCGATGAGCGATCATCGGGCCTTTGTCTTTACGTGCGCGTATCTCCCCCCGCCATTGCCTCCCAGCCCCAAACCCTTTACGCCGAAGCTCAGCAAGCCCCCGTTGTAAAGCGCTCATGACCATCACCATCACAATCGAAAGCCTCGGCCACAAGGGCGAGGGCGTCACCCTTATCGACGGCAAAAAAGTCTTCGTGCCCTTCACCCTGCCCGGCGAAGAGGTGGTCGTGAGCGTCGAGGGTGAGCGTGGAGCGCTCAAGGACGTCATCAAACCTGCCCCTAATCGCATTGATCCCTTCTGCCCACATTTTGGGGTCTGTGGCGGTTGCCAGCTTCAGCATCTTGATCCCACAAGCTATGAAGCGTTCAAGACAGAGCTGGTTGAAACGCCACTTCGGCAAGCCGGTTTGGATGCAAAAGTCACCCGCTTCATCCGCGCCCACGGCTCGGGCCGCCGCCGAGCCACTCTGCATGCCCGCAAGGACGCAGCTGGCTATATGCGTATAAAAAGCCACGACCTGCTCGATCTTGATGCTTGCCCGATCCTCGTTCCCGGCCTTGCCCGCGCGCCCGACATTGCCCGTGCGCTGGGCGCAGCTATCGGGGAATGCGATCTGGCCTTTACCGCCACCAATAGCGGCGTGGATGTCGGTATCCGCAAGGCAGGCAAGCATGTGCGGGCCGAGAAACTGGTGCCGCTGGCCAATGAACTGCGTCTGGCCAGGCTCGCCATGGACAAGGAAATGATCCTGCTGCGCCAGCAGCCGAGCATTTCCATGGGCCGGGCAGAGGTCGAACTGCCCATCGGCTCCTTCCTGCAGGCCACGGCGGAAGCAGAGCAGGTACTGGCAGATTATGTTGTGAGCGCAGTCGGCAAAGCAAAATCGGTTGCCGATCTTTTCTGCGGCATCGGCCCGTTCGCCCTGCGATTGGCCGAAACAGCGCCGGTCTATGCCGCCGATAGCGACAAGGCGGGTACGGTGGCGTTGGACAAGGCTGCCCGCCACGCCAAAGGGCTCAAGACCATTACCGCCAAGGCGCGCGACCTGTTCCGCGACCCGCTTACCCGGTTTGAACTCAATTTCGATTGCGTGGTGCTCGATCCGCCTCGCGCCGGGGCCGAAGCGCAGGTCAAGGAGATCGCCCTCTCCAAGGTCAAGCGGGTGGTCATGGTCTCCTGCGATCCGAAAACCTTTGCACGAGACGCTGAACGGCTTGTTCAGGCGGGGTTCACTTTGACCGATCTAGTAGCAGTGGATCAATTCGCCTGGTCCACCCATATTGAAGTGGCTGCGACCTTCCAAAGGTGACATCTGGCAACCCAAATGCGCATAGGCGCGTTCTCATGCCAGGGCTTATTTATGTCACCCACATCCGCGCGCGACAAAGATCGAGCGCGACGACGCATGGAGTAAACCATTGATGTTCGCAAAATCTCTTGTTGCAGCCGCCGCAATCGCCTTGTCTCTGGCGGTCCCAACCCTGGCTCAGGATGCGGCCAGCCCGGATGGAACTTGGGTCGACCGTTGGGGCACCAGCTTCACCTTCCAGCTCTGCGGTGATGGCACGCAGCTTTGCGGCACGCTGAACGATATTCAGGGCGACAGCCGCACCGAAGCCAACCTCAAATTCGTCAATCAGGAAGTGGTGCGCGGCAATCAGACCGGCCCCAACAAATGGGAAGGCGAAATTGCCCTTGATGGCGGCGGTGCCAAGGCCATCGTCGAATTGACCGGTCCTGATACGCTCAAGATCACCGGCTGCCGCGCCGCGATCCTCTGCTCCAGCATCGATTACCAGCGTCAATAATCTGCTTTCTAGATGCAAAAGCCCCGGACATCGCGTCCGGGGCTTTTGTCTGCGTAACGATGCTGAGCTCGGGAGGGAAGGTCAGCACACACTCGCCACGCGATCCTTGATAATGGCGAGCACTTCGTCGCCGGGCCGCTTCCACCAATTGTCCTGGCTGAAGATTTCGACCTCCTGCGGACCGAAAAAGCCTGCATCCTCGATCATTTTGCGGATGACTGGCAGATCGATGACGCCATCGCCCATCATGCCGCGATCAAGCAGCATGTCCTTGGTCGGCACCAACCAGTCGCAGATATGATGCGCGAAAATCCGCTTCATCCGCCCGGCGCGCGCAATGGCGCGGGCCAGATTGGGGTCCCACCAGACATGATAGACATCGATAGCGACGCCCACGGTTTCACCGAGGTCCTCGCAGATGTCGAGCGCCTGATCGATGGTGTTCACACAGGCGCGGTCGGCAGCATACATGGGATGCAGCGGCTCGATGGCGATTTTGACACCCGATGCATTGGCATGGGGCAACATGGCGGCAATGCCGTCGCTGACCATCTGGCGCGCGCCAACAATGTCTTTCGAGCCGCCCGGCAAACCGCCCACCACCAGCACAAGGCAATCGGCATTGAGGGCGGCAGCTTCGTCGATAGCGCGCAGATTATCGTCGATATTGGCCTGCCGGCCTTCCGCCGTCGCGGCGGGAAACATGCCGCCTCGGCAAACGCCGGTAACCTGCAACTTGTTCTCGCGAACGATGCGCGCCGCCTCATCGAGCCCAATGGCGGCTATCTGATCGCGCCAGGGCGAAATTGCGGTGATCCCGGCGCGCAGGCAGCCATCTACCGCCTCAGCAAACCCCCATTGCTGGCGGGTGGTGGCGAGATTGAGTGAAATGCCTCGCTCGGTCATGACGCCACCCCATGCACGGCCAATACCTGTTTCATGCGCGCGGTCGCCAGTTCCGGATCGGCCAGCACCCTTGCCTTGTCGGCGAGGCGGAAGAGCTCTGCCAGATGCTGAACCGAGCGGGTCGATTGCTGCCCGCCGATCATGGTGAAATGGTCCTGCAGGCCATTGAGATAGGCGAGGAACACGACGCCGGTTTTGTAGAACCGTGTCGGAGCCGCAAAGATATGGCGAGAGAGCGGCACAGTGGGTTCGAGGATGTCGAAAAACTGCTTTGTGTCGCCACGGCCCAAAGCCGCGAGACCAGCCGAGGCAGCAGGCGCGATGGCGTCGAAAATGCCGAGCAGCGCGTGCGAATAGCCCTGATCATCCCCGGCGATCAGTTCTGCATAGTTGAAATCATCGCCCGTATACATTTTCACCGATGCCGGCAGGCGGCGGCGCATATTGATTTCCTTCTCGGCGGAGAGAAGCGAAATCTTGATGCCATCAACCTTATCGGCATTGGCGGCGATGACATCGAGGCAGGTATCCATGGCCGCATCATGATCGATGTTACCCCAATAGCCCTGCAGAGCCGGATCGAACATTTCGCCCAGCCAATGCATGATCACCGGTTGCTTCACCTGACTGAGCACATGGCCATAGACGCGGGCATAATCGTCCGGCGATTTCGCCGCCGCCGCCAGCGCCCGGCTCGCCATCAGGATGACGCGCCCGCCTTGAGCTTCGACAAAGCCGACCTGCTCGTCATAGGCTTTCAAAATATCGTCGATGGTCACATCGGGCCCCGGCGCAAGATGATCGGTGCCCGCGCCATAAGCGATCAGGCTATCGTCGCGGGTGCGCGCTTCGGCCTGCGACCGCCGGATCAACTCCTGCGCCTCGGCCCATCCAAGCCCCATACCGCGCTGCGCCGTATCCATGGCCTCGGCCACGCCCAGCCCCAGATCCCACATGCGATGGCGGAATTTTTGCGTGGTTTCCCAATCGATTGCCGGGGTCAGCCAGGGATCATTACTGGCCAGCGGATCGGCCACGACATGCGCTGCAGAATAGGCAATGCGCGGAAAGTCGGTCGCCTTGAACTTAACGAAGGGGATAGGGTCGCCGGTCAGCGTGTAAGCGCTGATGGAGCGGTCGGGATTGGGTAGGTTGATGGTGGTCATGCTCGACATCCTCAAATGTCTCAACAAACTCGGTGTCACCCCGGCGCAGGCCGGGGTCCATATCCGTATCTCGCCTCGCCATCCGGCTTGGGGATCGTCTCAGGCATGGATTCCGGCATCCGCCGGAATGACATCGTGGGTGGGAGGCGCTTGGATCAGAATTCCAGCTTGGGCACGTCCAGCCAGCGGCGTTCTTCCCAGCTCTTGAGACCAAGCTCTGCAAGCTGCACGCCCTTGGCACCGGCTTCGAGGCCATATTCCCATGGCGCGTCTTCGGCGACGTGGCGCAGGAACATTTCCCACTGTGCCTTGAAGCCATTATCGGCAGGCCAATTATCCGGCACTTCTTCCCAATCGTTGAAGAAATTCATGGTCTGCGGCTGGTCGGGATTCCACACCGGCTTGGGCGTGTTGACGCGATGCTGGGTCCAGCACTTATGCAGGCCCGCGACGGCCGAACCATGGGTGCCATCGACATGGAAGGTCACCAGATCATCGCGGCGAACGCGGGTGGTCCAGGAGGAATTGATCTGCGCGATCACGCCGCCTTCCAGCTCGAAAGTGGCGTAAGCCGCATCATCGGTATCGCAATCGAAGGTGTTGCCCTTTTCATCGACACGCTGCGGGATATGCGTCGCGCCGAGGCAGGAAACGGCCTGCACTTCGCCGAATAGATTGTCCATCACATAGCGCCAGTGGCACAGCATATCGAGGATGATGCCGCCGCCATCGTTCTTGCGATAGTTCCAGCTCGGGCGCTGCGCCTTCTGCCAATCGCCTTCAAAGACCCAATAGCCGAACTCGCCACGCACCGACAAAATCTTGCCGAAAAAGCCGCTATCGCGCAGCATCTTGATCTTCATCAGGCCCGGCAGAAACAGCTTATCCTGCACCACGCCATGCTTGAGGCCCGAGGCCCGGGCGGTCTTGGCGAGATTGACCGCGACGTCGAGATCGTCGGATGTCGGCTTTTCGCAATAGACGTGCTTGCCCGCAGCAAGGGCGCGTTCGAGCAGACCAGCCCTCATCAGCGTCGTGCCGGCATCGAAGAAGATCGTGTCATCGGGATTGGCGAGCGCCGCATCGAGATCGGTGCCCCAGCGCGCGATATTGTGCTTCTTGGCGAGGGCTTCGATCTTGTCCTTGTCACGACCGACAATGATTGGATCGACAACCAGCCGATCACCATTTTTGAGCGCAATGCCGCCCTGATCACGGATGGCGAGGATCGAGCGGACGAGGTGCTGGTTGTAGCCCATGCGGCCAGTGACACCATGCATAATGATGCCGATACGTTGTTCTGCCATTCAATCCTCCCGGGATTCAAGCCTGTGTAACCGATTGGTTACTTGCCTATATGAAGCGCGGGGGCGGCGTCAAGCGGCACGCGTTCAACCTTGGTCGGAGGTCAGAGGCCAAGCACCATCTTGAGCCCCATAAGCCCGAGGAAAATCAAAATCATCAGATCGAAGGCCCGGCGGCTGAGCCTGCCTGCAAGCGCCTGACCGACCGGCATGAACACCAAAATCGGGATCATGGCGAAGAGCGCTTCGAGCATCCATTGAGGTTGCATGATGCCGCTGACCACCAAAGCCGGAAATTGCACAAGCCCCAGCGTCAGGAACATGGCCGATACGGCATAGACGTGAGCGGAGCGTTCCAGCCCCATAGCGTGGATAAAGCTCACTCCAACCGGCGCAGAAATGCCCGTCGCGCCCTGCAGAACACCACTGCCAAACCCGGCAAAAGGCCCGGCACGCACGGCCATTTTTGGTCCGACAGACATGTGCGGACGACTGAGCTTGAGCCCGAAATAGGCCAGCAGCAGCGCGCCCAGTGAAAAGATCAACGCCCGCTCCGGCAACGTGCCGAGCAGCCAGGTTCCCAACACAACCCCAAAACCTCCCGCGAGAAGAAACCATGGCAGAAAGCGCATGTGGACATCCCGGCGCGCGCCCCGGAACTGCCAAATCTGCATGGAATTGGTCAGAATCTGGGTGATGGCCATAATGCCCACGGCATGCTGCAGACCAAAGAAAGTGGCAAGCACAGGCAGCGCGATCAGCGGCAGGCCCATACCGGTTGCACCTTTCACGATGGCACCCGAGGCAAGAGCCAGCGCCATGATCATCAATCGTCCAAGCTCGAATTCCATACGCGCCTCCACTCGAACGAGCTGGTGCAGTTGGTGCTGCACCCATAAATGTTAGTCAGAAAGCGCACAAAGTGACAATGACTTAGGGCCACGGAAGACAATCACATTGTTATCCGTATGGTTACTTGTGCTTGACAGTTTGAAACTTCACTCGCAAGCTCCCTACCGAGAGCCATAAAAACACGGCCTCAACACATGGGAGGACTACGACGATGAAGCAGTCTCTGCGGCTCGTCCTTGCGTCGGGCACGGCCCTTTTGACGCTTGGCACAGCCATGTCTTTCGCCACCCCGACATTTGCTCAGGAATGGAAGCCCGACCGGCCCATCAATCTGATCGTGCCATGGGGCGCTGGCGGCTCGACCGATCAGGTCACCCGCGTCACCGCACCCATTCTCGCCGAAGCGCTCGGCGTGGAGGTTGTTGTGGTCAACCAGCCCGGGGCATCCGGCGCCATAGGCACTCAGGAAGTTCTGAACGCGGCCAGGGACGGCTACACCTGGACCGCCAATGCGATCGCCAACAATGCCACCTATTCGATCACCGGGCTGGTACCCGACACTAATATCGACGACTGGCATATCTATCTATCCGTCGCCAATGTGCCGGTGGTCTCGGTTCCAGCCAATAGCGAGTTCACCGATTTTGGGCAGCTGCTCGAAGCCTTCAAGACACGCGGCAATCAGGTTACCGTGGCCACTGCCGGGATCACCTCATCGGGCGGCGGTGCCATCGCGGCCCTGTCCGGCGCAGCCGATGGCTTTGACTATAACATGATCACCTATGACGGTGGCGGCCCTGCAGCCATTGCCACCGCATCGGGCGAAGCCATGGTCACCACGCAGCTCGCGGTGGAACAGACCGAGTTGATCCGCGGCGGGCGCCTCAAGGCTCTCGCCGTGCTTTCCGACAAACCTCTGGTCGTGGATGGTGCCGATCCAATTCCGCCGATCACAGATTGGCTGCCCGACATGGAACTGGCCCCCGATTATTTCGGCATTTTCGTGCCAGTCGGCGTGCCGGACGAAGTCGTGGCCACGCTCGACAAGATTTGGGGCGAGCAGGTCGCCAATTCCGAGGCGCTCAAAACCTACGCCGAAACCTTCGGCGCGGTCTTTGCACCCTCCTATGGCGCGGAAGCACGAGCTCTGGCCATGCCGGTGGTGATCCTTGAAGCCTGCGATGCCGCCGAGCGCGGTGAAGCGGTTGTCGATCCTTCCACCATCGGCATCGACTGCGAAACCCGCACCGAAGTGGGGCAGTAAAGGGCGCGAGGGGAGCGGCTTTAGGTTCCTGCTCTCTATCGCCACAAACGCTGCGCGGCCCTCGGGCTTGACCCGAGGGCCGGCAAGAGATCCTCGTTTCAGGCGCTTGCGTGCGTGGCAAAGGGCCCTCGGATCAAGCCCGAGGGCAGCCCCAGTGGCGGGGTTCACCTGCGCCCAGATGTGACAAACGCCCTGTCCCCGATGGCTAGGGTAGACGATTGAGCCGCTAGCTCCTAATTTCGGAATAAACTAATGAGCGCCGACGCATCTCCCATTCGCCCCGCAGACGACAATGACCCCGCCCGCATTCGCGCCGATCTCATCACGGCCCTCGTGCTGGTCGCGCTCGGCCTTGCCGTTACATATTTCTCCTGGACGATGGATAGGCTCGAAGTGCGCCGCATCCATCCTTCCACCATTCCCGGCCTTGTCCCTCTTATTCTGGGCATTGCGCTCACCCTTTGCGGGAGCCTCCTCGCCTTCCGCTCCGCTCGCCTCGATGCAAAGGCTGGCGGCGCCGCGCTGATCCGCATCCTCGTTTCGTGGCAGGCCGTGCGCGTGCTGACCGTCCTTGGTCTTGCACTGATCTACACATTGGGCTTTGTGGGCCGCATGCCGTTCTGGCTCGCATCCGCGCTCTTCATCTTTGCCTTCATCACCCTGTTTGAAACCGTGCTGGCTGACCGTCCGGGCTCGCTGCCGCGCACGCTGATCTGGGCGCTGATCGTTGCGCTCGGTGCGGGGCTGGGTGTGCATTACATTTTCGGCCAGATTTTTCTCGTGCGCCTGCCCTAGGAGCGAACCATGTTTGACGGTCTCATTCTGCTCGGACAGGGCATCGCCCATTTTCTAACCCCGGCAGGCCTGTTTAATGTCGCATGGGCTACTCTGCTCGGCCTCGCCATAGGCATCCTGCCCGGTCTCACCGCCACGATGGGCGTCGCGCTTCTGGTCACACTGACCTATAAAATGGCCCCGGATCAGGCGATCCTGACGCTGATGTGCGTTTATCTGGGTGCCATTTACGGCGGTAGTCGCACGGCCATCCTGCTCAACATTCCCGGCACCCCAGCCAATGCGGCGGCAACGCTGGATGGCCACCCACTCGCCATGCAGGGCAAGGCAGGGCTCGCCATGGGCCTGGCCACCACATCGTCAACGCTCGGCACTCTGGTCGGCATTTTCTTTCTCGCCATCATCGCACCGATGCTGGCCGAGGCCGCGCTCAAATTCGGCTCTTATGAGTTTTTCTGGCTGGCTTTGTTCGGCGTGGTCATTTCCGGGCAGATGACCGGCTCGGATACCCCACTCAAGGGCTATATCGCTGGCATTTTGGGCCTGCTCGTCGCCATGGTCGGCATGGAAACGCTCCATGCCTATCAGCGCTTCACCTTCGGCATACCTGCGCTGGGTGGTGGTGTCGACCTCATCCCTGCCATGGTCGGCGCCTTCGGGCTGGCCGAAATTCTCTCGACCATGAAACGCACCGCCATGCCAAAGATCGCAGCGGTCAATGACCGGGTCATCCCGACATTGCGGGAAATTTTCCAATATTGGAAAACCATCATCCGCTCCGGCATTATCGGTACATTCGTCGGCATCATTCCCGGCGTCGGCGAGGACGTGGGCGCATGGTCTTCCTATGCTGCTGCCAAGAAGCGCTCGAAACACCCCGAGGAATTTGGCAAGGGCTCACAGGAGGGCCTGATCGCTGCAGAAACCGGCGACAATGCCGTCGTCTCCGCCGCCATGATCCCGACACTGACGCTGGCCCTGCCCGGCTCAGCCGCCGCCGCCGTGCTGATCGCGGCCATGATGATCCATGGTATCCGCCCCGGCCCGATGCTGATGATCGAGAATGCGCCATTCCTTTATCAGGTCGTGGCCATGCTGCTTTTGGCAACGCTTGCCAACCTGATCTTCGGGCTCTCGCTGACCAAAGTGTTCATCAAGGTGCTGTCGGTGCCGCGCGAGCGGCTGATGGCGGTCATTTACGTGCTTTGCGTCGTCGGCTCCTTCGCCATCACACAGCGCATGTTCGATGTCTATGTCATGCTGTTCTTCGGCATTGTCGGCTTCATCCTGCGCGAGATGAAATATCCGATGGCGCCGCTGGTTCTGGGCATCGTGCTGGGTGATCTGCTTGATCTCAATCTCCGGCGCGGGCTGGCGCTGACCAACGGCGATCCCACCCCGTTCTTTACCCGGCCGATCTCTGCTGTTATCTGCCTCATCATTGTTCTCACCATCCTCATGTCCATCCCGGCGGTAAATCGACGTGTCCGAGCCCTCTTCACCCGCAATCGCGGAGGCGTCGAAGCCCAAGGCTGAGGCGACAAAGCGTCCGCGCAATTCGACCAAGACAAAGGCCTCCATCCTCGCCGCCGCGCGGGTGGAGTTTGCCGATCGTGGTTTTGAGGGGGCACGGGTGGACGCCATTGCTGAACGGGCGGGCGCCAATAAGCGCCTGCTCTATCATTACTTCGGCAACAAGGAAGAGCTCTACCGGGCGGTGCTGCTCGACGCCTATCAGGAAATCCGTCGAGGCGAGCGGGCGCTGTCGCTCGATCAATACGATCCGGCGCAGGCCATGGACCGGCTGGTGCGCTTCACCTTCCGGCACTTTCTCGCCAATCCCTGGTTTCCGCGCCTGCTTGGCACGGAAAACATCGAAAATGCGCGTTTTCTAAAGACACTGCCGGACATCAAGGCGCTGCATTCCCCGCTTGTTGGCCAGATCGCTGCTATTCTTGAGCGTGGTGCTGGGACGGGCATTTTCCGCCGCGATGTCGACCCAGTGCAGCTCTATATTTCCGTTGCCGCACTCGGCTTTTTCTATGTGTCCAACACCGCCACGCTGTCGGTCATCTTCGAGCGCGACCTCAGCAGCGTCGGCATGGTGCAGGAGCGCGAAGCCCATGCCGTGCAGATGGTGCTGGATTTTCTGAAGACCAAGCCGGGGGCGTGAGGCGTTCGGGCTGTTCCGAAACCTTTCAACCCACACAATGCTGCCCTCGGACTTGATCCGAGGGCCATTCCCAACCTCCGCGCATGTCAATAGAGGCCCCCGGGTCAAGCCCGAGGGCAGCACGGCGGATGAGGCAACGGGAGATCCAAAAGGCGCGTCCAGCTAGACACCCTCTACACATGGAAAGGGTGAGGGCATTGAGCCTTAAAGATCCACCTCGTCATCACCCAGCCCATCCACTTCAGCCGCTGCACGACGCAGGATTTCGGCGGCGCGGCGCTGTTGCTCCTCATTGCCCTTGCGAGCCTTTTTGAGCGCCAGTTTTAGCGCCTTACGGGCTGCTTCCAGCTCGGGAATGGCGTCGTGCATGGGCCGGTCATGCTCTGGGCGCGGCGGACGCTCGCCCCAATGGGGAGGCACATTGCCGTCTTCGGGTCGGCCCTCACCACTAAAGGGAAAGTCCGCACGCACAAACTCGCGGAACCGGTTCATCTGCTCGCCGGTCTTGGCCAGAAAATCCAGCGTCGCAGCGACCGAATCGCGGTTTTCGTCCAGATGCGCCTTGCCCTCGTGGGTGATGGTATAAAGCTTCTTGTTGCCATCGGCCGAAGAGGTCACGTAACCGGCCTCCTCAAGGAAAGTCAGCGCCGGATAGACAATGCCTGGGCTCGGCGAATAGACGCCGTTTGAGCGTTCCTCCACAGCCTTGATCAGATCATAGCCATGGCGCGGCTGCTGCTCGATGAAATAGAGCGCCACCAGCCGCAAATCGCCGGATGCCAGCATACGACCGACACGGACATTGCCGCCCCAATTGCCGAATTCGTCATCGGCCATGCGCTGCATGCGGCCCCAGCCACGCCGCGCCATCTGTTCCAGCTTGCGCCAGTTCGGCTCATTATTGTTCCAATAGCTCATGATGTATCTCCAGATATATCGTAAAAGCCCTTCGTTCATGGAGATCGTAACCGTGCGCACCGGTTTCAAGATATATCTTGGAAGAATCTGTTGCTCGAAACAAAACACCCCCGGACTTTCCGTCCGAGGGTGCAAAACTGTGAGAGCGGTTGAGATCAGGCCGTCAGGCTACCGTGCGCCGCGGGCTTATTATCGCGGTCGAATTCGCCGTGGCGGCGGAAACGCCACATATAAGTGGGCAGGATTTCATCCATGGACTGCGGCGTGATGCCGAAGGCGGCAAAAGTGCGCTTGTCCTTCTTGGCCTCGTCGGATACCACATTGTCGACCGCCAACAGTTCGACCTGATCACCGGTCACCAGCGGCTTGATCGGCAGAATGCCGAAGATCGCAGCACCAAACTTGGCAAGGCCCGCCGGGAACGGCAGCAGAGCGCGCTTGCGGCCAGCTTCGCGCAAGATACGCTCCATCAGCACCTTGTGGCTTTCCACATCGGGGCCGCCCAGTTCGTAGACGCGGCCGGTCTTGACCTCGCCTTCGGCAGCCTTGGCAAAGGCTTCCGCGACGTCGCCGACATAGACGGGCTGAAACAGGGTCTTGCCGTGAATGAGCGGCATAATCGGGAACAGGCGCGCCAGCGTGCCCATGAGATTGAAGAACCCATCGCCCTGCCCGAAGATCAGGCCGGGACGCAGGATAACGGCCTCGGGGAAGGCTTCCAGAACGGCAGCTTCGCCGCGCAGCTTGCTGTCGGCATAGGCGCTGACCTCGGCGGCCTTATCGACGCCCAGCGCCGACATATGCACCAAGGCGGCAACACCTGCGGCCTTGGCGGCGCGGGCTACGTTTGCAGCGCCTTGCACATGTACCGCCTCAAAGCTCTGCTTGCCCTTTTCGAAGCCGACGCCCACGAGATTGATGACAATATCGGCGCCGTGGACGGCGCGGCGCACCGAATCCTCATTGCGCAGATTGGCCTGAACCGGAGTGACCTGGCCGACCGTGCCAAACATGCGGCTCTCGCCCGCCAGATCGGGACGACGCACCGCCACGCGAATGCGATAGCCCTTGCGCGCCAGAATCTGGACCAGCTGCGTGCCGACAAATCCCGACCCACCGAAAATGGTGACGAGCTTAGGGGCGTTGCGATCCATGATGGGGCTCCAGACGGCAAATATTTGTTGTCCCGCTTCTAACGCAAGCGGCTCTGTCCTGTCGAGCCTTGTGGCAGCGGCAATTTTAACAGGCGGCTTGACTCTTCGAGGCATAAGTTCATTCTTTGTTCTCAAAAAAGGAGAGCTTTATGTCAGTCGCGCAGGATTACCACGGCCAATGTCATTGCGGCGCCGTCCGCTTCACCGCCCATACCGATCTGTCGAGCCCGGCTGATTGCAATTGCTCGCGTTGCCGGCGGCTGGGCTGGGTGATGCAATCGCTGCCCGCCGACCAGTTTCGTCTCGAAAGCGGAGAGGACAATCTCACGCTCTATCATTTCAACACCGAAATGATCGACCATCTGTTCTGCAAGACCTGCGGCATCGAGTCCTTTGCCCGCGGCTCGGATGGCAAGGGCAATGAGATGGTGATGATCAACATCAACTGCCTTGAGGATGCCCCTGCGATCGATCCGAATGCGATAAAGCATTGGGACGGTGCAAAGTTCTGATGGGCGCACGAATGCGCATTGACATTGGTTCGTGCGCACCCTAGTTACACGCCCGTCGCCCAGATGGCGGAATTGGTAGACGCGCACGGTTCAGGTCCGTGTGCCGCAAGGCGTGAAGGTTCGAGTCCTTTTCTGGGCACCAATTTCAAAAACCCCGTAGCCGCAAGGCCGCGGGGTTTTTT
>Ga0160495_100227_pt1 | contig 53571 bp, 66 predicted proteins | sample DID4MG_4_FD_108251 | JGI IMG/M metagenome (GOLD analysis project Ga0160495, IMG submission 108251) | Enriched soil microbial communities from UW Madison campus, WI, USA - DID2933_E24_FP4 MG | ecosystem: Environmental > Terrestrial > Soil > Unclassified | place: USA: Madison, Wisconsin | collected... | reverse complement strand
CTTGCGTGCGCAAGTGGACGAAGTGCGCACCGTGGAACGCCAGATCCTGGACGTAGCCGTCAACAAGTGCAACATGCCGCGCGCGCACTTCATCAAGGTGTTCCCGGGCAATGAAGTGAACCTCGACTGGGTGGACGGCGAAGTCGCCGGCAACCACGACTACAGCGCCGTGCTGAGCCGCAACGTGCCGGCCATCAAGGAACTGCAGCAGAAGCTGATCGACCTGCAGGCCCGCGTGGTACTGCCGCTGCCGGACCTGCGCGCCATCAACAAGAAGATGGGCGCCGGCGAGAAGAAGGCGCGCATGGCCAAGCGTGAGATGACCGAGGCCAACCTGCGTCTGGTGATCTCGATTGCCAAGAAGTACACCAACCGTGGCCTGCAGTTCCTGGATCTGATCCAGGAAGGCAACATCGGTCTGATGAAGGCGGTGGACAAGTTCGAATATCGTCGCGGCTACAAGTTCTCGACCTATGCGACCTGGTGGATCCGTCAGGCCATCACCCGCTCCATCGCCGACCAGGCGCGCACCATCCGTATTCCGGTGCACATGATCGAGACGATCAACAAGATGAATCGCATCTCGCGTCAGATCCTGCAGGAAACCGGTGCCGAGCCGGATCCCGCGACCCTGGCGATCAAGATGGAAATGCCGGAAGACAAGATCCGCAAGATCATGAAGATCGCCAAGGAACCGATCTCCATGGAAACGCCGATCGGCGACGACGACGATTCGCATCTGGGCGACTTCATCGAAGACAACAACACGCTGGCCCCGGCCGACGCGGCGTTGCACGCTTCGATGCGCAACGTGGTCAAGGACATCCTGGATTCCCTGACCCCGCGCGAAGCCAAGGTGTTGCGCATGCGTTTCGGCATCGAGATGTCCACCGACCACACGCTGGAAGAAGTGGGCAAGCAATTCGACGTGACCCGCGAGCGTATCCGTCAGATCGAAGCCAAGGCCTTGCGCAAGCTGCGCCACCCGTCGCGCTCCGACAAGCTGAAGAGTTTCCTCGAAGGGAATTGATAGAAGGGCATCATCAGCCGGCGAAAATGTTAAAATCGCCGGCTGATTTTTTGGCCCCCTAGCTCATGCTTGGTTAGAGCAGCGGACTCATAATCCGTTGGTGCCGTGTTCGACTCACGGGGGGGCTACCAAATAACTCTGAGAAATCAGACACTTACACCACTCTTCGGAGTGGTGTTTTTGTTTCTGCCTCCTGCTGTGACCAAAACGTGACCGTTTCCGCGTGGTGCGCCAGGTGGGATGGGGCGAGGTGGGCATAGCGCTGCACCATGTCCAACGTTTCCCATCCGCCCAGCTCTTTGAGCGCCAGCAAAGGCGTCCCGGCTTGCACGTGCCACGATGCCCAGGTGTGGCGCAGATCGTGAAAACGGAAATCTGTGATCTGCACCGCAGCGCAGGCCCGCTTAAAACAACGGTCGTCAATCTGGCTGATCCTGCTGGGTTTGCCATCCTTCGTCGCCCGCTCGAAAACATACAGCTGTGCGGTCTGTAGTCGCCGCTCGATCACCGCCAGTGCGTCGGCATTGAGCGGCACGGCCCGGGCGTACCCGGACTTGGCCTCTTCAGCGATCACCCAGGCATTGCGGTTTGCCAGATCCACATGCTTGGGCTCCAATGACAGCAGCTCGTCGGCGCGCATGCCGGTGGCCACGGCCACCAACGCGATATCACGCATCCATTCAATCGAAAGCGCATCGATCAAAGCCTTGATGACTGGCCTCGGCTCGAAGCGTACCCGCTTGTCCGGCTCCTGGAACTTGCTCAGTTTCGGTGGCCTGCTGATCCAGCCCCACTCTGTGGCGAGAGTCAGGATCCGTTTGATCGTGGCCAGATATCGGTTCTTTGTGGCCGACGATACGGGGGTGGCTTTCCGGTGCTTATGCGTGGTGTGCGTTGGCAACTTCTGGAGGACATTGCCTGCGGTTAAAGAGCGAATCGGGGTCGATGCCCCAAGGGCGGCACGCCAATACATCACGTGCCTCACCTTCGTTTCATAGTCACGCTGGCCTTCCGCCAGCTTCAACATGCCCAGCGCGGCTTCATCGAAGGTGTGATCAGGTTCCTCACCCAGCTTGGTGGATCGCCACAGGTCGGCCTTTACCCGGTCGTGGAGTTCTTGCGCGGCTTGTTTGTCCGTCGTGCCAGAAGAGCGTCTAATTCGCGGGACGCCTGGCGCGCGGATGTCAATCCACCAGATGCCTGATGAGGGATTTTTGCGGATTGGCAATTGTTTTCTCCTGCAACCCGCAGCGGTAGCCGGGCCACATTGTTGCGTTTCTCGCTGAGTTCTGCAAGGCGGGAGGGCCAGACGCGCCAAACACGGGATCCAGGTAGTCGGAATCCGATCTGCTCACGCATGGCGAAGACCGTGCTGTAGGACAGTTTCATGCGGGCGGCAACCTCCTGTAAGGTCAGGGCTGCTTCATCGGTGTCCATGGAAGATCCATCTTTGGCACTTCGAGCAATCCCTATGGTGAAAATTGCGCCATGCTACGATCACGCCAAAAATGAGGGGGATCATATGGAAAAGCGGTTCTTTACCTATATCGGTTTTGGGTTTGTAGTTGTTGCTTTGATTGCCGTCGGTTGGTCGATCATGCAATTGATATCTGCTGAATTTACGTCGGATAAAAAGGGAGACTTTGCTACGTGGATGGGCGCGGTGTTTGCGGGAGCAGCCTTCGTAGGAACTATCCGAATTGCAATCAAAACCGATCGAGTTCGTCAGCGTGAGCAATGGGATACGGCGGTGGTGCTTGCATCGGGCATGCTTGAGCGAATCTCTCAAGTGCTGAATACGTTGAAAGAGATCGACGACTTTCTGCAAATGCGAATTGCCGAACTCGAGTTTGGTGTTCTTCCCGTGACCGGGGGAAGGAGCGAGCTTACCGAGTGGGGCAAAAGCGTCAGCGTTGCAATTGATGAGTGCCCGAAGTTTGAGATAGATGAATTGACGGGAATCATAGTCTTGCCCAACCGAGCGGCTGCTCACATTGCCGCAGCGATGCAGCGTATCTGGCTGATCAGGGATGACATGCAGAGGGCCAGTCAAAACCGGCTCCATTCCACCATTACTCCGCATCAATATCTGACGAACCAGCGCAGGAATATTGTTACTTGTACGATGTCCCTCAAAATTGCGCAGGCCGAATGCAAACGAGTGGTTCAAGATGTCAGCAATGATGTTGCTTTCCATTACCGCGTCGGCACAACGTTTGACTAATTCCATGTGGCCTCCCGTAGTGCCTCGATCGCGAGGATGGCGATTTAGTACGAGGTGAAGCAACGGAAAGGTTGCATCACCGCTTGCGCCAGACTGCCAGTCACCGCGGCAGCGCCTCATCGTTTCGCTCGAGTTCAAGGCTTATCTCCAGGACGCACCACCATCGTGAGGAAGGCGGCTCGCATGATGCGCTCGTCACTGGAAAAGTCCAACCGGCTGTGCGTCAGTATTGCCGTGGGATGCCTCTTGCGAAGCATGCGCAGCGCCTTCACCGCAGCGAAACGGCTGCCGAACAGCGGCGACAGGCCCAGCGTGACCGTCTTCTTGAGCTCGCCGCCGATGAGCAGATACATGCTCTTCTGCACCTGGTATGTGTCCACGCGCAGGCGCTTGGGCAAGTTGGTTGGACGATTAGCGACCATTGGCGACCTCTGGCTTTTCCCCGTTCGCAAGGATCGCCTGCAGCAGGTCCAGTCGCTTCGACATGCCAGCCGAAAATGCTTCGACCGCAATGACAGGATGGATCTGGCCTGGCTCCAGACTGTGCTGGTCGGGGAACGTCGCAGCCGATGATTCGAGCGAGACGTTGATATCGGTCAGATCACTGAGCGCCCAGTGGAAACGCTTGGCACGCTCACCGGTGATGACGATATTCAGCGTCCCAGGAAGAGCCCGGGCGATCAGGGGAAGTAGATCGTCCAGCAGCCTGGCGTTTTCCGGCGTGATGGGCTCAGTAGGGCCGAGATTTTCCAGTGCGGCGCGCATCTGCGTGATGGCCGACTGCAGGTCCAGTGCATTGGAGAGATTGTGCGCGCAATTCATTTGGCACCCCCCATTTCAATGAATGCTGCATCCAGCATGCTTTCGTGGTACGAGTTGACCTGTCCGAAACGCACGTCGCGGACCTTACCGACCGGAATGCCCTGGCGTTTGCTCAGTTCACCAGCGCGCCGGCCAACGCGGATTGCCGTGGCGTGGTCGATCTTGATGCCGTGCATGGCGCCGTAGCCTATGACCGTGAAGTAGCCTGCCCCATCCTCGAAGGCTGATTGTTTTACCTCCAGGCGCTTGATGCTCTCGGCCTGGGATTCTTGGGTGGCAACGATCTCCTGCTGTTGGGCCTTGATCCGGGCGTTGTCGACCATCAGGGCAACCAGGGCACGCTGTTCGGGCGGTAGCTCCGCAAGAGAGCTCTGCGCCGAGAGCTGGGCACGCATGTCAAAGAAACCCTTGATCAGAGCGATCTTGAACTGGCGCACGATTTCGCTGTTGCGCATGTAGGCAATCACAAGGGCAGACTGCTGTTCGTTGAGAAGTGCAATCTCCCGCTGTTGGGTGCCGCCAGCAGTTTCAAAGGGTTGCGTTTCGAACGCGACCCTTCCGAATCGGCCCAGATCTTCAGAGTAGCTGCGCACCAACTCCATCACGTTCTTGTGCTGAGTTTGCGTGCCTTCTGCGATGGCCAGTGAGGTAGTGACAGGCTCGCCGTCTTTGATGTGGATGAGGGCGCTCATTGGGCAGCCTCCAGCACATCAAGTTCGCGGCTCAGATTGGCTGCTGCGTCGAATGCCGCACCAATGGCGCCGGCTAACGCCGGCTTGCAGTCTTCGGCATTTTGTATTGCGAAGGTGTGCAAGATTTCCAGCTGCGATGCAAGCTGATCCGCCATGTGGGCCAGATAGCCGGCATCTTTGGGGCGTGCCACTTGTGTGGCAGTGGTGGTGTCGGCAGCTACCACCTTGACGCTGGACGCGCCTATGCTACTATTTCTGCTCATGAAATTAACTCCTGACAGGGTGAGTTTCATCAGGCCGCTAAGTGCTCTAACACTTGGCGGCTTTTTCATTTTTGCGACATGGAGATTTGGATATCGGAGAGATATCGTCGGGCAGCTCTGATGAGTGCATCCGCTGCGGGGGAAATTTCAACAGACTCGGAAAGCGCAAGCTGTAACAGATGATTTGATAATTCCAGGTTCATGCGGATCATGTCCTGCATATCTTCCATTGCGCTGCCGGTGAGGGTTGTTTTCTGGGTCATATATGTTTCCTCCTGAAGCGATAATAGATATTCCTATATTTGCAGTCAATAGGAATATCTATATTTCTTTCATGTTCCTAACGGCGTGATAGCGAATCAGCTAGACGGTTGTACTGTAAGCAACGAAGGGAGGGGGGGATAGGCCGGCTACACGTTGACGGATAACGTGTAGAGGCAAACGATAGACGTGAGCTCGGAAATGTATATCGCGTGCAAGCTCACGTCTTTGAAGACTCGAGGATCCACCCGTAGATGGTCTGTTGTTCTCGGTCAGAGCTCAACGGAGGAAAGCCGTGCTCGTTGCAGAAAGCGCGGATTCTCGGAGTGATATTCTTGGCCGCTTGTCGCGCCGATGGCCACTTTTGCTCCCGATATAGTCGAATTGCCTCCGCCTTGAGGGCTCGATTCTTTTGGTGGCGAGCATTCGCCCCTAGTACAGCAAACGAATTTCTAATTTCGGCAGCTTGCAACTCCATGCCGTATTCTTCTCCAGCTTTGTGCATACTCAGCCCATTGGCTAGGATCAGCGCATCATATGCCTCATGCAGGAATTCTAGAGAATCATCAAATCTCTTTTCCACCATCAACTCGTTAGCCATGGCGAACCAGCGCAACGACATGCAGTGCATGAGTGTTTCCACTGCTAGCAACTCAGAGAATGGAGTGTCTTTCAGAAACTCCAAACGTTGCTTAGGTGGGTGGATGTCTGCTAACCCGTCACACAAAGTTGGTGCCCAACCTTCGTAATCGGCGTACCCCTGAGCAGATGCCAATTTTTTTTGAAGGTCAGTTCGAGGCAATATTTGTGATGAGAAAGACAGATCCATGTAAATTGAGGCTCTGAAGCAGGCATACCAAAATTCACGAATTGCTATGCCGACCGCAAAAGACAACTCCCCGTTAACCTCTTCGGAGGTTCGCCGTAGTAAGCGCGTGTACATGTCTGCCGACCCAGAACCCAAATTTCCTATGGATTCTGGCAGCTGCACTTCCTTTTCCAAATACATTTGAGACACTTCTGACAGCGCACGTGCATCCGCAATTGAGCGGATTCCCTTGTCATCCCAGTCCGCCGAAATATGATCTTGCTCTAGCATTCATCTGCCTTCAAAGATGAGCTCCGAATGCTCTTAGTTGCGCCAGTATTGCTTCTTTTTGGGCCGGTAGCTTTAAAGAGTCGAACGCGACAGCTACAGAGTGCGCTTCGTCGCTCAATTGAGACAGATGCGTGAGATCATCGGCTGCATCAAGTTCACTGGGACCTTTTCCCGTTTCCAGCCAATAGGAGCGCACGCCGAGTGCCTTTGCCAAACTTGCTAGCTTAGTAGTTCCTTTCGACATGTCGTTTTCCAGGTCGCTCAAGGTGGGTTGCTTTATCCCTACTTTTTGTGCGAGTTCCGCCTGGGACATACCGATTTGCTTGCGAGTATGTTTGATTCTCTGGCCAATTGACATTTTTATCCTCCGTCATAGGTATTCTTATATAGATTTTAATCGGTATTCCTATTGACTGTAAAAATAGGAAGATCTATATTGAGCGGATGGACATTCAAAAAATCGTCAAGGCTATCCTCGCTGAAGGCCTTACTCAGGCGGAAATCGCCAAGCGAGTGGAGTGTAGCCAACCCACTATTTCCGACATTGCCAATGGCCGTGTAGGGAAGGTTCGACCTTCGTTTAAGGTCGCGACTGGCATTCAGGAACTCGCCAGATCTCTCGGGATTGGAGAGGACGGAAGTTCCCCACCAATGAAGCCCGCCTCTGTCCAGGAGGGATGAATGCTCACCCATTTCCCCATCGGCCCATTGCCAGACGGTACCTACGCCGTCGGCTACCCCACACCTGGCTGCTCAGTGCTGACTGTCGTATCGGCGGGCATGAGAAAGGAGCGCGCCCAGGAAGAGGCTGCGCGCCTGAATGAAGAGCAGGAGAAGAGGGCGGCCGCGATTGAGCGCGACCGTGAGCTGCGGATGCGGCCGGAGACGCTACGGTCTGTCGCCGAGTACCTGGGGGAGATCGAGCTTCCCACTGATCATTCCGGGGAAGCATGAGCATGCGATCTTCAGAAACCTCGTCCTCTCGCTCTCGCTGCGATCTGGTAAGACGCCTGATCGGCCAAATACACGGCGTTACAAGCGTGGCACTTGAAGTTGCTGCGCGGGCCGTGCGGTTGGAGCACCGATTTATGACCCTTCGTCATGCAGGGCTGACACAGGTAATGCGCTACGTCGGCTTCGCCATCAGTGGGCTTGAACGCATAAGCCAGTACGCCCCCGCCAATATTCGTCAGGACGTATCTCTTGCGGTCCTCAATCTCCGCTGTAAGGCGTTTCACTTCCTCTCGAAGTGTTTGGCTGACTTCTTTTTCCGTCATCACCTGCTGGACCAGCTTCATGGCCTCCTGCGAGACCGACAAAAGGGAGTCGTAGGCGATTGCCAGGTTCTTTTTCGTGTCAGCGACTGCCTCTTCTGCCTTAGCTTGGTCGCGCGCAGAAACAGCTGTCTTTACCAGTTCTACCGCCGTCTGAGCGCCGCTTATTGCGCTGGTGATCAGGCTTAAGTCCATTGGAGCCCCCATGAAAGGAATTGATGTGTGGAAGCTCAATTCTGCCATGTCGCGGGACTCCGCCCTTCAAACGAGGCAGCGGCTGCGCAGCCGCGATGTGGTGATACGAGCCCACCGCGTCACGCCTCGGCCCTTCAATCCGGCTCTCTGAAAGGCTCGTATGGCCATCTCAAAACAGTTCGAAGTCTTCGCTGATGCTGGTGATGTGTTGATCGCGCAGAGTCGGGAAAATAGCGAGGCCCAAGATATCGTCCGGATTCACCCAGATCAGATTCCGCTGCTGACTCAGTGGCTGGAGCGCGCCGCAGTAGTGGCCATTTATTTGGAATCGAAGGCCGGATAAATGCCCCGAGTACAAAACAGCCCCCAGGTCGAAGACGGCTACACCAGGATTGCCAATGAGCTTCTGGAGGCCATCTTGGCCTTCGGCTTCTCATTACGCGAACAGACGGTGATATTCGCGATCATCCGGAAGACCTATGGGTATGGGAAAAAGGCCGACGACATGTCGGCCAGCCAGATTGCAGCCCTCTGCAACATGGCGCGATCCCATGTCACGGCGACCCTCGGGAGTCTTTCCTGCAGGAACATCATCACCAAAACGACGGGTCGATTTGGGTCGGTCATCGGCATCCAAAAAAACCATCGGCTGTGGATTAGTCAGGATCTTTTCAAGGGCAATTTTGCTGGTACCGATTCGGTACAGGGTGGTACCGATTCAGTACAGGGGTGCAAGGATGGCGAAGTTGAAGGAGATTTTACCTCTGAGGCGTCCTCATTTACCCTGGAAGCCGCGCCATTGCTGGATTCTACTGGTACCGATTTAGTACACCCTGGTACCAATTCGGTACATGTACCGATTCGGTGCGCTACTGGTACCGATTCGGTACAGGTCGGTGGTACCGATTCGGTACACACAAAAGAAAACCTTCCAAAAGAAACTAAACAAAAGAAAAACTCTTCGTCATCTGCCGATGACGTGCAGCTTTGCCCTGTTGGTTCTCTGGTCAACCTGTACCACGAACTCATGCCGAAGAATCCGAAGGTCATGTTGGTCACCGAGGCCCGGAAGAAATCGATCCGTGCACGTTGGACCGAAGCTGCCACGTTGGAAGCGGCACCTTTCGGCTACTCGACCAAGTCCGCAGGTCTGGAAGCCTGGCGATCATTTTTCGCGTACTGCGCCAAGTCGGATTTCCTGACCGGAAAGGTTTCGGGGCGTGACGGCAAGAAGCCGTTTCGCGCTGGCCTCGATTTTTTGTTCTCGCCCAACGGCTTCGCCAAGGCGCTGGAGGGGACCTATCACGATGGCATCGCACCTGGTCACGCGGCATCGACCGCGCACCCTGATGGCGAGTCCTGGCGCAAAGATCCACGTTTTGCGGGGGCGAAATGAGCCCAATCCCCAAGGGCGCACAGTCCATCATCGATGCGCGCATGCGCGGCCAGAAGCCAGACGAACTGATCCTGGTCTCGCTGATCGGGCCGGTGGCCGAAGCGAACCACACGGTGTTCGTGAACCCCAACGGCGCCTACGACTGGCGCTGGGTGATCGGTCTGCAGCTCTGCCTCATGGTGAACGCTCAGACGCGCAAGGCGGCTTGGGACATGCTCCTGGCCATTGGCAAGGACTCTCCAGGTCAGTTGCACGTTTGGAACGTTGACCAGTTCAAAGGTGCACGCGTCATCGTGCTCCCACACCCAGACGACATCGAAAAGCCCCGTGCCTCCTGGCGCTGGGCGCGGGAGTCCGCTCCTTGGTCGGACTTCGATAACGAAAACTTTGCATGGAGCCCATGATGCACACCATTCCCGATGACATCGATTTCTCCGCCTACATGGACGAGCCACCGGCCGAGCACCGAGTGGTGCCGGCCAGCTCCATGCTGGAGGCGGTCATCGATCACTTCTTCAAGCCAGCCGATGCGCCGAAGGTCCAGATGGGCTGGCGCAAGACGCACGGCGATTTCGAGTTCCGGCCGGGCGAGGTCAGCCTGTGGGCCGGCATCAACGGTCACGGCAAGAGCCAGGTGGTGGGGCAGGTCAGCCTGGATCTGATGGACCAGCATCAGCGCGTTTGCATCGCCTCGCTGGAGATGGCTCCGCCCAAGGTGATGGCCCGTATGGCACGGCAGGCCGGCGGCCGTCTCGATGTGACCGTGCCGTTCCTGAAGGCATTCCATCGCTGGACCGACAACCGCCTGTGGATCTACGACCACGTGGGTAGTAGCGATCCGCGCACCATCCTGGCGGTAATCCGCTACGCGGTCGAGAAATTCGGCGTGCAGCATTTCGTGGTCGATAACCTGGCCAAGGTGATTGCCCAGGAAGACGACTACAACGGCCAGAAAGCTTTCGTGAATAGCCTCTGCACGATCGCGAAAGATACCGGTGTCCACGTGCACCTGGTGCTGCACGTGAAGAAGGGCGACAGCGAGCACAGGATGCCCGGCAAGTTCGACATTAAGGGGTCGGGTGCCATTGCCGATCTGGTCGATAACATTTTTATCGTCTGGCGCAACAAGGCAAAGGAAGATGAAATCAGAAAGGGCAACCACGAAAACGTGGATGCGCCTGACTGCATGGTGAACCTGGAGAAGCAGCGTCACGGCGAGACAGAGGGCTCCTATGGCTTCTGGTTTGATCCGAACTCCATGCAGTACCTGGAGTCGCGCCTAGACCGACCCAAGGCATACCGCATCGAGCCTGGCATCACCGCCGCCCAGGTGGAGTTCTGATCATGCTCTATCCCGCCACGCTATCCGCTGACCTGCAGTACCTGGCAGCGCGCTATAACTGGAACGATGAGGACAAGGCCGAGGTGCGTGCTGCCTTCACTGGCAATCCTGAGATGGTCCGCTTCTTCACGGTGCTGGCCGCCGCCCACCGGGCAGGTTATGTGCAGTGCGCTGCGAATGGATATGTGCGCTTGCAAGCCTGGTGCTTGGAGAAGGGGTTGGGAGACCCGTTTGCGGCACACTTTGATCTTGAATCACTGAGATCGATGGCTGTGCAGACCAGCCAGATGCACGCGTGAATAGCTTCAGAAAAGTGAAAGCCCGCTTGCGCGGGCTCGAATTAAGCGGTGGCGAACGGGTCTCGATTGCTTTCGTACCAGTCGTAACGGGCTTGGCCTTGTGCGGTTACACGATAGCCAGCGTCCCCACCAGTACCGTCGGCGACGACGTAGCCCTCATCTGCCAGGAGTTTCAGGTGATACCAAGTGGATTCATATTGGTCTTTATCCGTACCAATCAGCTTATGAACGGAATGACTAATAAGGTAGATCTCGTCGGATTCAACCATAGCTATCAGAATTTTTTGAGCAGTTCTTTGTCTTGCTTCATGCAATTAACCTCCCGAAATCGTTGTTGGATGTGTACGGCAACGCGTCCCCTCGCGCACGCGCGCGCGTTTGGGGATTTTAACTGAGTGCGAAAGCGTCAGCGAAAGGAGGCCATGACCGCAATCATCCCGCCACCACACATCACACAGCTGGCCCTGGACCTGCCCGGAGCCAGCTGTGACGCCCTCCCTACGCCCAAACGCATCCCCAGGCCACGGCCGCAGTTGCCGGCCTATCCCTCGCCAGAGGTCCGCATCGATTGGTTCGGCGTCTTCGCTGACCTCAAGCGCGCCGCCTGGAGCATGTACCGCATCGAAAGCCAGCTGCACATTCCCAAGACCACGCTGCTGGGCTGGAAGGATGGTGCCGAGCCCAAGCACTTCGATGGCGAACGCCTCATCCAGCTCTGGTGCGACGTGACCGGCCAGAAGCGCGAGCAGCTGCCCGTGGAGCGCCGCATGCCATCCGCCTACCAGGCCCGCCGATAGTCGGGATTCCGACCCCCGCGCCGCCGGATACTCCGGACGTTATCCAACCGATCAACGTTCCAAGGAGTCCAGCATGGCCACCAAGTCCAACGTCACTAAAGTCCAAGTTCCCGGCGAGGCCGCAGCGCCCGCCGCTGACCAATCCACCGATCTGAAGCAAGATCAGGCCGCTGCTGGCGCTGATACCGCCGGCATTGATGATGCTGATCTGCCGTCCGCCGGCGGCGCTGACTCCGTCGATGTGGACGCCCTGCAGGCCGAACTGGATGCCAAGGGCGCCGAACTGGCCGAACTGAAGGCCATGCTGGCCAAGAACGATGCCAAGGACGCCGCGCCCAAGAAGGTCGAAGCGCTGCGCCACGGTCCCGGCGGTCGAAACGACTTCAAGCACCTGCATTCCAGTAAGGTGGACGTGTCCACCCTGAAGCGCCCCATCGAGTGCGGCGACGGCTGGCTGGTCCCCGAGAAGATCACCCAGAACGAGAAGGGCTGATCATGTGCGGCGGCGGAGGGGGTGGTTCCCCGGCACCAACCGTGGATCCCGCAGCAGAGCGCCAGGCTGCCGCCGATGAGGCGCGCAAGGCCAGCAATGCGAAGCTCGCGGCGAACTACAAGACGCGCCAGGCGCAGACGGTCCTGGCCAGCGGCGCAGGCAGCGCAACGAGTGGCAGCAGTTCCACGGGCTCCAGCACCATGAGCGGCTCGTCCATTCTCGCGTCCGGCAAGGACAAACTGGGGGCTTTCTAAGCTATGGATCGCGCATCAGCCATCATCCGGCGCAGAGAGGCCATGCGGTCTCTGCGCACCATGTACGAGCAGAACTGGAAGGATGGCTATGACTATTCTTTCCCGGAGCGCGGCGACGGCTTCTACAACGAGCAGAGCGACGGCGCTGCTCTGGCATCGAAGCGCGCCCGCCTGTTCGACTCCACGGCCACCGACTCGGGCCAGATCCTGGCCGCCTCGATCATGACCGGTGGAACGCCCAGCAATTCGCGCTGGGTGGGCCTGTCCACGGGTAACGACACCGACGAGGAAAAGCGGTGGCTGGACGCTGCCGCGCAGCTGATCTGGCACAACATCCACGCCTCCAACTACGATTCCGAGGGCATCGACGCATGCCTGGACATGGTGGCGGCTGGCTGGTTCGTCATGTTCTGTGACTCGCCGGAAGAGGGTGGCTATCACTTCCAGCTGCTGCCCATGTCCTCCAGCTTCATCGGTGCATCGAAGCCCGGCGGCGTGCCGGACATCCTGGTGCATGAGTACCAGCTGACCGCCGAGCAAGCGTTCAACAAGTTCGGTGAAGCAAAGGTCAGCGAGAAAATCCGCAAGTGCATGGAGGATGGCAAGCCCGACGAGAAATTTAAGTTCGTCTGGTCGATCTACCCGCGCAGCAGTGCAGAGGCCGCCGGCATCCTGGCCAAGAATCTGCCGTTCACGTCCATCCACGTGGACCTGGACTGCAAGGAGGTGGTGTTGGAGTCGGGATTCCATGAATGCCCCTTCTGGGCTCCGCGCTACTCCAAGCTGCCCGGCACTGTGTATGCGGTCGGCCCGATGTTCCGGGCCATGCCGGACGTGAAGCAGCTCAACCGCCTGGTGTACCTGGAAGACATGAACGCCGACGTGGCGATCTCGGGCATGTGGATTGCCGAGGACGACGGCGTGCTCAACCCGCGCACCGTCAAGATTGGCCCGCGCAAGATCATCGTAGCCAACTCGGTGGACAGCATGAAGCCGCTCAGCTCCGGCGCGAACTTCAATCTGTCGTTCACCAAGAAGGAAGCGCTGCAGGCCTCGATCCGCAAGATTCTGATGGCCGACCAGTTGCCGCCCATCGACAGCCCGGTGCGCTCTGCAACGGAATTTCAGCTGCGCGTGCAACAGATCCGCCAGGTGCTGGGGCCGGTATTCGGTCGCCTACAGCCCGAGTGGTACGGCCCGATGGTGGCCCGCTGCTTCGGCCTGGCCCTGCGTGCTGGCGTTCTCGGTCGCCCGCCGCAGTCGCTGGCACAACGCACCATCACGGTGGTCTTCAACTCACCCATGGCCAAGAGCCAGAAGCTGGAAGAGGTCGGAGCTATCGAGTCGTCCATCGTCTCGATCAGCCAGATGGCCGCCGTTGATCCCACTGTGCTGGACACCGTGGACATGGACGCGGCAGCCCGCCAGATCATGGAAGGGCGGGGTGCTCCAGCATCGATATCCCGCTCGCCGGAAGCCGTCTCCCAGCTGCGCGAGCAGCGCGCCCAGGCGCAACAGCAGGCCCAGCAGCAGCAACAGCAGCATGAGCTGGCCCAGAAGACCGTTCCAATTGCCATGCAGCAGGCCGCCAAATGAGAGAACCCTACGAGCCCACGCCCGCCGATTACCGGCAGATCTTCGAAGATCACAAAGTCGGCGCGGCCATCTTGGAACAGCTAACGCAAGTTTTTGCCCGGCCCGCCGTGGTTCAAGGAGGCATCGACGCGATCCTGCAGACCTACCACCGTGATGGCTCGCGCCGCGTGGTGGAGTTCATCGTGGCCCAGATCAATCGCGCCAATGGCCTGCCCGAGTCAGACGACAACAACCCCGCCGCATAAGCGGCATTCCCACATCGATAGGAGAACGAAATGCAAATTAAACGGAGGCTCTGGTATGTCCTCATGCAAGAAGCAGGTGACGGTGGCGGTTCCGGCGCAGGCGGCGGCGCGGCAGCAGGTGCAGCGGATGGTGGCGCAGCTGCTGGCGCAGGGGCTGGAGGTGAAGGTGGTACTGGTGACGCAGGCGCAGCAGCTGCCGCCAGCGTCTTGGCCACTGGTGCCAATGGAGGCGCAGCAGAAGGCGATCAGCCTTTCATTCCTGAAAAGTATCAGGTCAAGAAGGACGACGGCACCCTGGACCTGGAAGCATCCAGTCGCAAGCTGGCCGAAGCCTATGGCCATGCAGAAAAGCGCATCGGCTCTGGTGACGTGCGCCCGAAGACTGCGGAGGAATATGCGGTCACGGTCCCGGAAGCATTCAAGGACGCGTTCAAGCCCGAAGAAGATCAAGGCTTCCAGGACTTCCGCGCCAAGGCCTTCGAGGCGGGCATGACCCAGAAGCAGCTGGACCTGGTGATGGATCGCTACTTCGAAATGGCCCCGCAACTGGTGGCCGCTGCCGGCATCATCGATGCCAATGCCTGCAAGGCCGAACTGGAAAAGGCCTGGGCGACTCCGGCCACGTTCAACCGCAATGTCGGCATGGCTTTCAGCGCCACCACGGCTCTGGCTGGCAAGGCCGGCATCGACGTGCAGCAGATCATGTCCGGGCCGCTGGGCAACAATCCGCAGTTCTTGCAGTTGATGGCCGTCCTGGGGCCGGAGCTGGCCGAAGACAAGAACCCGAACAACGAGGGCAACATCATGTCGGGGGATGAGATCGAGACGCTGATGAACTCCGAGGCCTATACCAACCCAGGTCACAAGGACCATGCGCGCGTCAGCGAGAAGGTCCGCAGCTACTACCAGAAGAAATTCGGCACCGAAGCCGCCGCGTAACACCCCTTCCATTTAGTCGGGAAACCGACCCCCACCCAGCGCGACCATTGCGGGCAGATACAGGCCCGTGGTGGTGCGCGGACACCCTGCAAATTACCCTCCTTGCGCACGGTAGCCGGTGCATGCAAGGCGACCGTTTGGCAGGCCCGGATGACCGGACACCCTGAAAGGCGAATTTCTCAGTCACCTTTTTGGAGATTCACATGCCCCAGTCGATCACCCAGGCCTTCGTGCAGCAGTTCGATAACTCGATCCGCCTGCAGGCCCAACAGCGCCGCGCACGCTTCGAGCCGCGCGTCACGGATCGCGGCAACATCACCGGCGAGTCGTTCACTGCGAACCGCCTGGATGTGTTGGCCGATACCCCCGAGAACACCACCCGCCACGGCGATACCGTCTGGTCGGATGCCAATCACACCACCCGCGTGGCGCTGATGCGCGACTTCTACCAGGCGCTGCCGGTGGACCGCGCCGACGAGCCCAAGGTGCTGGCCAACCCGACCGGCTCCTACATGGACTCGCTCAATGCCGCGTGGAATCGCCGCAAGGACAACATCATCTACACGGCGGGCATCGGCAACGCCCAGGCCAAGGACGGCACCCTGATCCCGCTGCCGTCCGGCCAGATCATCCTGAACGGTGGTACCGGCTTCACCAAGGCCAAGCTGATCACCGCTAAGAAGCTGTTCCGCGCCAACGAGGCCGACGAGCAGGCCGACATTCCGGAAGAGCTGTGCATCGCCTTCACCTCGGACATGCTGGAAGACATCCTTTCGGATACCACCCTGACCAGCTCTGACTTCATGGCGGTCAAGATGCTCCAGGAAGGCAATATCTCCGGCAAGTGGATGGGCTTCAACTGGGTTCCCTACGAGAAGATCCAGAACACTGCCGGCGTGCTGCGCACCATGGCCTGGGCCAAGTCCGCGATCCACTTCGGCACTGGCTTCTTCGAAGGCCGCGCCCAGCGTCGTGGCGACAAGAAGGACACGATGCAGGTCTCGGCGGCTGGTTCCGTGGGCGCTGTGCGCGTCTGGGAATACGGCGTCGTCGCCATCGACTTCGTCTAATTCGGCCCTGGCCCCAACTTCATTGATCATCTGAAAGGAGCCTTCCATGGCTGAAGTCAATACCACCCAGGGCGCGAAGATCGTGAACCGCACCCCCAAGCTGCTGCCGCATGAGTCGTTCGGTCGCAAGCGCATCCTGGCATCGAAGATGCCGACTACCTACGCCCAGCTGGCCATCGGTGACACGATCTTCATTGGTCGCGTCCCCGCCGGTAGCCGCTTCACCGGTAACAACCTGGTGAGCTGCGCAGCTGGCACCGCGTCTTGCACCCTGAGCATCGGCACGCGCTCCACTGCCACGCAGGTGGTCGCCAGCGCAACTGCCATCGCCTCGGGCATCGACGTTGCCGCAGCTGGCCAGAAGTCGGCTAACAACGGTGCGCTGATCGCCAGCGGCCTGGAATACATCACCACCGAAGAGGTGGATGTGTACGCCACCGTGGCCGGTGCTGTGCTGGCTGCCAACCAGCCGCTGAAGTTTGAAATCGAATACGTGAACGACTGATTTCTAGTCGTGTGTTGCCCGCCCCGTGCGGGTTCCAAACCGGGGGCGCTTGCTCCCGGTTTTTTTCATGGTGGATCATGTCAAACGCTACTCCTGTCTCCATCTGCTCCAATGCGCTGCTGAAGCTGGGCGGCAAGTCGTTCAGCGATTTCTCCGAGAAGCGCGACCAGGTCACGCTGGCGGCCAATCTGTTTCCCTCGGTGCGCGATTCGGTGCTGCGCTCGCACCCCTGGAAGTGCGCTCTGCGCCGGGTGCTGCTGTCACCGCTGACCGAGGCACCGGCCTTCGACTTCCAGGCCCAGTTTGAGCTGCCCGCCGATTGGCTGCGCACCGTGCAGGTGGGCCGCGAGGGTTGCACGATTCCATTCCGCACCGAGGGGACGCGCATTCTGGCCAACGTCACTGCGCTGCCGCTGGTGTACGTCTTCCGCAACGAGGTCCCCGGTACCTACAGTTCCAATCTGGTTGGCGTGATGGAGCAGGCCATGGCGGCAGCGATGTGCTATCCGGTGACCACCTCCACCACCCTGCGCGACAGCATGATTGCGGAACTGGACCGCATGATGAAGGTGGCCAAGGCTGTGGACGGCCAGGACGATCCTCCGGAGGAATTCGCGGAAGGCTCGTTCGTTGAATCGCGGTTCAGCTGATAGGAGCCACCCATGCCTCGCGTAGATCTGAATCAAACCAATTTCACGTCCGGCGAGATCACGCCCAAGTGCTTCGGTCGAGTCGATATCAGCCGCTACCAGAATGGCGCGCTGTCTCTGCTTAATTGCCTGGTCACGATCCATGGTGGCGCATTCCGTCGCTACGGCAGCGGAATTCAAGCGCAGGCCAAGTATCCGGACCGCTTCTGCCGCATGATTCCGTTCGTCTTCAGCACCACCCAGGCCTACATGCTGGAATTCGGCCACCAGTATGTTCGGTTCTACAACCAGGGCGGCGGCCAGATTATGAGCGGCGGGGTTCCTTTTGAGCTGGCCACGCCCTACACCGAGGACATGCTGCGCGAGCTGGACTACACGCAGGGCGCTGACACCATGCTGCTGTTCCATCCGCAGATCTATCCGCAAAGCCTGCGCCGCCTGGCTGCTGCCATCTGGACGATCAACAATGCGCCGTTCACCACGCTGCCATTCGATGAGGTGGGGGACCGGTACAACCTGACCATGACTATCAGCAACAAGACGGTGGGTGCTGGCCGTACCTTTACGGCATCGGGCGCAGCCTTCACCACCAGCTGTGTGGGACGGCGCATCACGTCCGACGGCGGCTCTGCGCTGATCACGGCGTTTGTATCGCCGTCGGTGGTGACCGCCACAATCACCTCGGAATTCGCCTCCACCAGCCTGGCGGCCTTCCAGTGGATACAGCGTGATTCGCCCCAGGCACCGTTGACCCCCAGCGCAAAAGACCCGGTTGGAGCAAACATCACTTTGACGGTTGGCCTGGACGGCTTTGTGGCCGCCGATGTAGGCAAGTTCGTGTCGGTCAATGGTGGCCTGGCGCAGATCATCGCCTTCACTGATGCCGCCCGCGTCACCGCCAAGATCATTCAGGCCATGGATTCGATAGTGGCTGCGCCGGCTGGCGCATGGAAGATGATGGGGGCAACCTGGAACCCATACGACGGCTATCCGCGCACCGGCGAATTCTACGAGCAGCGCCTGGTATTGGCCGGATCGCCCAGCTATCCGCAGACACTGTGGGGAAGCAAGACCGGTCTCTTCTTTGACTTCACCACCGGCACCGAGGACGACGATGCCTATGCGTTCACGCTCCCCAGCACCGGCAAGATCAACCCGATCACCCGCATGTCTGCCGTCAGCGTGCTGCTGATGCTGACCTATGGCGGGGAATATACGGCGTCCGGCGGCGTGGAAAAGCCGCTGACGCCCACCAACCCCCAGCTAAAGCCGCGCACGCGGTACGGCTGCAATACGGTCAAGCCGGTACAGATCGGTGAGGAATTGTTCTACGTCACCCGCACCGGCAAGAAGGTGCGTGCCATGTCCTACAACTACGCATCGGACTCGTTCCCATCGCCCAACGTCACCACGCTGGCCGAGCACATCACCCAGTCCGGCGTGGTGGATATGGCCTACCAGCAAGAACCTGATGGACGCCTCTGGTGCGTGCGCGGCGACGGCCAGCTGGCAACCCTGACTATCGACCGAGATGAGGGCGTTACTGCCTGGTCCCCGCAGTCCACCGATGGAGCCTACGAGTCCGTGGCCAGCATTCCGAACAACGGGATTGATGAGGTGTGGGTGAGCGTGCGGCGCACTGTCAACGGTGCTGTTCGCCGCTACATCGAACGCTTCGATAGCTCGCTACTGACCGATTCAGCCATTGTTGGCACGGATGGGGCGGGGAAAACCCAGTGGACCGGCCTGGATCACCTGGAGGGCAAGGAGGTGCATGTGCTGGCCGATGGCACATTCGCCGGCGGGTTCACGGTCTCAGGCGGCAAGATCAACCTGCCCAACGCGGCGAAGAATGTTCAGATCGGCCTGCCGTACACCGCACGGATCATCCCTCTGCGCCCCGAAATCCAGACCGGCGTCGGTTCTGCCCAGGGCAACAACATGAACACGAACCAGGTCACGGCGCTACTTCATGAAACCATTGGCGGCACGATCAACGGGATAGCGCTGACGCAGCGCAAGTTCGGTGCCGAGCTATTGGACGCGCCACTGGTCGCCTATTCCGGCCTGGACAACGTGGGCCTGATCGGCTGGGAGCGCGGTGATTCGCCCATCGTGCTGGAGCAGTCTGAGCCGCTTCCGTTCCATGTGCTGGCCATCATCCGCAAATTCACGGTGAACCCATGATCAGACCTGCAACCCTTGATGACATGCCGGTGCTGCTGGCCATGGGCCGGGCTATGCACGAAGAAAGCCCGCGCTGGAGCCGACTGAATTACAGCGAGACCAAGGTGGAGGCCATGCTGATTGCCTTGATCGAGTCGCCGCGCGGCCTGGTGCTGATGGCTGAGCGGGGCGGCGAGATCGTGGGTGCCATTGCTGCGGTGGCGCAGTTCGCCTGGTGCAGCACGGACCTGGTGGTCGAGGAAATCAGCTTCTACGTGCGTCCAGAGCATCGCGGAAGCCGGGCAGCCGCCAGGCTGGTCAACAGCTTCAAGGAGTGGGCGCGCCTGGTAGGCGCGTCGTGGGCATATGCCGGCGCATCTACCGGTGTGGATGATGAATGCGTGGCGAAGCTGTACGAGGGCTTCGGCTTCGTCCGCTGCGCTGTTGGACTGGAGGCCTACTTTGGGAATTGAGATCAAGCGCTGCCACCTGGCAGAAATCATCGACGCGCCAGAGCTTCCGGTGCTGCTGGCTGAATACGGTGCGGAATCGGCAAACCATGAGATCGGGCCTATCAATCCGCAGTTCGCCACCTATCTGGGTATGGAATCGGCTGGCCTGCTGCATGCGCTGTCCGCGCGCCTGGCCGATGGACGGCTGATCGGCTTCATGCTGGTGCTCACGCCGGTGCTGCCGCACTTCGGGCGCTGCGTGGCTGTCAGCGAATCCTTCTTCGTGGCCAGCGAGCATCGCAGTACCGGGGCTGGCTTGCGCCTGTTGCGCGCGGCGGAGGGATTGGCCCGTGAAGCTGGCGCAGTCGGGCTGATGGCAAGCGCGCCACTGGATGGCCAACTGGCGCAGGTGCTGCCCGGCGTCGGCTATCGCGATGCCTCGCATGTCTTCTTCAAGGGGCTGACATGACCGGAATTCGTACCCATAGCCCAAGCATCCCGGCCATGCCGCCGCAGGCCATTGATGCCGTGGCCACATTCGAGCAGCGCATGCTGGAGCTGCCGCAGATACCCATCCGCACCGTGAATATCCTTCACGCCGGCCTGTTCACCCGAATGATCACGATCCCTGCTGGCGTGGTGCTGACCGGCGCGCTGGTGAAGATTGCCACCGTCCTGACCATCAGCGGCGACGTCGAGGTGGTGCGCGGCCAGGGCGACAAGGTCCGGATCACCGGCTTCGGCATCATGCCCGCCAGCGCCGGTCGCAAGCAGGTGTTCATGACGCACCGCGAAACCAGCATTGTCATGAGTTTCGCCACCCAGGCCAGCACCGTAGAGGATGCCGAGGCCGAATTCACGGACGACACGGAAATGCTGATGTCGCACCGAGATCCCGAATTCACCACCAACATCATCACAGGAGAATGACTCATGTCCGGAGGAATTTCCGCAACCACCGTGGCGCTGGCCGCCACTGCCGCAGTTGGCGCTTATGCCGCGATCCAGTCCGGCAAGGCCCAATCCCGACAGTTGGAAGCGCAGGCCCAGCAGGAATCTAACCAGGCCGCCTATGAGAAGGACGCTGCCGTGGCCCAGGCCGAGAAGATCCGCAAGGCCGCCAGCCAACAACAGGCCGCTGCGCGCTCCCAACTCGCCGGCTCAGGCGTGGCGGTGGGCGAGGGTACTGCCGTCACGATCAATGACACCATCGACCTGAATGCCGAAAACGATGCACAGACCGCGCTGCTGACCGGTTCGCGCCGCTCCAGCTCGCTGAACACCAGCGCGGCATCGCTATCCAGCGCCGCCGGCGATGCGCTGACCGGGGGGTATCTGAACGCGGGCGCGACGGTGTTGAGTGCTGCCGCGACCATCGGGAAAGGCTGGTCCGGCACGAATGGTGCCGGTTCCAGCGGCCTTGGCACCGGCGTGACCGCCCCTTCCAACGCCTTGAGCATCCGATAAGGAGCAGACAACATGCAAATCCAACTCGGTAATTTCGGCAACGCCATCGCCCAGCCCCAGCAGGCCGCGCAGCTCGCACCTGCTCAGGCGGAAAACCAGGGTCTGCAAAACGTCGCGCGGGCGGGCCAGCAGCTGGCCGCCACCTTCCAGGCAGTCGATGAACAGAAGCAGCGAATGCAGGCGGTTTCCTCGCTGGCCAGCCTCAACAACGACCTGCACGATATCCATGACTCGGTGGCCAAGGACATTGCTGGTGGCGTCATCAAGCCCGAGAACGCTATGGACGCCTTCAATGCGCGTGCTGCCGACGCACGAAAGGCCCGCACGGAAGGCCTGAATCCTTTCCAGCAAGAGACGATTGATTCCCACATAACCACCACCATGGGCAGCATGTCGCGCAGCTTGCAGGGCGTGGCGATCAAGAAGACGGAATCCGATATCGGTGCGCAAATCCTCGACACTGGCGAGACGTTGCAGCGGCAGGCCATGCGCGACCTGCCAGGGTCCATCGGCCAGTACGACAGCTTGGTGGAGACGATGGGGCCAAAGGCCGGATGGAACTCAATCCAGATCGCGAAGGCCAAGCAGGGATTCAAGGAGAACGCATCCTTCAACTTCGCTAACGCCACGCTGGAGGGCGCAGCCCAGTCCGGCGATAAGGGGCTGGTTCAGGCCGCTTTGGAGAAGATCCAGGGGCCGGATGGCGAGGTTATCGACCCGGCCAAGCGCACGGCGCTCGTCACCAAGGCCTACGGTTACCTGAACGGCATCGACGCTGCCACCCAGCGCGAGGCTGACCGCGCGCAGCGGGAGCAGGATGCGCGCGAGAACAAGGCCGTGGACGCCTACAACACGGTATTCGACCTGGTGAGCAAAGGCCGCTACCTGTCCATCGAGGCCATCAATGATCTGGCTGAGACGACCGCCGGCACAAAGATGGCCAAGCAGGCGCAGGAGTTGGTGAAGTCGCAGAGCAAGGTGGCTGGCTTCGCTTCGCTGCCGCTGCCGCAGATGCGCGCCACGGTGGAGCGCATGAACGCAGCGGGCTCCGATCCTTCCATTGGCGTCACCCCGCAGGATCAGAAGGTTACCGAGCAGTTCAAGAGCATCCTGACTGCCAGCGAGAAGGCATATTCCGATAACCCCTGGCAGGCCGCCCAAGAGCGTGGCGTGATCAAGGACGCGCCCACCATCCAACTGAACAACATCCAGGACGCCCAGCAGGTGCTGGCGCAGCGCATGAGCCAGATCGGCCAGGTCGAGATCGCGGCAGGCCGGAAGGTGTCGCCGCTCCAGCCCGACGAGGCCGCGCAGATTGCCCGCGTGGTCCGCATGCTGCCGCCTGACCAGCAGTCCAGCGCTCTGGCCACCATCGGGACCATCGTCCCGGATGCCGACCGCCTTGCGGCTATGGCCAAGCAGATGCACGACAAGGACAACATCCTGGGCCTGGCCATGATGCTGGCCGGGGACCGCACCACCCAGGGCCGGTACAGCAGCGAACTGCTCCTGCGTGGCGACCGCGCCATTCGCGACAAGGCCATCATGATGGACACGGCCAAGGAGACCGGCTGGCGCGGCAGCATCGCCAACCTGGTGGGCGATGCATTCCCCAACCAAGAGGTGCGCCAGCAGGTGATCGATTCCGCATACCTGATCAATGCCGGGATCGTGGCCGATGGCGGCAGCTCCGACCCAGCGCGCGCACTTCGCCTGACCGTCGGCAGCATCGTGGAGCGCAACGGCGTAAAGGTTCCGCTGCCGCGCGGCATGGAAGAAGGCGATTTCGACAAGCGCCTAAAGGCCATCACGCCGGCGGATATCGCGTCCCAGACCACGGACAAGGTTTATGCGGGCCGCCAGCCTATCGAGGTTGCCGACTTCATCAAGCAGCTCCCGAATGCCGCCCTCATCAGCGCCGGCCAGGGCCGCTACAACGTCAAGGCCGGCGGCACGCTGGTGACGAATAGCCAGGGCCAGCGCATCACCATCAGGATCGCCCCATGATCGAGAACATGTTCCAAGACGGCACCGACAAGGTGCTGGATGACCGCGTGGCCCGTCCGGTGGCCGAGCCGCCCGCCCGTCCGTCTTTCGGCCTGAGCCTATGGAATACCACTAAGGCGCTGCCCAAGGGTGTGGCCACCGGTGCCACCGAGTCTGCGGCATTCGGATCCGACATGCTGGGCGCGTTCGGATCGGTGCAAGCGGGCTATGGTATCCAGGCCGACCCCGCCATGCTGTTCGACAGTGACATGCAGCAGCGCGTGGCCGGAGCAGAGGGGCAGAAAGCACGGGAAGATGTGCAGTCCGGAGCGGCCTTTACCAGCCAGACTGGCACGGGCTTGCGCGCCACTGCTCGCACCATGATGCCGGATGCCTCCACCAGCAACGTGGCTGAGAACATCCTGTTCGGCCTGGGTCGCTTCGGCGTCAAGGCCATTGCCTACTCGGTGCTGGGGACGCCTATCCCCGGTGCGGTGCTCACCGGCACGGATGAGGCCTTCGTGGAGGCCGAGAAGTTGAAGGCCGAGGGCGTGGATTTCCAGACCCGGACGAAGGCAGGCGCAGTAGCCGGTGGCGCTGCAGCACTCGCCACCGCGCTGCCGGTGGCCGGCAAGAGCATCGGGCAGACTGTCGGCCTGATCGCTGCCGGTGGCCCTGGTGGCTTCATCGCTCAGCAGGCTGCTACTCGCTCCATCCTCCAGAACGCCGGTTACGACAAGATCGCGGAGCAGTATGACCCCTTCGACCCGGTAGGCCTGGCCGTCTCCACTCTGATTCCCGCTGGGTTCGGTGCCTACGCCTCCCGCAGCATGCGCGGCGCGCGCCCGGCGGCTGCACCGATGGACGCTGCTGCCTCCCGCGAGCTGGTGCAGATGGGCATGAACGAGCGCCAGGCACTGCGCTACGACGATGCCCGGCTGGATGCCTATGCCGTCACGGCGGCGCAGCGCGCCGGAGTGCCGCCGGAAGTTCTGTTGGCCGCGAAGAATGCCGGTGAGCGCTCCAGCAGCAGCGCCGCCACCTCGCCGGTGGGTGCCAAGGGCATCATGCAGTTCATGGATTCCACCTGGACGCAGTACGGCAAGGGCGACGTGCGCGACCCCGTTGCCTCCATCGATGCTGGCGCAGCCTTTCTGGCTGACCTGGGCAAGCAGTACGGGGGCGACTGGCGCGCCGCGCTGGCGCACTACAACGGCGGCACCAAGGCGGGGGAGGCCGTTCGCGCGGGCAAGGCACCGCCGTCGGCAGAGACGCGGGGTTACCTGGAGCGCACAGATCGGTTCATTGCCGAGCGCCAGGGTGATGCTGCTGGCCGGGCTGCCGCCGCTGATCCGGAAGCCGTGGCCGCCGCCCGCGTCAGCCTGATCCGCGACACCGTCAATTCCTGGAACCTGAAAGATCCGGCTGATATCGTCGGCGCGGAGCAGCACCTTGCCGCCTTTGCCCGGGCGGCTGACCAGCTGGGCGCTGGTGAGCGGGTGGCAGTCAGCGATACCCTGAACCTCGACAACCTGGCCCAGGCCCGTCTGCTGGACGACTTCGGCACCAAGATGGAGACGATGCGCGCCACCTTGCTGGAGGATGCTGGAAACGTGGCCGAGCCTGGCGCTATCCGCGCCATGCGTGACGAGATCGCCAGCCTGCGCCAGGCCATCCCAGCCACCGACGACGCCGCACTGCGCGCACGCGCCAAGGAGATTCAGGCCGAGGGCGGCAGCTACAAGCAGGCGCTGGCCACGGCTACCAAGGAGCTGAACAGCCGCGCCGCCGAGGTCAATCAGCGCATCGACTCCCTGCAGCAGCAGATCGACCGCAATGCCGAGGCGACCCGCGCCAATGAGCATATCGCGCAGCTGGACCAGCAGATCGCGCAGGTTCGAGAGCAGCGCGCGGCCATCAATGCGCCGACGCCCAAGCGCAGCGCGCTGGCCGTGAAGCAGGCGCTGGGCGAGATTCCGGCCGCCCGCGCGCCGGAAAGTGCCAAATCTGGCGCCGCCGAGGGCGGTAAATCTGGTGGTACACCTGCGCCTGAAAATTTACCAGCATCCCCAAAAGCCGCACCGCAAGCGGCTGAAGGTGGAAAGCCGGCTGCCGACTCGAGCGGCCAGGCAGGTGCAGCTGCCGCAGTTCTGGACAGCCAGACCGCCGAGATTGCCCGCCTATCGCCGGACATGGTAGTGCAGCTGGAAGGCATGGACCGCCCCATGCCGCTGGCCGAAGCGCTGGCCAAGGTGAAGGAAGAGGCCGCCGCCGAGGCCAAGGATGCTGGCCTGCTCCAGGTGGCCGCCGAATGCTTCCTGCGCAATTCTTAACGAGAGGAAAACATGCACCCACGATGCAGACAAGCAGTGCAGCAGGCCGCTGGCCGCGCGCTGACCGATAGCGAAATCCAGAAGATCGATGACGCCATGAGCGCCAACATGCGTCGGCTGGCACGGCAAGACCCGAACGGCTGGGCCGCCAAGTCAGCCGACCAGCGCGTGCTGGAGGCCGCCACCGCCGGCATGCAGGATATCCAGGCCGCTGCCGCGCTCAAGGTGCAGCGCGCTCAGTTGCAGATTCTGCGCACCGCTGCGATGGAGACCCGCGTGGGCGACCTCGTGGCCAACTACGCCACCGGGCGCAGCCGGGCCTTGGTGCATGAGCTGGACCAGACCAGCCTGTATATCGAGGGGATCAAACGGGAGAACATGGCGCGGCTGGTCGATCTGATGGATGCGGCCACCAGCAAGCAGGGCGCTGGCATTGGCCGCCAGGGGCTAATGCTTCTGTTCGATGCCGAGAATCCCACCATGAGCCGTGACCTGGCGCGCGAAATCTTCAACAACGCATCTGGCGTCACCGGCAACCAGCTGGCGCAGCAGGGCGCACGGGCCTGGCTGGATGCCATCGAGGGCATGCGCCAGCGCTTCAATGCTGCCGGTGGCGACGTGGGCAGGCTGGACTATGGGTACTTGCCCCAGCCGCACGATCAGGGGCGCGTGCGCGGGAAGGGCGACCAAGCTGCCCAGGCAGACTGGGTGCAGAAGACCATGCCGCTGCTGGACCGTCGGCAGTACGTGCTGGAGGACGGCAGCCTGATGAGCGATGCGCAGGTATCGGCACTGCTGAGTAAGGCATGGGAGACCTTGGCCAGTGGCGGCATCAACAAGATCGAGCCTGGGCAGGGCGGCGGGCGTGGCGCGCGCGCGAACTCGGGCGCGGAGAGTCGGCAAATCCATTTCCGTGATGCCGATGCCTATCTCACCTATCTGAGCCAGTACGGCGGCGGCAGCATGTACGACGCCATGCTGGGTCACGTCGGCGGCATGTCGCGGGATATCGGGCTGGTCGAACGGTACGGCCCGAACCCTGAGCAGCAGATGCGCCTGCAGTTCGACCTGGCCGAGAAGGCTGATAACGGTATCAAGCGCTCGTTCGGCCTGCGCCCGCAGTCCTACTGGGATGTGGTCAGCGGCAAGACTGGCATGGCCGACAATGGCAACATCGCCCAGATAGGCCAGGACCTGCGCAACATCCAGACCTTCGGCAAGCTGCAGGGCGCAGTGCTCACCAGCATCACCGACCTGGGGACGCACTTCGTCACCACCGGCTTCAACAAGCTGTCCTACTGGGACGCGCTCAAGAACATCGCCGCGCAGGCCAGCAGCGAGACCCGAGACTTCCTGACCATGCACGGCATCATCGCGGAGACGATGGTTTCCGACCTGAACCGCTGGAGCGGCGACAACATCAAGAACAACTGGTCTGGCCGCATCGCCAACAGCACCATGAAACTGTCGCTGATGAATGCCTGGACGGACACCCTGCGCCGCAGCTTCTCCATGACCATGATGAACGGCCTGGCCAAGCTGAGCAAAACGGACTGGGCGAACCTCTCGGAATACGACCGATGGCGCATGACCAGCAAGGGCATCACCGATGCCGACTGGGCCGTGATGCAGCAGGCCCAGCTCACCGTCCACCGTGGCGCTGAGTTCCTGACGCCGGAAGCCATCCGGGCCAGCGGATCGCCGGAGGCTGATCGTGTGGTGGCCAAGGTTCTGGGCATGATCACGGACGAATCGGAATATGCCGTGCTCAATCCTGACCTGGCCACGCGCACCATGTCCAGTGGCGGCGGTGAGCAGCGCGGGACCGTGCGCGGCGAGCTCGCCCGTTCGGTCATGCAGTTCAAGAGCTTCCCCATCGCCATGGTATCGCGGCATTGGCGTCGCATGATGGAGACGCCGCAGGGCCTGGAGGGCGCGCCTATCGCCGCTAATCGTGTGGCCTATGCCGGCGCGCTGTTCGCATCCTTGGGTGTGCTTGGTGCCATTGCCTACCAGACCAAGCAGATCACCGCCGGCAAAGACCCGGCTGACATGACCACTGGCAAGTTCTGGCTGAAGGCCATCGCGCAAGGGGGTGTGCTGTCCATCATGGGGGATATCCTGTTGGCTGATTCCACGGAAGAGGCAGGGCAGTATGCATCCAAGACCATCAGCGGCCTGGCAGGACCAACGGTGGGCGCGGCGGCAGACCTAGGCCTGAAGGTGATCAAGGGGAATATCGACAAGGCGGCGGCGGGCAAGGAGACGCATGCCGGTGCGGAAGCGCTGACCCTGGCCCGATCCCATCTTCCGTATGTGAACCTGTGGTATGCGAAGGCGGCACTGGACCATGCTGGCCTGCATGCCCTGCAAGAGAACCTGTCGCCGGGCTACCTGTCGCGTATGCAGCAGCGCGCGCGCAAGGACTGGGGGCAGGATTATTGGTGGAAACCTGGCACCGGCGCACCGGATCGCGCACCGGACTTTTCGATGATTGGAGGACGATAATGCGGCAAGACCAATACCTGCGGTTGCAGGGGCTAAGCGAAAAGCTGATGGATGTGTTTCTGACCGAGGCCGATCCAGATAAGTGGCCGGGCGCTGGTATTCCGCTGGCGCAGATGGACCAGAAGACGAGGGGCGACTTGTACTGGTGCAAAAAAGTGGCGGCTGGCACCATCACGCTTTTCATGAAGACCACCAGCCTGCAAGGCCGAATCCGGATGGGCGGCATAGAAAGCGGCGCGCCGGATGCCGAAGAGGTGCAGGAAGCAGAGGACGAAGGCCTGGATTCCGAGATCGCGCGCGCCGAAAAGGAAGCGCAGAAGATGCTTGCCGAGATCCAGAGCGGGGCAAAGAAGGCGGTATTCGATAAGAAGGTCCATGGAAAATAAGCCGATCAGCTTCCTGGCCTTCTTCCTCCTGTGGGCCAAGGTGATGAAGTGGAAGGTGCCAACCTTGCACGTGCGGGTCTGCCATTGGCTGGAGCACACGGACGATCCTGTGCGCGTGCTCCAGGTCTTCCGTGGCGCGGCCAAGTCGTCCATCTTCGCGGTGTACAAAGCCTGGCAGCTCTACTGCGACCGCACTTGGGTATCCCTGATCTGGGCTGCCGACGGCAAGCTGGCCACCAAGCTGACGCGCGACACCATCAACATCCTGCGCCGGCATCCGCTGTGCGGCGGCATGCTGCCTACCAAGCCGGGCGCGCAGATGTTCTGGGTGATGGGATCGGTAGATGCGCGTAACGCCAGCATGACGGCCACCGGCGTGGACCAGAACGTGACCTCTGCGCGCGCCAAGAGCATCGACTATGACGACGTCGAGGTGCCGAAGAACATCAAGACCGCCGAGGCGCGGGAGAACTTGCGCGACAAGATTCAGGAGGCCACCTTCATCCTGGTCCCCGGCGGGCAAGAGACCTACATCGGCACGCCGCACACGCACAACTCGATCTACCCTGAGCTGATCGAGAACGGCGCGGCCTCGCTGAAGATTCCCCTCTTCGAGTCGGCCATCCGCTATGAGGAAACCGCCGCACGGCTGCGGTACCGCTTCCCCTTTAAGCCTGGCGATGACGGCCTGTATGTCTTCGTCGGCATCCACAAGCATGCCAAGCTGCTGGTGCAGGGCGAGGATTTCACGGTCGATAGCCAGGATATCGTCTTCACCAAGCCGCCCGGCAAGCTGCTGGATATCTACGCACATTGCGCCTGGCCGGAGCGATTCACCCGGGACGACGTAGAGCGCCGCCGCAAGAAGACCCGGACCATTAACTACTGGGACAGCCAATATATGCTGGAAGCCAAGCCGATCAACGAGAGCCGCCTTGACCCGGAACTGATCAAGGCCTACGACGTGCAGCCTCGCCTGGAGTATGCGAACCGCGCGGTGCGCATGATGCTGGGCAAGACGCACATCGTCAGCGGGCGCGCTTACTGGGATCCATCGCTGGGCAAGAAGAAGAGCGATGCGTCGGCTCTGTCGGTGGTGTACGACGACAGCCTGGGTAATCACTACTGGCACGTCTGCCAAGAGCTGACGGGTGATTTCGCCGTCTTCAGCGATTCGCGCAATACCGTCATCGAATCCGGCCAGGTGCTGCAGGCCTGCGACATCATCGCCAAGGCCAACATCCTGCACGTCTATGTGGAGACCAACGGCGTGGGCAGCTTCGCCGGCAAGCTGCTGCAGCGCGCCCTGAAGCAGCGCGGCCTGGCCGTGGGCGTGACTGAGATACAGGAAAGCACGAACAAGAATGAGCGCATTCTGGGATCGCTGGAAGGGCCGCTAAAGTCCGGCGTCCTGTGGGCGCATATCGATGTGCTCAACGGTCCGCTGTGGGACCAGATGAAGGATTGGAAGCCGGAGGTCAAGGAGCAGCCCGACGACTTCCTGGACAGCGGCGCTGGCGCGGTGGAGCAGGCCCCTGTGCGCATTAATAAATTAGTCGGGAAACCGACTGCCGATAGGCGGGAAGATTGGCGTCAATCAACGGGCGTCTATGAAGTAACGCTCGAAACCTGAGCGCCTTGCACGGCGCTCTAGTCAGCGAGGCCGCCGTGACCGTATCAGCAGCAAATCCACCGTTCAATGAATATACCGCCGCTCCTGGTGCGACGGTATTCCCTTACACCTTCAAGATCATCAAGTCCGATGACATGACGGTGCTTGTCAATGGTGTTGCAAAAGTGATCGGCACGGACTACAGCCTGTCTGGTGTAGGAGCCAACAATGGCGGCAATATCACGTTCCTTGCGCCCATGGTCGGCGGAGAGAATGTCGTCGCACGGATGAATCTGGCATTCGACCGCCAGACCGACTATCAGCAGAATGGCGACTTCCGTTCACCCACGGTGAACAGCGATTTCGACCGCCTCTGGCTGGCTCTGCAGCAGATGGCGCAAAGCCAGAAGGCGTCCATCAAGCTGCCTTTCACCACCACCGCCGACCAGTCGATTACCCAGTCTGCCGCACAGCGGGCAAATACCATCCTTGCTTTTGATGCCGCTGGCAATCTGACAATCAGTACCACGGATGCTGAAAATGTTGCACTTGCGCAGGAAGCAGCGGCAGCAGCAGTGGCAGCAGCGGCATCAATCAATCCGGCGGATCTCGTTCATAAAACGGGGAATGAAACGATAGGCGGGACAAAGACATTTTCACTGTCTCCCCAAATCCCCAATGTGGCCGCAGGGAACAGCTCTCAGAATGCTGCAAACACTGCTTTTGTGTCGGCTGCATTGGCGGCGCTGGATGCATTGGTGGTGCACCTGGCAGGAGCAGAGACAATCGCCGGTACCAAAACATTCTCCACGCCGCCCATTGCAAAAAATCTTGATCGTGCCTGGGTCAATTTCAATGGCACCGGGGCTATTACGATCCGCGATTCGTACAACGTAACGACTGTTGGCGACACTGGCGTTGGTCTCTATACGGTCAACTTCACGAGTACTGTAAATGCATCGGGCGCGATGAAAATTACGTTTATTCCTGACGCGACAATTTTGGCTGGCGGCAGCCCCAGAACTTGTCGCGGCTTTTCTCAAGGCTCTACGGCGATTGTGATTGAGAGTGGCGCAGAAGCTGCGGGAGCAGGAACACGAATTGATTTCCCAACTATTTGCTTAGCGGTGACCTAATGGACAAACGAATTATTTACCCGCTTCCTGCGGATGAATCAGGTCACATTGGAGTTGGCATTCTTATTCCTGCTGAAAATGCGAGGGAGCATTTGAAGATAGCCAACGAAGTTCTTGACGATGAGGGGAATATTGTTTCTCCGTCCCAATATCGGCCAGAAACTGATGAAGAGTTTTTAGGCAGACTGGCTGCTAAAGACCTTCCTCCTGGGACCGAATTCAAAATTGTTGATGTCAGCGTGATCCCCACTGATCGCACTTTCCGTGACGCATGGGAGTATCCAGCATGATCCAGACCAATTTCGAGAAGGCCAAGGAAATCACCAAGGCCCGTCTTCGGCGCGAGCGCGATCCACTGCTGGCAGCTTTGGATATTGAATTCCAGCGCAATCTGGAGTCTGGTGCCGACAATTCAGCAGTTATCGCTGAGAAGCAGCGCCTGCGCGACATTACCGATGCTGCCGATGTCTGCAACACGCTAGATGAGCTGAGAGCACTCAGCGCAACAGGGGGAGAGTGAGTCATGGCCTACTACGTCAATGAAGTTACGGGCAAGCTTGAATTTCAAACGAACCCCCCAATGGTTCCCGTACCCCCTGGCTACATTGAAGTTCTGGATGTTCCGGAGAGCGAGGCCATGTATTGGGATGTGGTCAATGGCGGCTGGTACTGGAACAAGGAGGGCTTGCAACAGCTGGCGCGCGAGACCCGCTCTGCCGCGAATTCGCAGCCGTATGTTTCCGGCTCGATCGCGTTTGTGTATGCACAGGAAAACTGGCCGTACTGGTATTCCACCGCATTACGTGAAGAGCCAACTGCTCAGCGCGCTGTGACCTTCAATCTTCAAGATGGCTTCGGCGTCTTCACCAATGCGGAAATCATCGGCATCTTCGAAGGCTATTGGAACTTCAAACAGGCTATCGTTGAAGCGTTCGTGACCACGATGGCCGAGATTGAAGACGGGATAATCACCAGCAAGGCAGAATTCCTATCCGCGTGGGACTCGATCATTTCCGGGTATGCCGATACCCGCCCCAAGCTTCCTACCGTTACCGAACTGGCTGGCCAGATTGCTGATCTGAGCGCGCCGAAATATGCCACGTTCCCAGTATTCAAGAGCGCCACGGTGGAAAGCGGTGTTGCCACGTTCCATCTGACCGATGATGGCCTGGCTACCGGCAATGCGCTGTTCTCCGAGGTATTCCAGGACAGCGTGCAGCTCATCGTCAATGACGCTACTGCCTCGTATCAGATGGGCTGGGCCTTCAGCAACGGTGGCAAAACGCTGACCGTTACCTGCAACGCGTCCACAACCGCAGACCTGGTTACCGGCGTCATCGGGCAGGCTCCTGCACCTGATGGCACTGCGGTGAAGTTGACCGTCTGGGGGCTTTGATGGCGGAGGTTAAAGACCAGGAGCAGCGCAAGCAGTCCGTGTGGATTTATCCATTCTGCCTCACGGTGCTTTCCACTCTCTGCTCGCTGGTCTGGTTCGCTGCAAGCCAGAACGGGAAGTTGGAACGCGTCCTTGAGCAACAGGCGGAAGCCAAGCAGCAGCAGGTGGCTCGCGATCAGCGTGACGAAACCTATCGCGCAGCGCAGGCCACTGCCATTGCGGAAATCAAAATCAACGACAGTCGCCAGGATCTGCGGATCGAAAGCCTGGAGAAATGGCGTGCGCAGAATCAGCCTCAATCGCTAGGGAGGTGGACACGATGAAAATCCAACTGGTTGATGACAAGGCCGCAATCCATCGCCGCTGGAGTGTGCGCTTGGCCAAGGTCGGCGCTGCCGTGATGGCTGGTTGGGCTGCGCTGACTTCCGCTGGCCTGGGCGGCACGTTGCCCATCTGGGTGGCTCAGGGCGTGGCCGGGCTGATCCTGGTGTGCATCTGCGGCGCGGCATACCTCAAGCAGCCGGCTCCGGCTGAGAACGGCGACGATGAAACTCACCCTACAGCGTGAGCCCAGCACCAAGCAGAGCACGGCAGGCAAGCTTTTCCTCGATGGGAAATTCGAATGCCATACCCTGGAGGATATCGTCCGCCCGCGCGGCGTGAAGGTCTATGGACGGACCGCCATCCCCGCCGGCGTCTATCAGGTGGTGCTCACCATGTCGCCGCGATTCAAGCGCGTGCTGCCGCTACTGCTCAACGTCCCGGGCTTCGAAGGCATCCGCATCCATCAGGGCAACCAGGCCGAGGATACCGACGGCTGCATCCTAGTCGGTGATGCGCCTGCGCCGGACTGGTTGGGTCAGAGCAAGGTAGCGTTCGACCGCCTCTTCACGAAGCTGCGCACCACCAGCGATCCCGTCACCATCGAAATCAAGGATGCATCATGATCGCGCTGCTGCTCAAGATCGGCCCCTGGCTGGCCGGCCTGGTCGGCATCATCGCCGGCCTGTTCATGCGCCAGCAGGCCAAGACCAGCAAGGCCGAGGCCGCGCAAGAAGTTGCTGAATCCCAGAAAGAAGTTGCTGAACACAATGCCGCTACCGCGCAAGCCAGCGCCAATGCGGCTCAGGAGCGAACCAATGTGGAAAACGAGATTGCCGGCCTGTCTGCTGATGCTGTTGATCAGCGGCTGCGAGATGACTGGACGCGTCCATAAGCTGGAAGAGGACAAGGCTCAGGTCATCGTGGACAACAGCTGCAAGCTGTTCCGACCCATCCTGATCGCCAAGGCGGACAAGCTGGACCCGGATACGGCGGCGCAGATCCTGGTCCATAACGAGACAGGCCGCCGCGCCTGCGGGTGGGAGCCGACTGGGAAGAAGTGATCAATGAGAGTGGTACTGAGCTTTAATTCAGTTCCAACGGTGGAGTTGGTTACTGATCTCTGTCGCGCCATAAGTCCCAGTTTGGTAGCACGAACTCCGCGGGAAGACTGGGCGGTGGTTTGTCAAAAGTGGGGTGAACTAGTTCGTTCAGCGGAGCGCACCATTTTGCCATAGGACTGTATGCATAAGCGATTATGGATTTTAGTTCTCGGAGGGACTCATCGGAGGACGTAATCACAAGCATATCGACCATGGATTCCCAGAGCAATGCGGCCACATCGTAGGTCGGAATTTTTTGACTATGAATAAGATTGTTTCTTGCTAATCGACATTTATTGAGGTTCGCTAGAAGGGCAGATCCAATTACGTTACGGTTGCGCAATTCAGAATGGCGTTCGCCAACTGTGAGAGTGCGCCAGTCAAGTTTAGCTGTTTTATGTTTGCTTTCGCGCCGCCTTTTTCGAGATCCCATGTGACGTTTGCACAGTTCCTCGGTGAGACTTTCAGTAGTAGCCCAAAGGCCAATAATTGCGTCCGATACATTGCTCCTAATTAGTCCCGTGTAGCCTTGGATAAATGTTGAAACTGGAAAGTTTGGAAGGAGCTTTTTTCTGTTTAGTCCAATAAGATATGCGTTCTCCACGGCTTCTGTTTTTTCGACCCGGGGACTGCTGAGTAAGCTTGATGTTTCCCAGCCATGTCTCCCTGCTCGCATCATCCCGTGAGCGCAGACGTTGCAGATCAAAGTTGACCTTGTTTCCCCATCGAAGAAGCCCGCCACTATTGCTGTCTGATTAACGGTTTCAGCATGGAAGTTTCCCAGAAGTAGCGTTCCAAAAATGTCATTGGCTACATCGACAGCTTGATTTATCGAGCTGCATTTGTCCGTTCTTGGAATGACTAATGTGCCGTCTTTAGTAATCCGCGCTTGAATTCCCTCATCAGATCTTAGTGTTGCACCCACCTCGGCCAGATGAGGCAACGGAAGAGGGTTTCCAACAGGAGGAAAGATGATTTGAGGAATCATACCCAACATCCTTGCATCTTCAGCACCAGGGCCGATCAGCGTGAAAGGACTCAAGAAAGTGACCCAAACTGGAAGTGATTTATTCATAAGTTAGACATGGATGGATGTTTCTTAACGGTATCATATTTGCTCAAAATTACTCGCAGTGAGCCGACTTACTTTTTGGGACGGTTTCAAGATCACTTCTATACGGGGGCAACGTCCGTGGCATTTAATGTGACCCGCATCTCACGCTCCGATCTGTACGACCTGATTTGGTCTGAGCCAGCGAAGGATATTGCACTGCGGCTTGGCATGTCGCCGGAGCAACTTAAGGCCGCTTGTGAAGCGGCTAATATTCCACGGCCAGATCGACACCATTGGAACAATGTAAATCCTGGGGCGAAGGTAAAAAGGGCGGCGTTGCCCGATAGGCAGCTCGGTCAGGCAGATTATGTCCCGCTTATTGACGAGTCCAAAATGGGGGCCGGTGCGTGGCGCCGGGTGTTTCTGGAGGGGCCACCGCTGACCGCGCCGGCCTTTCCGGATGACCGGCCTCTCATCGAGTCTCGGGCTCATGCGTTAGCAGCTGCCGCACCTATCAGAAAAACGCTCTCTCGGATTCATAGGGAAATATCCAAGCTCCTTGCGAGAGATGAAAGAAGGAAGCCGAAGCTGACCGGGACATCGCTTGATGTGCACTTCCATCCCATCATTTCTGCAACCAAGCAGGGCAAGCGCCGGCTTTTTATCCTCAATACGTTGCTTAATGCTTTGGCGTCTTGTGGCGGCAACTCAGCCAAAACGACAGATCACGCCTTCAATTGGAATATTTGGATTTGGGATACCGGGCTGCACTTCGAGCTGCGAAATGTGGGCGCGCCGGAAGATGAAACGGCACGGCGTGTGGCGGAGTATGAGCGCTCCGGGGATCTCGAGCTGGTGATTTGTCATAAACCAGGGCATGGCCTCAAGACAGAATGGCGCGATTTGCCGTCGGAGCCTCTAGAGGCGCAGATGAGGGAAGTTGTCGCCGGCTTCCTGATCGTGGCTGAATTCTCCTACCGGCACCGTGAAATCTATCGAGTAGAGCGGCTGCAGCAAGAGAAGGCGGAATTGGACACTACGATCCAGCGCCACAAAGAGGAGCGATTACAAGAGGAACTTGCGCGCTGGAAGAGGGCGGAGGATGAGCGGAGGGCGCAGCTCCAGCTTGAGATTTCTGAATGGAGGAAGGCCCAGGAAATCAGAAGCTTCGTTGATGCCAGGCAGTTGGCCGCGAGGGGTGGGACGCCGGAGGAGCGCGATCTGGCCGCGCGGTGGGCAAGCTGGGCGCTTGCGGTAGCTGACGAGACGGACCCGATTAAGCGGCAAGGAAAGAATGCTGATGATCAATGATTACCTGACCGCAACAGAATTATCGACCCTCATCGGTTGCAAACCGAACAGCTATGCATGCATGAAGCGATGGCTCGATAGGAACCGCTGGCCATACGTAGAGAACATTCGCGGCTTTCCGCAGGTATGGAGAGGGTGGCACGATGCGCGCATGTCCGGAGAGATTCGGGCCGGCGCTGCGAAACACAGAGTAGAGCCTGATTTTGCTGCGCTATCCCGGTCCTGATGAGCGATCTTTCCGTTCGAATACTCTATTTTGCGGCTTCCAGATTCATTGTGAATTCTCTCTTCGGTTGGGTTGATTGCTTTACTGCAAAAACTTGGTGAATCGTTTCCTCGAGTACCAAGGTCTTGCCGTCTGCCCGCACATGAAAGGTAATGCCCATTTGGTTGAGTGCTTTTTGCTGAGAGCGCGCACGTTGTTTTCCGGTCAGTTCGAGCAGTTCTTCCTCGTTGAGAAACATCGGGGTTCTACTCCTTCACCTCGCGTTGAAACCCTCCCTCTGTAGGCGGGCGGAAACCAATCTCTGTCATGCCCTCAATATCACTGTCCACGACATCTTCTTCCACTTCTATTCCAGAATCCGCTATCTGACTAGCACCTGGAATCTTGGCGATAGCCGCCGTCGTCGCCCAGCGTTTAGATCGGATGAACTGGTCAGACATAATGTCGTAGCATTCGAACTGATAGACCTTTAACTTTGTCATCGTTTTTCCCCGTTCAAATTAAGTTGGCAGTGTTATTTCTTCAACGCATTGATGTAGCGCTCGCAGCCGCCAAGGTTCCCGTTGTATTCGTAGTGGATGATGGTCTCCTTGGCATCTACTGCCAGGGTAATTTGGCAGTTGTAGTTCACAGGGACGAAAGTACCGCCTGTGGTAGTGGCGGAGTAGGGGGCGAAGCCGCTGCCGGCACCGAAAGATCCGGTGGTGGTTGTGGTGGTTGGCAGGTATGCCATCTGCTGGCTAGATGAGCCCCATCGATAAAGCTTCCGGCCCGCAAGGGTTTGCTCGCTGGTAGGGTAGCCAATCTTGTTGATTGCCACCTCGATAGGCTGGCCCAGCAAGCCCTGCAGTCCCTCGTTCATTTGCCCCCAGGTGGCGCAGCCAACGAGTACGGCTGCGGCAGCTAACGGTGCTATTTTTCTCATTTGTTCCCCCTCGTAACGTGTTGGCATGCATCGAAGACTGGCATCAGAATCTCGGACGGTAAAGAAAAAGTCCTGTTTTCGATGCTTGCCGCGCGTTCTGGTGTTGTGCGCTGTGACCAAAACGTGACCAGAGTAGGCAATATTCAGGCAAAATGGCTGGGAAAGTGCAGCCGATCTATGGGATGGCTTCCGCTGCAAGTCGTTGAATTGACTGCACTTTCCCTTTTTGCCTACTTGCAGTCTGAAAGTCTCATAATCCGTTGGTGCCGTGTTCGACTCACGGGGGGGCCACCAGTACCTAAAAGGGATTCCGAGAAATCGGAATCCCTTTTTTTCATTCAAGGTTCAACGGAGGTTCAACGGGGATTTAGTTGTGCAAGGGGATTGAGTTGCTTGGCTTCTTGCAAATGCTCAGGAGATAAATGGGCATAGCGGATGGTCATTGCTAAACTATGGTGGCCTAAAGCTCGTTGAAGGGCAAGGATATTGCCGCCACCCATGACGTAGTGACTGGCGAAGGTATGTCTCAGGATATGAGTTAGTTGCCCCTTAGGGAGCTCTAATTTCGCAAGTTTGACTCCTTCGCGGAAGGCTTCATAGGCTGCTTGAAAAAGCCTTTCTCCGGAGCCGAACAGTTCGTAGTGATGCAATAGCTCGTTTTCCAATTCTTCCGTAATTGGAACTGCTCTTGCCTTGCTTGATTTTGTTTGAACGAATTGAATAAGTTTATTGCGGATTTGGGAGATCCGAACCTCTTCTGCTTCTCCCCAACGAGCACCCGTTGCCAAGCAGATTTTGGTAATGAGAAGTACATCACGGTTATCGGTTTGCTTTAGGTGATCTAGCAAATTTGTTATTTGAGGCAGGGTCAAGTACGCGAGCTCTCGTTCTTGAATTTTGAATGCCCGCAATTTGCTCAGTGGATTGTCCTTCTTCCAGTGACCGAGTCGAATGTTTTCATTAAAAACGGCGCGTAAATATGCTTGCTCCCTATTCATGGTGTTCTGCGTTATCCCCTTCTCAATTCGTTTTAGTCGATATTCTGCGAATTGATCAGGGCTGAATTCTCCCGCGTGTGGATTGCCCATGTAGTTACACATCGCGATTAAGATTCGCTTTCTGCTTTCACCATCTCTTAATCCCGAGCCATGGTGCCTGTACCAAAGATCAACCAGATCCGTTAAGCGCCGTAGATCTTTCTTCGGCGGAGTCCATTCGGGATCTGCTTGAGCTTTGGCTTGTACGAAACGCTCCCAAGTTATTGCTTCGGCTTTCGTTTTGAAAGTCTTTTTAACTCGTTTGCCGCTTCGTCCGCCGGGTTGGATGTTTGCTTGCCATCCAGTTTTAACTTTGGATATGGCCATGAATTTGGGCCCCTCTCTTCGGTATCTGGAGCTTTTGTTTGTTTGTGCTGATTCCAAAGCTCATAAAGTGTTTGTTCTGAGACATATTTCATTTGATGCCACTGATGCAGTATGGCTTTGTCGGATGGATCTACTTGCCTGAGTTCATGCGATCTCCTTCCCAGGAGCACCCATTCAGAAAAATGAGGTCTGTAGCTCAGCACAATCTGTAGCATCTCGATGGTCGGATCTGCTATGTCTAGAATGACGTCTGCCCATTCCTTTGCAGATATTGACCCTCCACTTTTCTCCTGCAGGTATTTGAAAAGCTTTTCCCCTCGCGGAGATGCCCACTCCCGTATCACCCAGTTCAATCGATCTCTGAGTGTTTTGCATTGATCTTTGTCGGGTTCTGTTATTCCGAAAATAGCCTTTTGCTCCTTCATAAATCCGCTATTGCCGGTGAATAAATAGTACTCCCAATCGGGATAATTATTTATCCAGAAATTAATCATTTCCTCAGTTGCTTCTTGCCGTTTGTAGTAAAAGTTTTTCCAGTTGGATGCTGGGATTTCGCTTTTATTCGCCAAATAAGTGAATTTCCCCCTAGAAGATAGCTCTTCCTGGATCGCCTCTCGCAGACGTTCGCTAATTCTTGTTTGCTCAAGAGTTTTAATCATTTTCTTGCGCTCCAAATTATATGGTGTAAAATAAATACACCAAATTAATACACTATAGTGTAACCTTTGATGTCGAAATTGTCTCTCGAGGTGGATTTTGAGTTCTTTTGTGCCGTTTGTCACTTCCCCGTTGCCTAACTACGTATCTCCATTGGTGAGTAGAGAGAGATTCGCTGAAATGGTTGGTCTGCCACTTGGCGTGATAGTGGGATTTATCAACAAGGGTTATTTGCCGACGGTCTCGATCGGAAAGTACAGCTTGGTGAATTTGGCTGCGATCCAGCGCAGTTGCTCAGAGAAAGAGTTCGCCCTATGAGCAAACTCAAACGCGCTATCGACGCTCATCGCAACGTGCGCGGCTTGGAACTTCCCGCCCGCAGCGCGAAGCGCGAGGACGGGGAGGCTCCACGTCGCGTTTCAGAAAATGCTCCAAGGCCGGCTGAACCCCTCCGAGCTAATAGAGGGGAACATGATGATGACTACATCAAGTTAGTGCTCGCCGACGGCAAACTCAAACAAATTCTTAAGCGCACGGAAAAAGACCAAACAGTCTTTATTGATTGGTTGTCAGTGACCTTCAATGTCATCAGCTATCTGCGTTTCAGCGGTAAGAGCATCCTCACCGATGACGATATTGCTGCCGCAATTTCATATGACTTAGCTCAGATCTTTGGCGATGCTTTTGCGATTAGCAGCAAGAATGGCTATGGCATGCACTTCTACAAAGAGAGTTATGTGATCGGTCAAAAATGGGGAATTTTTTGTATCGGTCACAAGAGTGACCGTCTTCTAATTTCAATATCAGGTGAAGGTTGGCTACATGCTCCCGTCGATGCGGGTTCAAGGGTTCACTTTTGGCTTTCCAGAATTGAACGAATGGGCGGTAACGTCTCAATAAGCCGCGTTGATCTAGCTGTTGATATGCATGAGAACGGCCCGAGTCACGATGCATTTCAAACTGCTTATCACAAAGGCGAATTTGTTCGCCAGAAGCGACATTTGGGCACACCTGATTGCTGGCCGCATTACCAAGTCTTCGGGTGCGTTCACACAAAGCGCGGCCGCGAAAAAGGCATTACTGATGCAGTTGGCGCGCGGACAGGCGACCTTTATTTACGCCGCTATGACAAAGGAAAGGCTGAGGGAGATCCAAATTCAACTTGGGTTCGGGTTGAGCTTGAAATGAAATCCAAAGATAGCGTATTGCCATTGGATGTCCTTATCCGACCAGAAGCATATTTTTGTCAGTATCCCTGGCTTGAGTTGTTGCAAAAGAGCTTTGCGGAAAAGCTTGATACGAGGCAAAGGCGCGCGGAAATCAACGTTGCAGATGCAAAGAAAATCATCAAGGTTCAATTTGGAAAATATCTGCGAGTTCTACGCGGACTGGCCGATTCCGATGAGTCCTTACTGCAAGAACTGCAATCGGATGAAGATCTGTGGCCTGAGAGATTAGCAAAGCTGTCGCCAGAAAAGTTCACCGGATTCCACGAAAGACATCAGGTGAAAACCTATGTTTTCGAAAACGAAGAAATCGGATCTGAAATGAGGCCATCAGAAGACTCCGAAATAAATCGGCCTACCTAAACCTGAAAGGAAATTGTTATGCGTTTCACCGCACAAGTAAAAGTCATGGGCATGAAGGCATCGAAGGGAACGCTGGAAAATGGCGCCAGCTATGACAGCACTAAAGTGTATGCCGAAGCTCCACTCGACGATTCGAAGGACAACGCAAAAGGCTATTCGGTCATCGAGCATTCCTTCGGCGCATCAACGGAGTACTCCAAATACAAACATCTGACTTTCCCCTTCACTGCCGAAGCGACGTTTGAAATTGCAACTACGGGTAAGGCACAGCGAACCATGCTCATCGAGCTGCGCCCGATCGAGATGGTCAAACAAAAAGCAGCAGCCTAGTCATGCGGCGCGTCTTCATTGTGCAGGATCGGGAAACTGCCTTATTTCTGTTTCCTGAATTCGGGGATGTCGGTTTCACCTTGTGGCTTGAGCAGGCAGGAAGGTTTTCGGACGAAGAATCTGCGGTGGAGACTGCGCTAATCCATTGTGGAGAAGGTTTCTTTTTGCACTCGTTTTACGAGCCATCGTCAGATAGCCGGCTTAACTGAGATTTTCTATGGCAGCAGGCCAAATTTTGCAGCTAGTCGTTTGCGCTGATTCAGACCCAGGTTCTGGAAATGGGCAGATCTATGGCCCAGTTTCAGCTTCAGTGTGTCCGACTGGCCAGAACGCTTATCTCGTTACATCGTATGTCCCCTTCTCAACGTCTCAGTCGGTTTTTGATGGACTTGCTTTGCCATTTGATGCCAGCACTGGCGGTGGGCTCTTCGGATTTGGATTCGGAGTGGTAGTCCTTTTCTACCTCATCGGATTCAAAGGTTCAGTTTTGCTTCGTCATTTTAAGTGACGGTAGAACTGTTTTTTACTCTAGATAGGAAATTCCATGAAAGTTGTTAACTCCGTTCGTATCGCTTCCATCATGACCGCACTCATTGGTGCCTCCAGTGCATTTGCTCAGACAACCACTACTCCGACAACTGCCACTGAGCTGGCGCAATCAATCAACATGAGTGATGCGCAGTCGGCTGGCCTGGTTATTGTCGGCCTCCTGGTCGGTGTCGGCGTTGTTTTGTGGGGCGCACGCCTGGTCGAATCGAAGTTCAAGCCGAAGATCTAATTCAAGGAACGGGGGAGCGCTTAGCGCTCCCTTTCTATTTCAGGAAACATAGTGAATACAGATTTTTGGTACCTCTCTCTGTTCTTCGCGGGAGTGCTTTGCGGCTGGGCATTCGTGACTGGATTGAAGGGCTTTTGATGTTTAAATTCTCTAGATGTATTATCGCGCTTGCGGTGTCGCTGTCTGGGCTTTCATTCTCTGATGCGTCAGCTCAGGCGCTTCCAACTCAGTCCAGCATGCTCAGCTCGGCGCTTGGCCAAGGCATTTCCAGAAACCTTATCTCGCGAGGATTTGCGGCGAATGATCCGCGCATTATCACGACCATAAGAGCGATCAGCGCTGACGTATTGCCCTTGGCTGCCGAAGCAACAGCGGGCGGAACGTGGCTTGGCGCAATGGCAGCGCTTGCCCCGTACACTCTTGCTGCAGTTGCTATTGGTGCAGGTCTCTATTGGTACTTTGATAGCGATGGCAAGGTCTATAGATCCCCCCCAGGAACAAGCGTCTCTTCTATTGCATCACCTGGTGTCCAGCTGGGTGCAACGCTTTGGTTGGCGCCAGGCTATTCAGTTTATTTTGGAACGCCGCAAGAGGCACTTGGCTACTTTTTCGCCCAGACACTAGTTTCATATCCTACGGCGTCGTTCAGCACGCCGAGTTTCACGCAAAATAGTAGTACGCAATATTCTGCGACTTACCTATTCACTGTTCCTGGCACAGTAATCTCCAATCTTTCTTACACAAAGTCGATCTATGGGTATGCGCAGTCGAGCGTCGATAAGAACGGGGTTACGTGCCCTTCGGGATCTGGCTTTAGCTCGTCGGCCGGAAAATGTATTGCTGTGGACTTTACCGGTACACCATATGCACCTATTCAGGCGACAGGCATCTCTCTAGCTAATGCATATGACAACCTTTCAGCCGCGGAAAAATCGGTAGCGCTGAACCCAGAGATCGTAGCGGAGCTTGCAAATAGGCTTTGGAAAAATGCTGCGTCACAACCTGATTATCCAGGCTTGCCAATTTCCAGCACAGCCCCCGTAAGCTCAGAAAATTTTTCTGAATATCAATCGACGAACCCATCTCTATGGCCTGAAACTTCTTCCCTCAGTTCAAGTGTTCCTACCACTGCTGATACAGCCGTTACAGTACCGACCACATCATCAACTGACAATACATCCAATGCAGGGGCTGGCACGCCGGAGGTCAATCTTGGTGTCGATCCAGGCATTTCTGCTCCGACACTCGACTCGGCTCCCAGCGGGATCTTCGAGCCGATTCAGCATCTGATGTCCACTTGGACGGGCTGGACGGTTCCAACACACGCGGGAGTGTGTCCAACGTGGTCAATATCGCCCGTTATTGCGGGCCACGTTTTCAATATTGATTTGAATGAGCAGTGTGTTTTTGCGGAGCAGTGGCGGTCAGCTATTGCAGCCGTCGCGATGATTGGATGGCTTGTAGTTGCGGCATTCATCGTCCTTTCAGCGTAGGAGATCGAATGTACGGCATCCTCCTTTCCGCCTTTTATCAGATCCTGAGTTTTGTTTTTACTCAGGTCATCGTCAAATTCTGCATCATGTTTGCGCTTTACTTTGTCATCTCAGATCTAATGTCCTTTTTGGGCAGCTACATTCCATCGCCGGCCTCACTGAATGGTGCGCTTTCAGGATTAGATTCAGGTACTTGGTATTTCTTGGATTTGATGTGCTTCTCTGCTGGTGCTCCGCTTGTGATCACTGCTTTGACCTATCGTTTTTTAATTCGGCGCATGCCGATTATTGGGTGATGCATGGCGATCTCTGTCTACAGTGGAGTAATGGGGTCGGGTAAAACCTATGAAGCAATTCTGAATGGCGTGCTTCCAGCAATCGAGGCTGGACGTAGAGTAGTAACGAATATTTCAGGTATTGACTCTGAGAAAATCCGGGATTACTTGGCGAACAAAGGGCGTGATGTTGCAAGCCTTGGCCATGTGCTAAATGTGTCGAATGAAGCTGTTTCACAACCCGGATTTTTCCCAGGCGAAGCACCCAGCAATCTGAAGTTTGAGATACCCGACTTTGTTCCTGCTCGTGAGCTGCAGCATTATGCAGATGAATTTGTTTTGGCTCATGGAAAAAGCTTCACTAAGGTTTCGTTTCAGCTCCTTCTTCCTGAGCTAAAAAAATTGCATGAGCGCGGCATTGATGTCGGATCATGCTTGATCGAAGCAGCACACCGCGAATGGCGGAGCTTCGAGGCAGAATGGTTCTCCGACAAAGCTCCTGGAGAAATATTTGCTCAAATTGGAGACACCGGCCCGTCAGTTGTAAGTCCAGGTGATTTTGTTGTAATCGACGAGGCTTGGCGTTATTGGAGCGCTAGCGAAAAGCTTTCATCGGAACATATGAATTTCTTCCGTATGCATAGGCACTACGTTGCCGATAACGGAATCGCGTGCGATCTGCTGGTGATCATCCAAGATTTCGCCTCACTACATCGTTTCTTGCGCGGAGTCTGTGAGCTTGTCCTTGTTTTCCAGAAATTGAAAGTTCTCGGCTTTAGTTCTCGCTATCGGGTCGAGGTCTATGAAGGAAAACCTTCCAAGAGATCACTGGTATCAACTTCGCCTATCCAAAAATATGACAAGCGGATCTTCCCACTATACAAATCCTATGATGGAGCTCAGGGGAAGGAAAGCCAGACAGACGATCGGCAGAATCTCTTCAAGAACAAATATTTCATCTGCTCCATGGTGATCGGCATCGCGATGTTTGGATATGGGAGTAAATGGCTCTACTCCTTCTTAACCCGGCTCAATGGAAATCAAGAATCGAAATCACAGCCGGCTTCTCCACAAATAATGTCCAGCGCCATGAATGGAACCAGGGCGCAGTCGGGGAAAGACAAGGCCCAGCTACCATCGGACGTTCGTCTTGTTTCGATTTTGGAGCCGTCAGTCGGCGAAACAATTGTAGTTTTTCAGCTATCTGATGGCCGATATGTGAGGAAAAGCATGAAGGGGGGCTTTGTAGATGGATGGCAGTCTGTCGCTGCGTATGACGGGCGGATGATTGGCTTCGCATTTGGGGGGGATAAATGAAGAATATGTTTGCTGCATCAATCCTTTTTTCGCTGGCGGCATTTTCATATGGCGAAAGTATGCCCGGCGCTCTGAAGCTAAGCGATCCACTCCCAGGTTATCCATGGCCTATTTCTGCAAAGCCTCAAACGGTGCCACCGTCTTCGGCAAAATTGACCTTCTCTCTGTATTCTGATTCTCTTCCGGTGTCACAGATGATCTTGCTCTATTACGATCAATGTGAAAAGCGAGGGCTTATTTTTGACCCCCAAGTCTCTAAATCGGATGACTCTGTTCTTATTAAGGCCCAATCGCTCACTTGTTCTGACGCGAAATCGATGATTCTGGATGCAGTCAGCCGCGCTGGTCTAGGCTTTGAAAATCATGGTGCTTACGATGTCGTTAAAAAGAATCAGCAAGCGGATGAGCGCAAAGATTGGGAACAATTTATCTTCAGGCCTCGTTTTCGTGATCCTGTGGAGTTGGCAGACCAGTGCGCACTAGCATTTCATAAAGGTTCTTTTGCACACCAACGTAGGGTGTCAAATGTCACGGTTTCTGGTACTGGAACCGCAGCCGGAAGCCAGCAGGTACCAGAAACTGGGAGCAACGGAGCATCTATTACTTCAAAGGCAGTTGAGTCCTTGATTTTCTATGGACCACCAGCCGAGGCGAAAGCCGTTCGTGAATTGCTCCAAATCTTAGACGTTCCTTATCAGCAGGTCGAAATTAGCGCTGGTCTTTACGAGTATCAATCGGGCTCTTCTCGTGGGAGTGCAGTTACTGCAGCGTTAAAACTATTTGGTTCTAAGTTTGGCGTGTCGTTAGGCGGTGGCGCTACAACTTCGAGCACCAGTTCATCGTCGGTAGTGAGTTCGACCTCGGCGGCGGTCTACAACACTCTTTCGTTTACGACACCTGACTTTAGTGCCGTACTTTCATTGCTGGACGATGATTCGCATTTTCGCTCCGTTTCGCGGCCAAAGGTGCTGGCGCGAAGTGGCCAGCAAGTGGTGTTCACTACGGGCCAAGACGTGATGGTTCCTGGGCCGATTACTATTAACGCTAGTGGGCAGTCCTTACAGTCGTTGATTAACGTGACTGCAGGTGTAACGTTCCAGGTGACACCTCTAGTACGTGGTGACGCTGTAGACGTTAGTTTGCACGAAACGGTAAGTGATTTCGTACCTTCGCCGAATTCCAACCCATCTATATTGAAACGAGATCTGGTAGCGGACCTGATGATGCGACCAGGTGTTGTGTATGTCATCGGAGGCCTGAATGCGAATAATCAGACCACGAGTAAACAATCATTCTTTGGGTTCAAGATCGGGGATCAATTCACGCGGAACGACACTGAAATCCTTCTTCTCCTTACGGTGAAACCCGACTCCACAGGAATTTAGCGACAAGATGAGAACCGCGAATGAAATAGTGGGATAATGTCTTTGTGTGCTTGAGGACAAGCGGGCGGCCTCCTATGGTAGTCGCCTCCCCCACAAGACGAATGATGATTTGATGCGGCTCACTTCGGTGGGCCGTATTCATTTCGGCTCATCTCGTCATCTGAATTCTGCATACAGCACGCATCGGCCTTATAGAACAGACTAATTCGGCGACAAATCGATTATCGGATCGCGTATTGCACGATCACTCATAACGTACCATAACGTAACGTAACCTTATGTTACGTTACGATATCAATGGAAGCTTGGAATTCGACACGCAAAGTTCAAAGAAGAATTTCATTTTCGAGGACTGTTCCATTCGAGGCGAGCACTTAATCCAGACCGAATAGCAAAGATCAGAAGCATATCTAGGGTGAAGGGGTCTACGTTTTTTTCTAGTAGTCTGCGGGCATCTCGTTGCGATATATCTAAGTTATGTGCAACGTCGGCATGCGTCCAACCTTGTTCCTTAATACGACCAATAATTCGCGCTAATACTTCAATGCGCATATGCATAACTATGGCTTCTGGCTGAGGAAAGCCAATATCTATAAAAACGTTACCGCAACTTTTTTCAGACGTTTTCGGTTCTCGATTCATCAGATAACCTCCAATCTTTAATATTGGCTTCAGTATTTGAACGACACCACATTTTCAAACAACAATCACAAATTATCCCTGGGGAAACGAATGGATGCTCGCCTGATCGAACGCGCACGAACTAAAGCATTTTTGAGACTTTTGGTCGATAGATTAGGCGAAGCGGCTTGGGCAGAAAGACGATCAGCGCTAGTGCGCCGCATCCAAATGAAGGAATTGAATATTGATAAAAATATTCCTATTGAATCCCAGCTGTTCGTCCCTCAGGAGGACGATATTGATTGGTATATTTTGGTAGCGGAACTGGCATATGACTCTCCGTATAGCGACTGTGCCTACAGCAGCGCCCGAGTATATCCTTACGCTATGGCAATCGGTGCCTACTCAGAACGACTAAAAAGGGTGCCAAATGTTGCGCAGGCTCTGGACAAAATGTTGGCCAACAATGTTAAGCCAGAGACCCAGCTTTTTGAATTGCTCACAGCGTCGTTCTATTTAAAAAACGGCTTTGACGTTTCATTCATCCCCGAAAGAAGCATTATCTGGCCCGATGGAAAGACAGATAAGTCTCCAGATTTATTGGTGAATTACGACGGCTTTGAGATGCATGTGGAGTGTAAGCGGGCTGACAAACAAACACAGTATTCACAAGCTGAGATAAAAGCGTGGGAGAGAATTTGGGAGCGATTGAGTTTGTATTTGCTTGAGGTCTCTCCCTGGAGCATCGTGCATTTGGTTTTTCACAGCGAAGTTGCAGCTGTGACCGCCGATGATGTAATTAGAATTGCTGCGTCAGCTATCGAACGCGGTGAAGAAAAAATCAAGACGGATTCCTTCACTTTGGAAATGGGCCGCGTTGATCGAACTTCCCTTGAGAAACACTATCTGCAAAATCGAGTACGGGCAAATAGCCCTCAACATGAATTGCTAGTTTTCGGTGACATGGACAGCAACGAGAAGCGCAGCATCGCTACCATTCCCAGACGTATCTATCGTCCCGGGGGGCCTGGAGTAATTCTGAATATTTTTATTGAGGAAGTGGAAAATTGCGTGGCTGCTCAATGGCGGTGCGACCACGAGATCTCCCTTGAGCGCAGATCACGCCATTTCAAGGGGCTCATCAGCAGCGCGGCAAACCAGTTTCCGCCCACCAAACCGGGCGTCGTACATATTTGGTACGAATCAGTTGAAGGAATTCATGTTGAAGAAATGCGACGACAAAAACATATTGACAATTTGTTAAGTTTTGATAGTTCAGGAACGCCGATGCTGGGGACACTCATCCACGCCGTAAACTATTACCCGTTCGAGGATACTTTTCAGTGGGCGGAGACAGTACAGGACTTCGCCCGTATTCCCAACCTCATGGAATTCTATGACTCTCCCCTCATGCTAGGAACTGATGACACTGTAGAGGTTAGTGGCGCTACTCATTGGGAACAGGACAAGGCGAGTAAGCTTACCAAGCCGCTTGGTTGACTAGGATTTTTGATTTGAAATTTCAAAAAGGAAACATTCTGAGAGACTAGAGGGTGTTATTTGAAGCTTCCTGCTCAGCAGCACCTTCTACTTTTGATTTTCTCTTTGTAGGTATCTTGAGAGAAAAAGAAGCCAAAAGGGTAAAATATAGAAGAAGATAATTTGCACATTGGCGTCACAATCTGGAATCTACTATATGAAGGCAGACCTTACAAAACGGCTATTCAAAGCAATAGCAACGGGCTCTGAGAAAGATCTGGATCGACTGTGCCTCAAAATTATCGAAGAAGAAAATAGCAAAGGGCACGGAGCGCTCGCAAGCCAGCTAGAAACCATTCTCAAAGCTAAAAGGCAATCGCCCCCCCCTTCTGCTCCCAAGCTGGATGATGAGCGGGTGATGCAAACTTTACCTACCAGCCGTCGCTACCAAGATCCGTTGCTCGTGCGCATGGAACGTGCAACCCTGCGACACTTTATGGTTCTGCCTGCGCAAGTTGAAGAGCGCTTTGCTCGTATCGAGCAAGAATATGCTGCCCGCGATCGGCTTGCAAAATTTGGTTTGCGCCATAAGAAGAAGATTCTCTTATACGGACATCCCGGTTGCGGAAAAACTCTGGGTGCAGAACGCCTTGCATGGACAACAGGCCTACCTCTAATTAAGGTCAGGTTTGACGCTTTGATTTCATCGTATTTAGGTGAATCGGGGGTCAATTTACGCGCTGTCTTTGAATCGGCGAAGTCACGCCCATGTTTGCTATTCCTTGATGAATGTGACTTCATCGCTAAGTCTCGTAATACTCAGAATGATGTTGGAGAAATTCCTCGACTGGTCAACACGCTACTTCAACTATTGGATGAGTATGACGCTCCAGGACTGCTAGTCGCAGCAACTAATTTAGACCAGCAATTAGATAAAGCGCTCTTCCGCCGCTTTGATGATGTATTCGAAGTACTTCCGCCTGGGCCGCAAGAGATTGAACGACTACTCAAAACAACGTTATCAAGCATTACAACTAGTCCCCGTATTTCATGGGACCAGACAGTGAAAAAATTAGTGGGTCTTTCCGCTGCTGAGATCGTGAAGGCGGCACAAGACGCTGCTAAGACAACCGTATTGAACGGTCGAGATATTGTTGCGCAAAAGGATTTGGAGTTTGCAATTACAGAGCTATACAAGAGGGAACAAACGTAAGTAAGTCTTGAGACTCTCGGCTCGTAGTCCTTCATATTAGAAAAAAAGGGGAACAATGGCTGGCCAAAGCACTAGGGGGGATTTCTCACATCTCCCATTACCGTTCATCGTCGCAAACCGCGCCAGATTAACTGGTGGAGGCGATACGGGCATCCAGGAAGACTACAACAAACTTCATCGCAGAGAACACAAAGCCTTGCTCAAAACTGCAGGGGAGACTGCTGTCTCAACTTGGGACCGTGTTCGGCGAGAGCGTGAAGCTCAAAACCTTCCAGCCATTCCACCGAACATCCCACTCTTCCTTAATGTTGAGCCTGATTCAGATCTAGACTTCCTCCAGAGACATTTTAAGTTTGAGGTTGTTGCTGAGCACGACGATGGACTCGTTATTGTGGCCAGCGAAGAGAGCGATATGTCGACGTTCTTTTCTAAACTTGATGACTTTGCCAACGAGCTCCGTGGAGCAACCACAGCAGCCAAAATTTATGGAATTGCCGGCCCAGAAAATCAACAATTGAGACTGGAGCGCATTCTTTCAGAATCACTTTTTAATCACTGGGCGGAGCTATCCGAGACCCAGCTCTATACAGTCGATATTGGAATCGAATGTCTAGGGGATCAATCTATTCCTGCGGTACCCGAGCAGAGAGATAATGAAAGCGGCGAGCATTTTGAGATTCGACTAGAGACATGGCGTGCGCTGGTGAGAGCTGCAGAAGCTGGTTGGGACGATCTCATGATCGAACGTGAAGCAGAGGTAATGAGATTCGTAGCAGGGTACTCAGGTGAAATCCTAGATATCTTGCACGAAGCACGACTCGGCCCTTTTACCCTTCCTGACAGCTTCAGTGTGAGGATAAAAATTTCTGGTACAGGATTAAGGGATTTGGTCCTTAATTATCCTTATCTATTCGAGGTGTGTGAACCAGATGATGCGTCCAGCTTTAGCTTGCCAAGCGTTGATACCGCTGCCGAATATGCGGTAGAGATCCAAAGACCCGGAGACGATGCTCCGGCTATCTGTATCATTGATAGTGGCATCCAAGAGAACCATCCTCTACTTGCGCCAATGGTCCATGGGGCCTCTTCCCGCTGCTTTATTCCAGATGAAGACCAAAATGATGTTGCAGATTACGTGCCGTCAGGTGGACATGGAACCAGAGTCGCTGGCGCCGTCATTTACCCAACTGGCATTCCATTGTCGGGAACCATAGCGGCACCTTTCTGGATACAGAATGCACGTGTTTTGGATGCTAGCAATAGGCTTTCATCTGCCCTATATCCGCCTCTCTACCTTAAAGAAATTGTTCAGCATTTCCATACGGGAGAGCTTCGCACGAAAATATTCAACCACTCCATCGCGGCGTACCGCCCGTGTCGCTTACGAAATGTATCCGCATGGGCAGCCTCTATAGATTGGCTGAGCTGGGAATACGATGTACTTTTCATTCAGTCTGCCGGCAATCTTCCACATGAATCTGGTGCCGCACCGTTTCGACTGGGTGTTATTGATCACCTCGTAAGCGGACGTGCGTATCCAGACTATCTGGTACAAGCCTCTTCCCGCATCCCATCCCCCTCTGAAAGCCTCCAAGCATTGGTAGTGGGATCGGTTGCGCATGCATCTTTTGATGATGGAATGGGAAGAAAATCTCTGGCTACTGAGCATCAAACATCGGCATTCTCCACCACCGGTTTTGGGATCTGGGGAGGAGTTAAGCCGGAGGTTGTAGAGTATGGTGGAGACTTCGTGGTTAGCGGTACTCCCCCTAGTCTTACGACTCCCCCTGACGTGTGCGTCGACTTGCTTCGTTCGACTATGCACGGCGGTGCATTAGCTGCAAAAGATGATGTTGGGACATCGTTCGCTGCACCCAAAATTGCAAGTATCGCAGGAGCAATTCAACGTATCCTTCCAACTGAACCGGCCTTGCTATATCGGGCTCTCATTGCCAACTCAGCACGATGGCCACAATGGGCGGAGAACGCCCCGGATAAACACGGCACTATTCGTCAAATCGGATTCGGGCTGCCCGACGTCGGTATTGCCACCTCCAATACAGAGCATCGTGTCACCCTTATTACGAGTGGTGAGAACCGCGTGAAAGCCAAAGAAGCACAAATCTATCAAGTTCCAGTTCCAGCAGAACTTAGAGCTCCGGGCAGCGATTTTAGGGTTCGAATTGATGTAACTTTGTCTTATGTGGCCAAACCAAGACGTACAAGAAGGACCATTCGGCAGTATTTATCCACATGGGTGGATTGGCGAAGTAGCCATCTGGGCGAAAGTTTCAATTCGTTCGAGAATCGAGTTTTGAGAGACGGCGTTCGCCAAGATGATGGCGAGGGAGCGATTCCATGGACCATCCGAGAGAAAGATGAATGGGGATTTGTGCCAGGAGTTAAGCGCGGTAATGGAACCTTGCAGAAAGACTGGGTAATTCTGCAATCCCACCAACTTCCTGTTGATTTTTGCATAGCGGTGATTGGGCACCCTGGCTGGGACAAAGATCCCGATGCGTACGCAAAATACGCGCTGACTGTTTCTTTTGAAGCGATAGACGAAGATATCAATATCTACCATTCAATCGAGGCTGCCGTAGATTCGATCTTTGTCGAACCAGAAATCCGATCCGAGGTTCAAAGCTGAACCCGTCAAGGGAACGTGGAATAAATGCGAATTTATTCGCGTTTATGCCGCGAAAGTCCCTTGATCGGCGATGGAAAAATACCCTCTGTCATGGGTTGCGACAGCCATTGGGTGACGCAACCCATGGCGACAACTAGGGAGTAATTACTGTCGACGAAGCGTCAACAGCATAGTGATTTAATGCAGGATCAATGCAGCACAAGATTTTGCTAACCATCTGATTTAACAGGTAAAGCAGATCCAATGCAGGAGTTACTTACGGATTGAAAAGCCTTTGAGAACTTAATGCTGATAAAAGCCGGCGGTAATCGCTAAGGTTCAACGATGGTTCAACGGCATCTGATATTTGAAGTTATTTCTAGTTAGATGACGCCGTAAGAGGTCTGATATAGTGGGGCGTTGTTGTTCATAGTGGCAGAACGTTAGGGACTCATAATCCGTTGGTGCCGTGTTCGACTCACGGGGGGGCTGAGCTTCCCCTGAAATTTCGCCTTCCATCGAGTCCTGTATAAAATCGACGGAAAGGAAGGAAATCAGAGATGTTCAAGGTACCGAAACAATCGTACACAGCGGAATTCAAGGTGGCAGCCGT
>Ga0160495_100225_pt1 | contig 54281 bp, 44 predicted proteins | sample DID4MG_4_FD_108251 | JGI IMG/M metagenome (GOLD analysis project Ga0160495, IMG submission 108251) | Enriched soil microbial communities from UW Madison campus, WI, USA - DID2933_E24_FP4 MG | ecosystem: Environmental > Terrestrial > Soil > Unclassified | place: USA: Madison, Wisconsin | collected... | reverse complement strand
TGCGTGAGGTACTGGCTCAGGAAGGTGGTTGAGTTGCCGGGACCGCCACCGGTGAGCACGAAGGGCTCGGTGTAGATCATGAAGCTGTCCATGAAGCGCAGCAGCACCGCGATCACCAGCACGCCGCGCATCTTGGGCAATTGGATGAAACGGAACACCGCCCAGCGGCTGGCACCATCGATCTGCGCGGCCTGGTAGTAGGCATCCGGGATCGAGCGCAGGCCGGCGAAGGCCAGCAGCGCCACCAGCGGCGTCCAATGCCACACGTCCATCACCAGCACGGTCAGCCAGGCGTCCAGCGGATTGGAGGCGTAGTTGTAGTCGATGCCCAGCAGGTTGAGCAGATAGCCGCCCAGTCCGATATCGGCGCGACCGAAGATCTGCCAGATGGTGCCGACCACGTTCCATGGAATCAGCAGCGGCATGGCCAGGATCACCAGCGTGGCCGAAGACTTCCAGCCCTTGTGCGGCATCGCCAGCGCCAGGCCGATGCCTAGCGGGATCTGCACCAGCAGCACGCAGAAGGAGAAGATCAACTGGCGCAGCAGCGCCGCATGCAGCTCGCTGTCGCGCATGACTTCACGGAACCAGTCCAGTCCCACGAAGACTTTCTGTTCGGGGCTGATGATGTCCTGCACCGAATAATTGACCACCGTCATCAGCGGAATGATGGCCGAGAAGGCCACCGTCAGAAAGACCGGGAGGATGAAGAACCAGGCCTTGTTGTTGTAGGGCTTGTTCATGGCTTAGCGTCCTATTCTCTCGTCGTTGCTGAAGTAGATCGTCTCGGGCTTGGCCAGTCGCAGCCAGTGATGGCCGGTGGCGATCTTCATCTCGGGTGCAACGCGTGCCTTCACGCTCATGCCTTCAACCTGCGCGCTCACCAGCTGGCTGGTGCCCAGGTGCTGGACCTGCGTGATCTCGGCGCTGACAGACCCGGCAGCACCGGGTGCGGCCAGCTCGACGAATTCCGGTCGGATGCCCAGCTTCAGCTCGCCGCTGCTGTTCTTCAGCGCCTGCAATTGCGCGGCATCGACCGCTACGCGCTGCTGGCCTAGCAGGACCGCATCGCCGTCCACCCGCACCGGGCAGAAGTTCATGCCGGGGCTGCCGATGAAGTAACCGACGAAGGTGTGATCGGGACGCAGGAACAGCGCCTCCGGCTTGCCCTGCTGCACCACCTTGCCCTCGGTCATCACCACCACTTCGTCGGCGAAGGTCAGTGCTTCGACCTGGTCGTGGGTGACGTAGATGAGGGTGAGCTTCAACTGGTGATGGATTTCCTTCAGCTTCTGGCGCAGCTCCCACTTCATGTGCGGATCGATCACCGTCAGCGGTTCATCGAACAGGATCGCTGCCACATCCTTGCGCACCAGGCCACGGCCCAGCGAAATCTTTTGCTTGGCATCGGCCGACAGACCCGCCGCGCGCTGCTTGAGGTCGCGGGTGAGGTCGAGCATCTCGGCGATCTCACGCACGCGCGCCTGCACTTCACGCTCGGGCATCTTGCGATTGCGCAGCGGGAAGGCCAGATTGTCGAACACGCTCATGGTGTCGTACAACACCGGGAACTGGAACACCTGCGCGATGTTGCGATCACGGGTGGCCATGCGGGTGATGTCGCGACCATCGAAGAGCACCTGCCCTTCTGACGGTTGCAGCAGACCGGAAATGATGTTGAGCAGCGTGGACTTGCCGCAGCCCGAGGGACCCAGCAGCGCGTAGGCGCCGCCGTCTTCCCACACCATGTTCATGGGTTGCAGGGCATAGTCCTTGAGGCTGGCCGGGTTGCCACTGTAGGCGTGGCCCAGGTTCTTGAATTCGATGCGGGCCATGTCAGCGAGTCTCCAGCGGGGCGCTCAACAGGCGTCCCTGTGTATCGAACAGGAAGGCCTTGGCCGCAGCGATGCTCACTTGCACCGTGCTGCCGATGGCCACTTCATGCACGCCCGACAGTTGCGCCACCAGCGGCACATCGCCATGGCGCAGGTGCAGGTAGGTCTCGGAACCAGAGAGTTCGGCCAGGGTCACGCTGCAACCCAGGCTCACCCCGGGTGCGGTGAGCGCTTCCAGGCGCACGTCGTTGCAGCGGATGCCCAGCTTGCAGGGCTGGCCTTCGGACAGGGCCAGATTGCGGCCGGCGATTTCCAGCACGCTGCCGTCGTTCATGCGGATCGCCGCCACGCCAGGGGCCGAGGCAACGGCCGTGGCTTCCAGCAGATTCATCGGCGGATCATTGAAGATCGCTGCCACTTGCGTGGAGGCCGGGCTATTGAACAGTTCCAGCGTCGGCGCGAATTGCAGCAGGCGGCCCTGATGCATCACGGCGGTATGTCCACCCAAGAGCAGCGCTTCCTGCGGCTCGGTGGTGGCATAGACCACGGTGGTGTCGCCGGCGGTGAAGAGGGAGATCAGTTCGCTGCGCAGTTCCTCACGCAGTTTGTAATCGAGGTTGACCAGCGGTTCATCCAGCAGCACCAACGGAGCACGCTTGATCAGCGCACGCGCCAGCGCGCAGCGCTGTTGCTGGCCGCCCGAGAGCTCCAGCGGCAGGCGCTGCAGCAGGTGCGCAATGTGCAGCTTGTCGGCGATCTCGTTGACGCGCCTGGTGATTTCCTGCTCGGGCTGCTTTTGCAGCCGCAAGGGCGCAGCGATGTTCTCGAACACCGTCAGACCGGGGTAGTTGATGAATTGCTGGTACACCATCGCCAGGTTGCGCTCGCGCACACCCACGCCGGTGACGTCTTGGCCATCGACCAGCACGCGCCCTGCGGTGGGCTTGTCGAGCCCGGCGATGATGCGCATCAGCGAGGTCTTGCCGGCCTGGGTCGGACCCAGCAAGACATTGATGCCGCCTTTGGCGAGATTCAGGTCAAGCGGGTACAGGTGCGTTTCGGCACCGACCGTCTTGGCCACTTGTTTTAGTTCCAGGGTCACGCTGTCTCCTCGCTACTTTTTTAATTGATGGCTTGCGGCGACCTGGGATCAAACGGGGGCATGGTCAGGCAGACTTGCCAACCATGCCTCCAGCCGTCCTCTGTGCTGGGGTCCGCAATGCAGTCCCAGCTTGCTCCTGCGCCACAGGATATCGTCGGCGCTGCGCGCCCACTCGTGTTGCACCAGGTATCGCGCCTCCGCTTCGTAGAGGCCTGGGCTCAACTCATCGCCCAGTGCCGCCAGGCTGTCGGCCTGGCCGATCATTTGATCCACGCGCGAACCATAGCTGCGCGCATAGCGATGGGCAAGCTCAGCAGGCAGCCACGGGTAGCGCACCTGGAGCTTGCGCAGATACGCATCGAAGTCATAGCGCGCCACCATCTTGCCAGGCTGCTCCAGATCGCCTCCCGGCAGCGGCGCGCCGGCCGTCCACGATGCCGACGATGCGCCCAGGTGCGGGGCCAGCATGGTCATCGCCTCTTCGGCCAGCTTGCGGTAGGTGGTGATCTTGCCGCCCCAGACGTTGAGCATGGGAGCGCCGGCGTCATCGCATTCGAGCAGGTAGTCTCGGGTGATGGCCGAAGCATTCTCGGCGCTGTCGTCCAGCAGCGGACGCACGCCCGAGTAGGTCCAGACCACGTCTTCCTTGCCGATCTGGCGCTTGAAGTAGCGGTTGGCCATCTCGCAGAGATAATCGATCTCGGCGGCATCGATCTCGACCTTGCCGGCATCGCCGTGGTATTCGAGATCGGTGGTGCCGATGAGCGTGAATTCTTCCTGATAGGGGATGGCGAAGATGATGCGCTTGTCCGGATTCTGGAAGATATAGGCGTAAGGATGATCGAACAAGCGCTTGACCACGATGTGGCTGCCCTTGATCAGGCGCAGGCTGCGCCCGCTCTTGGCCTGCGGCACCGCTTGCGCAAAGCGCGCGGCCCAGGGGCCGGCAGCGTTGACGATGGCGCGGGCGCGTACTTCTTCCTGCTGCACGCCGTCCTCGCGCTGGTGTTCCAGCACGGCATGCCAGAGATCGCCTTCGCGGCGCGCGCTGATGCACTTGGTGCGAGTGAGGATGCGCGCACCGCGCTCTTGCGCGTCCATTGCATTCAACACCACCAGGCGCGCATCATCGACCCAGCCATCGGAATAGACGAAGCCACGGCGGTAGTCGCCCTTCAGAGGCTGACCAGCGTCGTGGCGGGTCAGGTTGGCACCTTCGGAGGCGGGCAGGATCTCGCGCTTGGCGAGGTGATCGTACATGAACAGGCCGGCGCGGATCATCCAGGCCGGACGCTGGTTGGCGTCATGCGGCATGACAAAGCGCAGCGGCCAGATGATGTGCGGGGCCGAGCGCAACAGCACTTCGCGCTCTTGCAGCGCCTTGCGCACCAGCTTGAATTCATAGTATTCCAGGTAGCGCAGGCCGCCATGGATGAGTTTGGTGCTGGCCGAGGAGGTATGCTGGGCCAGGTCGTGCTGCTCGCACAGCAACACCCGCAGGCCACGGCCCGCCGCGTCGCGCGCGATGCCAGCGCCGTTGATACCACCGCCTACCACCAAGAGATCGTATTCGAGCGTCATTCGCCACTTCTCCACTTCGTTTGGTGCGCGCAAGCCCCGTTTCCCGGAGTTGCCGATGCCCGCTAAGATAAGCGACATCCCGAAAGTAAATCAACAATTATTTGTTGTTTTAAGTTCGTTTATGTTCTTTAATGTTCATATTCGATCAGAATAATTATTCATTCATCAACCATCACACCATGCTCAATCCCAGGCAACAAACCCTGCTGGAATGCGTGCGCAAGCACGGCACGATCTCTGTGGAAGAGCTGGCCCAACAGCTCAACGTCACCACCCAGACGGTGCGGCGCGACGTCAAGGCCATGGTCGATGCCAGCCTGCTGGCGCGCTACCACGGCGGCGTGGGGCTGCTCTCCTCGACCGAGAACATTGCCTATCCACAACGCCAGGTCATGCATGCCGAGGCCAAGCGCCGCATCGGCCGCACCGTGGCCGCGCGCGTGCCGGATGGCTGTTCGCTGATCCTCAACCTCGGCACCACTACCGAAGAGGTGGCGCTGGCCCTGCAGCAGCACAAGAACCTGCATGTGGTGACCAACAATCTGAACGTAGCCAATACGCTGGCCAGCAATCCGACGCTGGAAGTCATCATCGCCGGCGGCGTGGTGCGCGCGCGTGATCGCGGCATCGTGGGCGAAGCCACCATCGATTTCATCCGCCAGTGCAAGGTGGATATCGGCATCATCGGCATTTCCAGCATCGAAATGGATGGCGTGCTACGTGACTTCGATGCACGCGAAGTCAAGGTCGCCCACACCATCATCGAACAATCCCGCCAGGTCTGGCTGGTGGCCGACGCCAGCAAGTTCGGCCGGCAGGCGCTGGTGAAGATGGCGCATCTGTCGCAGATCGACGTGCTCTTCACCGACGCGCCACCACCGCCCGAGCTGGCAAAGTTGCTGGCCGAGACGGATGTGGAAGTGGTGATCGCCAGGTAAGCTGCCGCAACCGAAGCAACACTGTTCTTGCATTCCGGTTAAGCGGTATGGACGCAGAAAAATCAAGTTTTTGAACGATGGGCGACATGGATCAATCCATACGCATTCATCGATTGTCGTCATGCCAGGCGCGGAGGATAGTGGCACGTGCAGGCAGGAACAACAGGTCGCCAGCGCAGCACAAGGTCGCCGCCCTGCTCTCGCATTCCGTTGATCCCCCTCGAGGAGCGCATATGACGCAAATGATGAAAGCGGCCGTCGTCCGCGAATTCGGCAAGCCCTTGTCCATCGAGCAAGTTCCCGTCCCCACGCCTGCACCGGGCCAGATTCTGGTCAAGTTCGAAGCCAGCGGCGTGTGCCATACCGACCTGCACGCCGCGCATGGCGACTGGCCCGTCAAGCCTACGCCCCCGTTCATTCCCGGCCACGAAGGCACCGGCTATGTCGCCGCGCTGGGCGCGGGCGTCAAGCACGTCAAGGAAGGCGACCGCGTCGGCGTGCCTTGGCTGCACACCGCCTGCGGCTGCTGCTCCCCCTGCCGTACCGGCTGGGAAACCCTGTGCGCCGAACAACAGAACACCGGCTATTCCGTCAACGGCAGCTTTGCCGAATACGGCCTGGCCGATCCCAACTTCGTGGGCCGCCTGCCCGACGGCCTGGACTTCGGCCCCGCCGCGCCGGTGCTGTGCGCCGGCGTGACGGTCTACAAGGGCTTGAAGGAAACCGAGGTGCGCCCCGGTGAATGGGTGGTCATCTCCGGCATCGGCGGCCTGGGCCACATGGCCGTGCAATATGCCAAGGCCATGGGCATGCATGTGGTCGCCGCCGACATCCACGAAGACAAGCTGGCCCTGGCCAAGAAGCTGGGTGCCGACCTCACCGTCGATGGCCGCGACCACAATGCCGTGGCCGAGGTCCAGCGCATCATCGGCGGCGCGCATGGCGCGCTGGTGACGGCGGTCTCGCCCAAGGCGATGGAACAGGCCTTCGGCTTCCTGCGCGCACGCGGCACCATGGCCCTGGTGGGCCTGCCGCCGGGTGACATCAGCCTGCCGGTCTTCAATACCGTGCTCAAGCGCATCACCGTGCGCGGCTCCATCGTCGGTACCCGTCAGGATCTGGAAGAGTCGCTGGTCTTCGCCGCCGAAGGCAAGGTCGCGGCGCACTTCACCTGGGACAAGCTGGACAATATCAATGCCATCTTTGCGCGCATGGAAGAAGGCAAGATTGATGGGCGGATCGTGCTGGATCTGAAGTAAGCACCGAATCCATCCGGATCTGAAGCATGAAAAAAATGGCGGCTCCTGATGGGGCCGCCATTTTGCATGACGCATACCTCGGAGGCAGGACGAAGGGAGCCGCATTCAGACGCAAGCCGCTCACGAAGCGAAGCTCCACCGCCAACAACGATCCGCAATCTCGCCCCGCTTCGAGCCTACCGTTTTCCTACCAATACCCCAACACCTTCCACCACACCATCCCCACCGTCGCGAACACCAGCAATTCCACCACCGCCATCACGAAGCCCACGCCCCACCACTTGCCCATGGAGACATAGCCACTGCCGAAGATGATGGGCGAGGTGCCGGTGGCATAGTGGGTCAGCGTCATCATCACGCCGGAACCGGCGGTCATCATCAGCATGAAGGGGACCACATACTGCGGCGGCAACAATTGCGCGCCCACCGTCAGGAAGGCCAGCATCATCGCGCTGATGTGGGCCGTGGTGCTGGCAAAGAAGTAATGCGACAGCACGAACACCAGCAGCAGCACCGCCGCCACCGAGTACCAGCCCATGCCGCTGGCAACGATGGCGGCCTTCATGCCTTCCGAGAACCAGGCCACCACACCGGTCTTGTTCAACTGCTCGGCCAGCATCACCAGTGCACCGAACCAGACCAGGGTATCCCACGCGCTCTTCTCGGAGAGCACGTCATCCCAGTCGATGGTGCCGGTGATGATCAGCACGAACAAGCCGACGAACGCGACCACCGTGGGATCAAGCGTGAAGGCCGCCCCCAGCAGCATGGCTGGGACGTTGGCCCACAGCAGCAGCAACAGCGCGAAGGTCCCCAGCATCACCTTCTCGCTGGCACCAAGCCGGCCCATCTTGTCCAGCTCGCTGCGGGCGTAATCGACGGCATTGGGCGTGGACTTCAATTCCGGCGGCGAGAGCAGGTAGATCACCATTGGCATGATCAAGAGGCACACCAGGCCAGGCAGCAGCATGCACAGCGCCCAGGTGGTCCAGGTCAGTTGCAGCGCATGGCCGGTGGCCTTGGCGACGTAATTCACCACCAGCGGATTGGGCGCAGTAGCGGTAAGGAACATGGCCGAGGTGATCGGGTTGGCGTGATAGTTGACCAGGGCCAGATAGCTGCCGACCTTGTTCTGCGTCCCCTTGGCGGGATCGGAGTCGAAGGCGTTGGCAATCGACTTCATGATGGGGTGCACGATACCGCCGCCCCGCGCGGTATTGCTGGGCGTGAAGGGCGCCAGCACCAGTTCGCAGATGGCCAGGCCATAGCCGATGCCGATGGTGCGCTTGCCCAGCAAGGCGATGAACATCAGGCCCACGCGACGTCCCAGGCCGGTCTTCTTCAATCCACGCGAGATCAGGATGGCGACGACGATGAGCCAGATCAGCGGATTGGAAAAACTGGCCAGCGCATCGGCAATCGCCCCCTTGGACGAGGTCGAGGTGACCTGCGAGAGCGAGACGATGACGATGGCCATCATCGCCATCACGCCGATGGGCATGACCTTGAGGATGATGGCCACGATGGTGGTGAGGAAGATCGCCACCAGCGCCCAGGCCTTGGGCTCCAGCCCTGCCGGACAAGGCGTGAGCAGCAGCAGGATCAGGACCGCCGTGGCGATCAGGGCCGGCACTAGCTTGAAGGGGACGGCGTCGTTGAAGTACTTGAAGGTGGCTTTGATTTGCGCAAGCATGAGGGCATCCTGAGAGACGAAAAACAAGATGGCCGCACAGCCTGTTGCCGTACGGCCATCTCTTTCCAGTATAGTCAAGGCACTGCCCGTACCGGTGCACAGACTGCGGATGATTTGATCTGTGCCAGCATTTGGCCAACTTAACAGCCTGTCCGCCGCATCGCAGCTACGCCGCAGCCTGCATCACCCTGCCCTCTCCAAAATAGAAGGACTGGATATCGGCCCGCTCCCGCAATGCCCGCGCCTCATCGACAAGCACGCTGCGCCCATGCTCCAGCACCGTCGCGCGATGCGCATACTGCAGCGCCACCGCAGAATTCTGCTCGGCCACCAGCACGGCCACGCCCTCCTCGCGGTTGAGCCGGCTCAGCTGCGCAAAGATATCCGCCACCACTTTCGGCGCCAGCCCCATCGAGGGTTCATCCAGCACCAGCAGGCGCGGCCGCGAGATCAGCGCACGCCCGATGGCCAGCATCTGCTGCTCGCCCCCCGAACATAGACCGGCCAGACTGCCACGCCGCTGATGCAGCAAAGGGAAGAAGGCATAGATGCGATCGAGCGCCTCCCGCAGCACGGCGCGCCGGGTGAAGTGCGCAGGCCAGCCGGTCAGCAGGTTTTCTTCGACGGTGAGCGAGGCGAAGCAATGCCGGCCTTCCAGCACCTGCGCCAGTCCCTGCCGCACCAGATCCGCCGGACTGCTGTGCGCCACGTCCCGGCCATCGAACAGAATCTGGCCAGCGCGCACCTGTCCCCGCTGCGCCGCCAGCAGATTGGAGACGGCCTTGAGCGTGGTGGACTTGCCCGCCCCATTGGCCCCCAGCAGTGCATGAATTTCCCCCGGCTGCACCACCAGGCTGACGTCCTGCAAGGCCAGCAGCGCGCCCTGGTAGCGCACCTCGATGGAGGCGATCTGCAACAGCGGCGCGCTCATCTCAGCTCCACGCGTGGAAGGGTGGCTTGATGCCATTGAGGTAGTAATTGCCGACGATGGCGTATTTCCAGCGCACCGGATCATGCAGCGTATGCGTGCGCGCATTGCGCCAATGGCGGTCAAGATTGTACTGGCCCAGCGTGGAGCGCGTGCCTGCCAGCTCAAAGAGCTTGTTGGTGGCGTGGATGGCGATCTCGGTGGAGAGTACCTTGGCCTCTGCCGTCAGGATCTGCGCACGCGCCACGTTCTCCACATCGGGGGCGGCAACAGCAGCATCGATGGCGCGGCCCGCGCGTTCCAGCAAGGCTTCGCTGGCATGCAGGCGGATCTGCAGATCACCCACGGCCTGAATCGAATATGGATCTTCCCAGGCGTGATCGCGCTGGCTATCGATCCATGGACGCGACTTGGTGCGTACGAAATCCTGCGTATCGGCAATGGCGGCCCGCGCAATGCCCACATCCACCGCAGCCTGAATGATCTGGAAGATGGCACCGTCGGCGGAGGGTTCCAGATAACCTTTGTAGGCTGGAATCAGATGCGTCTTCGGCACCTTCACCTGATCGATGATGACGGTGCCGCTCAGAGTAGTGCGCTGGCCGAAGGCTGACCAGTCGTCGATCACGGTCAGTCCCGGGGCATTGCGCTCGGCGACCACGTACCAGGTGCGGTTCTCTTCGTCGTTGGCGACGATGGGCACGTAATGCGCCAGCAGTGCGCCGGTGGAATAGAACTTCTTGCCGGTGACGATGACGTGATCGCCGGCATCGACGAAGCGTGTCTCGAAGTCCGCCGCCCGCTTGGATCCCGATTCGGAGAAGGCATTTCCCCAACGCACGCCACGCAGGAAATCGGCAAAGAAACGTTGCTGCTGCTCGGGATCGGACACCGTGCGCACCGCCGCCACGAAGCCCAGATGGTTCTGCGTGATCTGGCCCAGCGACGGGTCGGCGGCGGAAATGATGGCGATAACCTCGGCCAGCGTGGCATAGGAGACTTCGGCTCCACCGAAGGCACGTGGCACGTTGATGGCCCACAGGCCGCTTTGCGAATAGGCCTCGATCTCTTCCACCGGCCAGCGGCGCAGCTGGTCGCGTTCGGAGGCGCCTTGCGCCAGTCGCTTGGCCAGCGTGTGGGCGACGGCGATGGCTTCGGCGTCGTCACGGATCACGTGCGCCGGTTGTGCAGCGCGCGGCAGGCCGGGGACCGGGCCGGTGGCGGGGGAATAGGAATGAGCAGAGGGAGCGAGCACGGCAGACATGGTCAGGCCTTTCAGAAAATGAGAAGTGGAAGAAGAGAGCCGGCGGTCCCGCATCAGCGCAGGACCGCTCGGCCTTCAGTCATCGATGCTCTTGCGCACCTTGATGTTCTTTTCCTTGGCGTAGGCCAGGGCGGATTTCTCGATGATGGGACGCAGCAGTTTCCAGTCCGGCGCGATCCAGTCGGAGACGACATGCCACTGCTTGCCATCCCATTGCTGGAAGGCCACCAGGCCATCACCTTCGTGGTTGTCCCAGGTCACGTGGATGGAATGGAACAAGCCCTTGGCCCCGAGCGCTGCGGTGCGCGCCTGGTCGATATTGAGGTTTTCCAGACCCCAGCGGATTTCATCCCCGGTCAGGGTGCGCTTGCCGAATTTTGCCTGCGCGATGCGGATCGCTTCGACGTTGAGGATGCCGTTGAGTACGCCCAGGTTGTGATAGACGCTGCCGATGCGCTTGGGGTCCTGCAGGTTGCCTTTACCCGCGCCATAGACGGTCTTCTGGATTTCCTGCAGCACCGGATACTGCGCACCCGCCGCCACGGTGGTGATGGCCACGTAGCCCTTGGCGGCATCGCCTGCCGGGATCACGTCTTCTTCCGAGTTGGACCAGACATTGCCGATGATGTGATCCGCCGGGAAGCCCGACTTCTGCGCCGTCTTCAGGGCCACCGGATTCATCACGCCCCAGCCGCGCAGCACCACGTAATCGGGCTTGGCGCGACGAATGGCCAGCCATTGCGCCTGCTGGTCATTGCCGGGATGCGGAACTTCGATCTGCTGCAGCGAGAAGCCGTATTTCTCCGACAGCAGCTTGTAGATGGGGATGGTCTCCTTGCCATAGGGCGAGCCGTGATACAGCACCACGATCTTCTTGCCCTTGAGCTTGTCGGTCCCGCCTTCCTTGCTGGCGATATAGTTGACGATGCCAGAGGTCTCGCTGTAGGGGTTCAGCAGCAGCGGGAAGATGTACTTGAACACGCGACCATCGGTGGTATCGGTGCGGCCATGGTTGATGGTCAGCAGCGGCACCTTGTCGGCTGTCACGCGATCCAGCAGCGCATAGGCGATACCGACCGAGAGCGGATTCCAGGTGGCGATGTTGGGACGCTGCTTCAGCCGCTCATAGACTTCCACGCCGCGCTCCACTTCGTACTGGGTCTCACCCTCTTCCCAGGTCAGCTTGACGCCGCCCACGCCGCCATCGCGCAGGTTGATCAGGTTCAGGTAATCGATGAAGCCGCCGAAGAAGCCGGTCCCGCCAGCAGCATAGGGGCCGACGCGATAGCTTTGCAGGGGAAAGAATTGTTCATCGGCGCGTGCCTGCTGCAGGCCGGTGGAGAACAGCACGGCAGCAAGGGCGATAGTCTTTAGTAATTTCGAGTGCAGCATGGTGACGTAACTTCTCCGTGGTGAGAGTGAAGGTGAGGGAAAACGATGTAAATGCTTTTCAGGAAGGCCAAAGCCGCTGCCGCGCACGCTGCCACAGCGCCGCCAGCCCCTGCGGCTCAACGATGAGAAAGAAGATGATCAGCGCGCCCAGCACGATGCGCTGACTCATCTCCAGCACGCCCGAATCGAACCACTGCCCCAGCAGCAGGCTGCCCAAGCGCGACAGCAGCAGCGGGAAAACGACGATCAGCGCTGCGCCGAGGAAGGCCCCGCGTAGGGTCGCCAGACCGCCGATGATGACGATGAAGAGGATCTGCAGCGAACGATCCAGATTGAAGCCGGCCGGCTCCACCGTGCGCAGGTACACGAAGCCCCATAGAACGCCCGCCACGCCGATGATGAAGGACGAGAGGGCGAAGGCCAGCAGCTTGGTGCGCAGTACCGGCACCCCGATCACGCGTGCGGCCTGTTCGTTGTCGCGCACGGCGATGAAGTGATGACCGGTCTGGCTCTGCACCAGCCGCCAGCACAGGAAAGTCAGCACAGTAACGATGGCCAGCGCAAACAGATAGCGCCCCGCAGGCGTATCGAAGGCGATGCCGCCCACCACCAGCGGTGGTGCATCGATCACGCCAGAGGGATTGTCATTGCTGAACCAGCTGAACTTGACCAGCACCCACTGCACAAAGAACTGCGCCGCCAATGTCGAGACGGCCAGATAGAATCCGCGCAGGCGCAGACTGGGCAAGCCGAACACCAGGCCGATGGCGGTGGCTACCAATCCTGCCAGGACAATGGAGAGCAACAGCGGCAAGCCCTCCACGCGCAGGTTGAGGTTGTAGGCGGCGAAGGCCCCCACGGCCATGAAGGCCGAACTGCCCAGCGAGAGCTGGCCCGCATAACCGGTCAGGAGATTGAGCCCGACCGCCGCCAGCGAGAGCGCGAGGAAGGGAATCAGCAAGGCATCAATGACGTAGCCCGAGGCGAAGCACGGCAGGATCACGTAGGCCACCATCAGCAACAGCAGCCAGGGCGCTGCACGGCGCAATGAGGTGCCACGCAGCAGAAGGACACGGGCCGGTGTAGCAAGAGAAGTCGTCATGTCATGCCCTTTGCAATGCACGCTGGCCGAACAGGCCACTGGGCCTGACCAGCAGAAAGACCAGGGCGGCCACATAGGCGAACCAGCCTTCGATGCCGCTGCCGACCAGCGGGCCGAGATAGACCTCCGCCAGTTTTTCCAGCGCACCGATCAGCAGGCCGCCGACGATGGCCCCCAGCACCGAATCGAAACCGCCCAGAACCAGCACCGGCAACGCCTTCAACACCACCAGCGACAGCGAGAACTGCACACCCAGCCGCGCGCCCCACAGCAGGCCGGCGATCAATGCGATCAGCCCGGCGGTAGCCCACGCTGCTGCGAGGATGCGTGGCAGGCGCAATCCCACCGCCAGCGCAGCAAAGCCGTCATCGGCCAGTGCACGCAATTCCAGTCCGAGGCGGGTGTAACGGAAGAAGGCAGAGAGCAGCGCCACCATCAGGGCGGCCGTGGCCGCCGCAAAGAGATCGAAGGAGGAAATCATCATCCCGCCCAGTTGCAGCGGGGTGTCAGCGATGCCCAGTTCCAGCGCATGCACCTGCGTCCCCCACAGCAATTGCGCTGCCCCCTCGATCACGTAGGACAGGCCCAGCGTCGCCATGAAGAGCGTCATCGGCGACTGGTTCTGCAAGGGACGCAACACCAAGCGCTCGATCGACAGCCCCAGCAGGATCATCGCCGCCAGCGTCAACGCCAGTGCCAGCGCAAAGGGAACGCCGCGCTCCACCAGGCTCACGAAGGTCAGTGCGGCAAACAGCAGCTGTGCGCCCTGCGCAAAGTTGAGCACGCCCGAGGTCTTGTAGATCAGTACAAAACCGATGGCCACCAGCGCATACATCACCCCCGACAGCAGGCCTCCCGTCAGCACTTCAGCGAAGAAGACCCAATCGAAATCAGCCATCATGCGGCCTCCTCCTGCGGTATTTGCTGCGGCACTTGCTGCGGCTGCGCCACGCCCAGATAGGCCTCGATCACGGCAGCATCCTGACGCACGTCGGCAGGCGCACCATCGGCAATCTTGCTGCCATGCTGCAACACCACCACGCGGTCGGAGAGTCCGAAGACCAGGCCGATGTCATGTTCGATCAGGAGGATGGCGGTCCCGAACTGATCGCGCGCGGCTCGCACGAAATGCGCCATCTCGCTCTTCTCGGTGACGGTCATGCCGGCCATCGGTTCATCCAGCAACAGCAGCCTGGGCTGCGCCACCAATGCACGCGCCAGCTCCACGCGCTTCTGCAGACCATAGGGCAAGTCGCCGACGGGACGGTCGGCATGGACGCGCAGATCAAGAAATTCCATCATCTGCCCGGCCAGTGCGCGCGCTTCATTGCGCTCGCGGCGGGCGCGGCCGAGGCCGAGGATCTGTTGCGCGAAGCTCGCACGCATCGTATCGACACGTCCCAGCACGATGTTGTCGAGTACGCTCAGCCCCTTGAACAGCGCCAGATTCTGAAAGGTGCGCGCCACGCCCAGCCGTGCCAGGCGTGCCGTCGGCACCTGCCGGAAGCGCTTTCCGGCCAGACTGATGCTGCCCTGCGTGGGCCGGTAGAGCCCGCTCATGACGTTGACCAGCGAACTCTTGCCCGCTCCATTGGGACCGATGACAGCCAGGATCTCACGTTCGTGCAAGGTCAGATCAACATGCCGCAAGGCCTGCACGCCGCCGAAGGACAAGCTGATGCCCTCCAGTTGCAGGACCGACGCAGTGCTGGCCTGCATCAGCGGCGTCGCTGACAGACCGGCATGCGCGCTGGCCGCCGCCTCGGCCAGGCCGGGCAGCGCGACACTGAGCGTGCTGCTCATGCTCACGCCACCGCTTCCAGGGCGGGAGCGGCTGCCGGGCTGACTGCTGCGGCTGCCTGCCGCGCTTCCAGCTCGCGCACCAGCGGCAAGACCTTCTGGCCGAAATATTCGACTTCCTCGATGAAGTGCAGGAAGCCGGTCAATACCAGATCCACGCCGATGGCCTTGAGCGCAACAATGCGTTCGGCGATCTGCTGCGGCGTGCCGATCAGGTTGGTCTTGAAACCATCGTTGTATTGCACCAGATCCTCGAAGGTGGACTTGGCCCAATTGCCTTCGCCTTCCGGTGAGGCACGGCCGGCCTGCTTGACCGCATCGCCGAAGGCATGCACGGCCTCCACATGGGCGTGGTCGATGATGTCCTGCAGAACGGCCTGCGCTTCTTCTTCGGTATCGCGGGCGATCACGAAGGCGTTCACGCCGATGCGCACCTTGTGGCCGTTCTGCGCGGCCTTGGCCTGGATGTCATCGATCTGCGCCTTGAGGCCTTCGACCGTGTTGCCGTTGGTGAAGTACCAGTCCGAGACGCTGGCCGCATTGTCGCGCGCAGCGCGGGAGCTGCCGCCCTGGAAGATTTCCGGGTGCGGCTTCTGTACCGGCTTGGGACTGAGCGTGTAATTATTGAAACGATAGAAATCGCCCTTGAAGGTGAAGTCATCCTGAGTCCAGATACCCTTGAGCACGCGGATGAATTCGTTGGAACGGCGATAGCGTTCGTCATGTTCCAGCCAGGGTTCGCCGATGGCCTGGAACTCGCCCTTGAACCAGCCGCTGACCACGTTGATGGCGATGCGGCCATTGGAGATGTGATCGATGGTGGCGATCTGCTTGGCCACCACGGCGGGATTCCAGGGACCAGGCAGGATCGCCGCCAGCACCTTGAGCTTGGTAGTGGCGTGCAGCAGGGCCTGGCTGAAGGAAACCGACTCGTGCTGGTATTCGGCACCATAACCGGCGGTGAAGCGAATCTGGCTCAGCGCGTATTCAAAGCCGGCCTTCTCGGCGGCCACGGCCAGACGCTGGTTGTAGTCCAGGCTCCAGTCGGTGCGTTGCGGGATCGTGCTGACCACCAGGCCACCGCTGACATTGGGAACCCAATAGGCGAACTTGACGGCATCAGTGCGCGGGGTGGCGGAGGTCGTGGTGACGGGTGCTTGGCTCATGAAAAATCTCCTGTTGAATCCTGTGAAAAAGAGGGGGCGGGGGATCGCAATACGGAATGGCGCGATGCTTCTACGTGGATGCGCAAGGCGCTGGCGGCGTGACTGACAGGCCTTGCAGCGCCGGCAACGCACGCTGCACGGTCAGGGCAATGCGCTCCTGCAAGGACGGGCTGATGATGGTTTCGTTGTCGAATTCCTGAGCATTGGCATATACGCCCAGCGGCAGCGTCAGCGCCTGGAAGAAGGCAAACAACGGACGCAACTGATGATCGATGGCCAGTGCATGGCGGTCGCTGCCACCGGTGGCAGCCAGCAATACCGGCTTGCCGAACAGCGACTCCTGCGGCACCAGATCGAACAGGTGCTTGAACAAGCCCGAATACGAACCGCGATAGACGGGACTACCGGCCAGCAGCACGTCGGCGGCTTCAATGGCGGTGATCTTGCGACGCGCGGACTCGGGCAACTGGTCCAGTTCGGTGGCACTAAGCAACTGACCGCTGAGATCGGAGAGCGCGACCACTTCGGTGTTGATGGCGATGTGCTGGCCCAGTTGTGCGGCGATGGCATTGAGCAGGCCCAGGGTACGGGATGGGCGGCGGCCGCTTCCGGCGACGATGACGACTTGCAGGGGACGGCTCATGAAGAAGACTCTCCTTGGATGACTGGGGGATGCGATCAATTGCGTCCCTCTCCTACAGCGAAGAGCGTGCCAGCCCGCGAAGGCTTGCAAATCAAGGACTTGCAGAAAATCCGGCTACTGCTGAAGCAGCAATTTGCTCATCGACTGCTGCTGTAGCAGCAATCCGATTGCCCTTGATCATTTAGAAATCCGACAGGCATGCCCCTGCCCTCTCGCGCTTGTCACCCTTGTCGCCGCAGCACGACGCAGGATCGTCAGTCCTTTGTCAGACAGGCATTTGCACCCGATGGCCCAACATATCCCGAGCATGCTTATGCCGAATTGGTCGTTAGTTCACATCGCGCATATTGTTAGAATAAATCGGCGTCTTCTTCCTGCGTCCTCCCCCCGCGCTGCAGGAGTCCATCAGCCCGGAGCCTGACATGCACGCCAGCCATCGCTCTGCCCATCTGTATGCCCTGCCTTCCTCCAGCGAGGAAGACAGTGACATTGCAGTACGCACTTCGCCACCGCTGCTTACGCTGCCCCATGCGCGCAAGCTCGGTACATCCATCCGCGCCACCGCGCAGGTATTCCATGATCCGGTGTCGCTGGCCTTGCTCGAACGCGTGCAGCGCGTGGCACCCAGCGATGCCAACGTGGTCATCATCGGTGCCACCGGCACCGGCAAGGAACTGATCGCACGCCACGTACATGCGCTGAGCCAGCGGCGTGATGCGCCTTTCGTGGCGGTGAACTGCGGAGCATTTTCGGAAAGCCTGGCCGAGAGCGAATTGTTCGGCCATGAAAAAGGCGCTTTCACTGGCGCCATCGCCCATAAACCCGGCTGGTTCGAAGCGGCCAATGGCGGCACCCTGTTTCTCGATGAGATCGGCGACCTGCCGCTGGCCATCCAGGTCAAGCTGTTGCGGGTGTTGCAGGAACGCGAGGTAGTGCGGCTAGGATCACGGCGCAGCATTCCCATTGATGTACGCATCATCGCCGCCACCAACGTGCGCCTGCAGGATGCGGTGGCGGCCGGACATTTCCGCCAGGATCTGTATTACCGGCTGCAAGTGGTGCAGTTGACCATCCCGCGCCTGCGCGAACGGCCGGAGGATATCCTGCCGCTGGCCTACCATTTCCTGCATGAGTATCGTCAACGGCTGGGCTATGGCGCTGCCCGCATCGATGCCGAGGGCCAACGCAAGCTGCGCCAGCATGAGTGGCCGGGCAACATCCGCGAACTGGAAAATGCCATCCACCACGCGCTGCTGATCTGCCAGGATGACAGCCTGCGCGCCGAGCACTTTCATCTCTCGCATGTGGAGCGCAGAGCGGACTACGCTGCTGCAACGACCGGTGAGCGCGGCAGCGATCCCCTGCATGTTCTGGAACAGGCCTTGCAGGTACTGTTCAACCAGTCTCAGGATGGCCTGTTCGAAAAGATCGAGGACACCGTCTTTCGCACCGCCTTCGAGTTCTGCGAACGCAACCAGGTGCAAGCTGCGCGCCTGCTCGACATCAGCCGCAACGTGCTGCGCGCACGGCTGATCCGCACTGGAGAGATCTCTGCATTGAAATAAAGCGTATTGCAAGACAACAACGTTTCCTGACGTTTTTTCACAAAAAGCTTACAATTCGCCAACAAATAGTAACGATTATCATTTATATTCTGCCTCCCGATTGTTTGCATGGCAGCTCCAATACAGATGATGATGATGATGTCCCAAGGATTCCCCGCCCCCAGCGCCGCCGGTTGGCTGCTGGCGGGTCTGTTGGCCGTAACTCCGCTGGCCTGGGCCGATACCGCCGCCAGCGCTGAAGGCAGCGACGCCGCCGCATTGCCTGAAGTCAGCGTATCGGCTGGCCGTGAGAAGAGCAGCTACAACGCGCCCACCGCCAGTGGCGCGACCCGCAGCGACACCCCGCTGCTGGAGCTGCCGCAATCGGTGAGGGTCATGACCACCCAGCAGATCGAGGACCTGGGCGCAGTGCGTCTGGCCGATACGGTGGATTACGTCAGCGGCATCAGCCGTCTCAACGACTTTGGCGGCACCTGGGATAATTTCGCCATCCGTGGCTTCAGCAGCACCGACATGGGCTTCCTGGTCAACGGCTTCCCCGGTTCGCGCGGCTACAACCCGCGCCGCGATACGGCCACCATCGAGCGCATCGAATTCCTCAAGGGACCGGCCTCGGCGCTGTATGGCAGCAGCGAGCCGGGCGGCACCATCAACATCGTCACCAAGAAACCGCAGTTCACCGCCAGGAACAGCGCCGAGGTCAGCGCCGGCACCGGCGGGCTGCGCCGCGCCACGGTGGACAGCACCGGCCCGCTGAGCCAGAACCTGGCTTATCGCCTCATCGCCATGACCGAAGAGGGCGACAGCCGCTCCAGCCTGCTCAGCAACCGCCGCTCGCTGGTCGCCCCCTCGCTGGCCTGGGTCATCGACAAGAACACGCTGCTGAACTACGAGGGTGAATTCCTCCAGGCCAGCACGCCCTTGGATCGCGGCATCATCAATGTGAGAGGCGTGCTGGGCGGCCTGCCGCGTGACCGTGTCCTGAGCGACCCCTCGGACGGCAACATGGCCATGCGCAGCAATACCCACCAGCTCACGCTGGAACACAGCCTGTCGGAGCAGTGGCGCATGCGCCTGGGGGCGAGTTACAAGGAAAGCAGTTTTGACGGCTTCTATACCGAAGCATCGCTGCAAAACCCACTGAGGACAGATAACCGCACCCTGGACCGCACCCGCACCTGGCGTCAACTGCCCTCGCGTGACATGTCGTTCCAGGGCGAGCTGCATGGCGAATTCAAGACCGGCGATATCGCGCACAACTTCCTGATCGGCGCAGAAGCCTCCAGGCTGTGGATGAACACCGAGATCCTGCGCTCGGCCAATACGCCCATCGATATCTACAACCCGGTCTATGGCAGCCCTCTGTTGCCACTGACCCGGCTGACGTCCAGTTCGGACGAGAACCAGCGCGTCAAGGCCCTGTTCGTGCAGGACCAGCTCTCGCTGTCGCCGCAATGGAAGCTGCTGGGCGGCCTGCGCTGGGACCAGTACAACCAGAGCTTGGTGAGCCGTGCCACTCCCGTGGGGACTACCTCGCAACGCCAGAGCTCCATCTCGCCGCGTGCCGGCATCAGCTACCTGCCCAATGCCTGGAGTTCGGTCTACCTGAGCGCAGGCAAGTCCTTCCGCGGCAACAGCGGCGTGGACGTCAACGGCCGTCCCTTCGATCCGCAGCGCTCGACCTCGTATGAAGCCGGCCTGAAACTGCAAAGCACCGATGAGCGCCTGGGTGCGAACTTCGCGGTCTATGACATCACCAAGACCAATGTGCTGACCACCAGCGACAACCCCAACTTCATGGTGGCCGCAGGCGAGGTCAAGAGCACTGGCTTCGAAGCCGATGCCTACGGCCAGGTCAACGCCAACTGGCGCATCTCGGCCAACTTCTCCTGGGATGACGCTCGCGTGACCAAGGACCGCACCTACGCGCCCGGCACCCGCCTGGCCAATATCCCGGCCTACAGCGCCGGCCTGCTGGCCATGCGCGAAGACGCCCTGGCCAATGGCACGCGCTATGGCGTGGGCGGCGGCATCAACTATGTGGGCAATCGCTCCGGCAATGCCACCGACACCTACTCGCTGCCGGCCTACACCCTGGTCAAGCTGCTGAGCTATTGGCAGGTCAGCAAGAATGTGCGCCTGTCGCTGGACGTGCATAACCTGTTCAACCGCAACTACTACCCGGGATCGTGGAACAACCTCTACGTCATGCCTGGCGCAGAACGTACGGTGGTGGCGCGCATGAAGATCGATCTCTGATCCATCGCCGCCCGCAAGAACAGATGCCCCCCGCCGTCAGGCCGGGGGCATTTTCTTTGTGCGCAAGCGTAATGCTGTGCCGCTGTCAGGGTTGCAGGGTAAAGCCTTGTTGCTCAAGGAATTGCGCTACACGGGGCTGCCACGATTTCGGGAACTTGGCAAAGAGCATGTGACCGTCCTCGCCGTGCGGCGGGAACAGCACGAACTCGCCATTGCCGCCCGCAGCCTGGAAGGCATCGAACCATTGACGCGGATAGGTCGGCCCCATCCACTGGTCATTCTCGGTATAGATCCACAAGGTCGGAACGCGGGACGTCTTGCCGTAGCTGCCGAACATCTGCTCCAGCGTCTGCGGACCACAAGGTCGCTGCGGATGGGTCTTGGGATTGCCACCGCCACCGCCGGCAAAATTGATCGCCGCCTTCAGTCCCGGCACTTCGTGCGACGCCACAGTAATGGAGGTGGCGCCGCCGAAGGACTGGCCGGCCACCACTACCCGCGAAGGATCCGTTCCCGGCAGGGCCTTCACGGCATTGATCGTGGCGATGACCTGCTGGGCGGCGGCTTCGTAGACTGGGGGATAGTATCGGGCATTGCAACTGCCAGCGTCCTCCAGGTCATCGCCTCCGGTCACGCCATAGCCCACACGGGTCGGCACCGCAACGACGAAACCATATCGGACGAAAAAGCGCGAGGCCACCTGGAAACGCGCACGGCCGAGATTGGCCCGTCCGGCAGCATCCGCTGCGCGGCCGTGATTGAGCACCAGGATAGGCGCAGGCGCTGGGTTGGCATCATCGCGCCAGACGGTCACGCGGATATTCTTTTCGATGAGCTTGCCATAGCTGTCTTTCAGGCTGACCGGCACGTCCAGCTGCTGCTCGATCAGCGCGGCGTGCGCGGTGTTGACCGCACCAAGCCCTACCGCGAGCGTGGCAGCCAGCAGGAGCGGCATGCCCCATTGAAATTGAATCCGGGATTGGCGAGGGCGGAGTTCTCTGGTGTGCATGGAACGCATTTTTCCTGTCCTGATGATGTGCATGCAGGCGCAACCCCACGTGGCCGTGCATCGCCGCGATATTGTAAGAGGTTTGTCTTGCAATGCCCTGACGCCTGTGCGCAGGCCGACGCAAGAAGAGGGAAATAAATGGAAGGAAATGGAAGGAAATGGAAGGAAATGGCAAGGATGGAGGGGATGGGACAGAAGGAAAGAAATCCGGAAGGGCAAGCCCGCCACCCCCAGCGGAAATGCGGTGCGCCATGACGAGCCTGCACCAGGCCCGGGCAATACCAATACCCAATGTCAGTACCAATGCCAATGCCAATGTCGATCACGATGCCGAGCGATGCCTGACCAGCCATTGACGCCCGCCGAATGTCAAAGTCACGGTGCATCCAGCCACTGTCGGCATCGTTCCTTGACTCTGACATGCGCGACGCACAAGAGAAACTCCCCCTCCGCTCTGGTGCGCCGCCTGCACGGCAGGCTAACGTGCCCCCCGACACGTTGCCGATCTGCATCGGCACAGCTACTCTATTACAGGCTTGACAGTTTGATTAGCCCCCGTTTTGCGAACGCATTCATTAACGTTGATTAACAATCATCGTCAAGTCAAAGCAACGGTGAAAGATTGATCCCCATTCATCCGAATCATTTATTACACTTGTTAAGCCAAAACGACTAATCAATCCCAGCCAGATGTAATACATTCGACAGCTATGACGCGTCTAAAGAAAATCCAGGTCAGCCAGCTCAGCGTAGGGATGTATTTTTCCGGGTTCGATGGGCCGTGGATAGACACGCCCTTCTGGCGCACCAGCTTCCTGGTGCGCAAGACTTCCGAGATCGCCCGCGCCCAGAGCGCTGGCTATACCCACTGCTGGATCGATACCGACCAGGGCAGCGACCTGCCCGGCGCTGACACGGATTGCCCGCCGGAAATGGAAGAGCCAGCAGCCGCTGACGCGACCTCCAGCAGGTCCGAACTGGACGACGCCCTGCGGCTTTATGAAAACGCCAAGCTGACCACCCAGCAGATGTTCAAACAGGCGCGCCTGGGCAAGACGCTGGATGTGGAGAACTGCAAGAACCTGGTCGAAGAAATCGCCACCTCGGTCGCGCGCGACTCCAATGCCTTGCTCAGCATCATCCGTCTCAAGCGCGTTGACGAATACACCTACCTGCATTCCATCGCCGTCTGCACCCTGATGGTGGCGCTGGCGCGCACGCTGGGCATGGACGACATCGCCTGCAAGGAGGCCGGCCTGGCCGGCTATCTGCACGATGTGGGCAAAGCCTTCATCCCGCTGGAAATCCTCAACAAACCTGATCGCCTGAGCGAACAGGAATACAAGATCATCCAGCGCCACCCTGCGCTGGGCTACGACTACCTGAAGGGATTCTCGGGCGTGCCTGACTATGTGCTGGACGTGTGCCTGCATCATCACGAGAAGATCGACGGTTCAGGCTATCCCTCACGCCACCAGGGCAACCAGATCAGCCTGTACTCACGCATGGCGGCCGTCTGCGATGTCTATGACGCCGTCACCTCGGAACGCTCCTACAAGAGCAGCTGGGACCCGGCCGAATCGCTGTCGCGCATGGCGTCCTGGCAGGGACATTTCGACCGGCCCATTTTCCTGGCCTTCGTCAAGGCGCTGGGCATCTATCCGATCGGCTCGATCGTGAAGCTGCAGTCGGGCCGCACGGCGCTGGTGATCCGGCAGAACCATGTGGATCTCACCAAGCCGGTCGTCAAAGCCTTCGTCACCACGGCCTCGATCGAGGTGGTGGAAAGCGAGATCATCGATCTGTCTGCGCCGGGGCAACAGGACGCCATCTCCGAGCGCAGCGGCCAGGACTGGCTCAAGAGCAACGGGCTGGTGATCGATTCGCTCAAGGCGCTGATGGAAGTGTCCGACCTTCCCATGCGCATTTCCGGTTGATCGTTCAGGCTGGGCTTGACGCCTGACGCTGCTGGCAGGAGGGCAGCGCCGCCGGCATTCAGACCGGCGCGTCGAGCTGGTTTTCCGGCGCAGGATGGCAGCGGCGGAAATAGGCCTGAAGATGGTCGATGCACTTGATGATCTTCTGCGGCGGGCTATCGCGGTAGTTAGTCGTCAGGAACGCGCAATAGACATCCAGCTGCCACTCCGGCAGCACCACTTCGAGACGGCCGGCATCCAGATCATCCTGTACCTTGCACGCCAGCAGGCGTGCCACGCCATGCCCCTGCAAGGCCAGTCGCCGCAGCGAGCGCGCGTGATTGGCGGTGATGCGCGGCGTCAGGCGCAACTGCGCGCACTGCCCTCCTCGGTTTCTCAAGCTCACCTCGACACTGCTGCCGTGCGGCGTAAAGAACAGGAAATCCTGCTGCAACAGATCATCAGGGTAACGAATCGGCGGACGCGCGCGCAGGTAGGCCGGCGCCGCGCACAGCACTGCCGGCAGCGATGCGAGATAGACATCATTCTCACCGGACATCTTACCCACGCGCAGCGCCAGATCCACGCTGCGGTCCATCAGATCGACGTTATGGTCATTGACATCGATGTTGATGCGCAGCTTGGGATGGGCGCGGATGAAATCATCCAGTGCCGGCACCAGGTATTCGGAGGCCATGAAACTGGAAGCAGCAATGCGCAGTTCGCCCAGCAATTCCTTGTGCAGACTTTCGGTGAGCTGGCGCGCCTCGCTGGCCAGGTCCACGATGCGGGTGCAATTGGCGTAGAAGCTATGGCCCGCTTCGGTCAGGCTGAGCTTGCGCGTGGTCCGGTGCAGCAGAGTGGTGCCGAGCATGGCCTCCAGCGCGCTGATATGCTGGCTCACCGACGATGAAGTCAGCCCCAATTCCCGGGCCGCCTTGGAAAAGGCGCCCAGCTCTACCACCCTGGAAAAGATCACCATGCGCGGCAGGTAATCCATCGCGTTGTTTTTCATCGTTGTGCGGATTTGGATAGTCAATCTCTCAAGGCTCGACTATAACGGCATCGCGCGCACCAGCAGGACGCAAGCTGGGCTTGAATCATGGGCCAATTTCTTTGTTCGTGAGAAGGAATGGAGAGTTTTTGCGAGGATTGATGAGGTTCTCAGGATTTCACAGCTGCCAAAATCAAAACAACAATTCATCAATCAATTCATCAATCAATTCACGGATCAATTCGCGGATCTATTCCCGAAAGAATCAATGGTGAAGACCAATGCAGGATGCTGCAAGCCTTGATCTGCAAGCGCCGGTCTATCGGGTTTCTGCGGAAAGGCAGCTTCACGAATCAGGCAAGTTGATGGCAGGTGCTGGCACATCGACGATTGGGTAAGAGAGTGCGGCTTGATGGCTAGAAGCCATTTGAAACCGTTCGGACTGAGTAGGCCCCATCATAGGGCCTTATCGAACGCGCTCCTCAGCTTGTGGCGCGCCCCTTCGACAGGCTCAGGACAAGCTTCGATACGCGGCTACGCCGCTACTCAGGACGAACGGTCAGCGCTGGCGCAAGCAAAGTCTGAGCAGGCTTTCTGGCGGGCAACAAGCTTAACTGAACGGCATTACGGCCAATTGGCTGCCTTTATTATTCCAGTTCGCGCCTGCGCCATTTTCACGAAGGTGTCAGATCGCTGGCAATGGCCCGACCGATGACCAGGCGCTGGATATCGTTGGCCCCTTCATAGATCTGGCAGATGCGCACATCACGGTAAATACGCTCGACCGGAAAATCGCTCGTATAGCCGACGCCGCCATGGATCTGGATCGCATCGGAGGCGATTTTCTCGGCGGCCTCGGAGGCGAACATCTTGGCCATCGAGGCCTCCTTGAGGCAAGGACGCCCCTGATCCTTCAGTTGGGCCGCCCGCCACACCATGAGCCTGGCCGCATCCAGCAAGGTGTTCATGTCGGCCAGACGGAAATTGACGGCTTGGTGGTCGATGATGGGGACCCCGAACGATTCCCTCTGCCGAGCATAGCTGACGGCAGCCTCGAAGGCGGCACGCGCCATGCCCACGCTCTGCGCGGCAATGCCGATCCGCCCGGCTTCGAGATTGGACAAGGCGATGCGGTAGCCATCGCCTTCCTTGCCAAGCAAGGCCGTGGCCGGAACGCGGCAGTTATCGAGGATGATCTGGACCGTATCCGAGGCATGTTGCCCCATCTTTTCTTCGTTACGTCCGACAACGAAGCCCGCCGTATCGCACGGCACCAGGAAGCAGGAAATCCCCTTCTTGCCAGCAGACTTGTCGGTGACCGCAAATACGATGGCCACCCCGGCGTGCTTGCCACTGGTGATGAATTGCTTGGTCCCGTTCAGGACGAAATAGTCGCCATCGCGCTCGGCCCTGGTCCTGATGGCTGCCGCATCCGAGCCGGTGTGTGGCTCGGTCAGGCAGAAGCAGCCCAACATCTCGCCACGTGCCAGCGGCTTGAGCCATTGCTCCTTCTGGGCCGGACTACCGTATTTCTCGGTAATGCCACAGGCCAGGGAATTCTGCACCGATACGATGGTGGAGGTGGCGCCGTCGCCAGCGGCAATCTCTTCCAAGGCCAGCACCAGGCTCATGTAATCCATCCCGGCACCGCCCCATTGCTCCGGCACGCACATCCCCATCGCGCCCAATTCGGCCAGTTCCTTCAAGGCCTCGGCAGGAAAGGTGTGATGCCGGTCCCAATCTGCGGCGAACGGCAACAGGCGTTCCTGCGCAAAGTGACGCATGGCATCGCGGATCATTTCGTGCTCAGGGCTCAGCAACATGTTCATTTCATTTTCCAGACCAGCGGCGTTCGACCGTCACGACAGTTCCAGGGCGATCGCAGTCGCTTCACCGCCACCGATGCACAGACTGGCAATGCCAGTCTTGAGACCACGCGCCTTGAGCGCCCCCAGCAGACTCACGATGATGCGCGCCCCGGAAGCACCGATAGGATGTCCTAGTGCGCAGGCGCCACCATGGACATTGATCTTCTCCATGTCGATGCCCAGTTCGCGGCTGGCCGCCATGGGGACCACCGCAAAGGCCTCGTTGATTTCGAACAGATCCGTGCTGGTGGCATCCAATCCGGTCTTGGCGAATATCTTGCGCAGCACGCCGATGGGTGCGGTAGGAAATTTCTCCGGCGCGCCGGCATAGGAGGCATGACCCAGTATCCTGGCCAGAGGCGTCAGGCCCTGCCGGACCGCCTCCGATTGGCGCATCAGCACCAGGGCGGCGGCGCCGTCGGAGATGGAAGATGAATTGGCCGCAGTAACCGTGCCATCGCTACGGAAGGCGGGCTTGAGCGCGGCGATACGCTCCAGGTTCACCGCCATCGGCCCCTCATCCTGATCAATGACGACGTTGCCTTTCTTCGCGGCCACTTCGACAGCCACCTTTTCCCAGTCGAACCCGCCGCTGGCGATCGCCTGGCGGGCGCGCAACGTGGACTGCACCGCGTAGGCATCCTGCTGGTCGCGGGTGAAACCGAACTCACTGGCGCAATCCTCGGCGAAGGTCCCCATCAGGCGGCCGCGATACTGGTCCGAATAGGCGTCTTCCAGTCCATCGAGGAACATGTGATCCAGCAATCTGTCATGTCCCAGCCGATAACCCCGCCTGGCCTTGGGCAACAGATACGGGGCATTGGACATCGACTCCATGCCGCCTGCGACCACCATCGACGCCGAACCGGCCAGGATGCTGTCATGCCCCAGCATGACAGCCTGCATGGCCGAGCCGCAGACCTTGTTCAAGGTGGCGCAGGCCGCCGACTGCGGCAAGCCGGCGCGCAAGGCGGCCTGGCGCGCAGGGGACTGACCCAGTCCGGCCTGCAGCACACAACCCATCCAGACCTGTTCGATCTGCGCGATCTGCTGCGCAGACAAGCGGGCGCGCTGCACGGCAGCCGAGATCGCCAGCGCCCCCAGGTGTGGCGCTGGCAGATCAGCCAGCGCCCCCTGGAAGCTACCCATCACGGTGCGGGCGGCCGACACAATCACAACCGGATCTGCGGACATGTTTTTCCTCCTTGCGACTTCATTGATATTTCATGCATCCTGCGGGCAGACGTCTCTGCGGACGTCGCTACTTGGCGCTCATGCGAAGCCCACCATCCATACGGATGACCTCGCCGTTCAGGTAGCGGTTTTCCAGGATGTACATGACCAGTCCCGCGAATTCGGACGGTTTGCCCAGCCGAGGCGGGAAAGGTACGTTGCGGCTCAGAGATTCCCGCACCTCCTCCGGCATCCCCAGCATCATGGGCGTTTCGATGATGCCGGGCGCAATCGTCATCACGCGTATGCCATGACGCGCCAGCTCGCGCGCCATCGGCAAGGTCATCGACACCACTCCGCCCTTGGAGGCGGCATAGGCCACCTGCCCCATCTGCCCGTCGAAGGCAGCAATCGAGGCCGTATTGATGATGACGCCACGCTCACCCTCTTCGTCAGCCTGGCCGGCGCTGATGTGCTGCGCTGCCAGCCGCGCCATGTTGAACGAGCCCACCAGGTTGATGTTGAGGGCGCGCATGAAGCTGTCCAATCGATGCACGCCGTTCTTGCCCAGCAGTTTCTCCCCCGGCGCAATGCCAGCGCAGTTGACCAAGCCGACCACCGGCCCCATGGCGCTAGCAACCTCGAAGACCTCCTGCGCGCTGGTCTCGCTGGTGACGTCAGTCAACACGAATCTGGCATTGGCGCCGAGCGTGGCCTGCATCTTTTCGCCCGCCACCGGATTCACGTCCGCCAGCACCACCTTCGCGCCAGCCCTGATGAGCTGCGCAGCAGTGGCCGCACCCAGCCCGGAAGCCGCTCCGGTGACGACATAGACACCTTGCTTGATGGACATTTTTTCTCCTAGATTAAATCGAACACGCTCGTCACGTTTCAAGGCTTGCTCGCACACCGGTCGGCTTCCATCTTGCGCAGCACGAAACGCTGCAGCTTGCCGCTGGGCGTCTTGGGCAGCGCATCGAGAAACTCGATGGCGCGTGGATAGGCATGGGCCGACAAACGCCGTTTGACGTGCTGCGCCAGTTGCTCCTGCAATTCATCACTGGCCGTGAACTTGTCCGAGAGGACCACGAAGGCCTTGACGATCTCGGTGCGCTCCGGGTCGGGCAGACCGATGACGGCGACGTCAGCCACCGCAGGATGCTCCAGCAGCGCGCTTTCGACATCGAACGGGCCGATCCGGTAGCCGGCCGAGGTAATCACATCATCGGAACGACCGATGAAACTAATGCTGCCGTTTTTCTCCAGCTCGACGTTGTCACCGGTGGAGTAATAACCGCCGGCAATGGCGGGCGTCTCCTGCTTCCAGTAGCCAGAAAACCAGAACAGGGGCGATCGCGCAATATCGATGGCCAGTTCGCCAGGCTGGTTCGCACCGAGTTCCTGCAGATTCTCGTCAAGCACCACCACCCGATACCCTGGCATGGCGAAGCCAGCCGACCCAGGCACGACCTCATGCTGCAAGGCATGATGGTTATTGACCACCATGCCCAGCTCGGTCTGCCCGTAGTGGTCATGGATGGGAACATCCAGAGCGCCGGCGAACCAGCGCACCACCTCGGCATTCAATGGTTCGCCAGCACTGCTGACGGCGCGCAGCTGGCCCTTGACGCTGGCGGCAGCTTGCTCGCCGGCGGCCATCATCATGCGATAGGCGGTGGGGGCGCCGGCCAGGCTGGTGATGCCCAGGCGGCGGATGATCTCGTAGGCTCCCTGGACGGTGAACGCAGCTTCGTTGAAGGTGATCCCCTGACCGATGGCCAATGGACCGATGATGGCGTAATAAAGACCATAGGCCCAGCCCGGATCGGCCATGTTCCAGAATCTGTCCTGCGGCTGCAAGCCCACTGCCTCGCGCATGTAGACCGTGAACGCCTGCAATGCCGACAGCGGCACCGGCACGCCCTTGGCCGCGCCCGTGGTGCCGGAGGTGGACATCATGAGCATCAGGTCGGTGCCGCTTCGCATGACCGGGGTGAAGTCATCAGATTGCGCGTCCACGGCAGCATGAAAATCGATATCACCAGCGCGCAAGGTTTCGCTGCTCTCCCTGAGCGTGCAGACTTGCGGACAATTGGCAATCTCATCCAGTTTGGCCCGGTTGGCCACATTGGTGACGATCAGGCTGGCGCGGCTCAGTGCTAGCCGATGTTCTATCGCCTTGGGTCCGAAGGCCGTAAACAGAGGCTGATAGACCGCACCGGCGCGCAGCGTACCGAGCACCGTGGCCAATAGTTCCGGCGTGCGCGGCAGCATCCCCGCCACGATCTGGCCCGGCTGTATGCCTTGCTGCTTGAGCAGATTGGCCACCCGTGCTGCCATCGAACGGACCTGCGCAAAACTGTACTGCCGATGCTCGCCATGTGCGGAGACGAAATCCAGGGCGATATTGTCCCCGTCGATATGACGATCGCAGCATTCGACACAGGCGTTGATGCCCGTCTCGACATCTCCTTGGAACTGCTCTCGCAGCGCCTCAATGCGAAATGCCGCATAGACGTCTGCATAGTCCGGCTTGCGCCGCGCGAGGATTGGCTCAGGCATGGTGTCGTCTCCACTTTGTATTTTTGCGCTTACACTTGTGACTTCGATGTGTATGGCAATAGATACTAGGCGGGCAGAACATTGCAAGCAATGACAAATACCTGCTGATTCCTTGATCGGATTTACCATGTTGAAAAAGGCCAGCGAGACGCCTTCCATCCCCTTTTCTTTTGTTGAAGACGCCTTGCGCTGCCTGGTCAGGCAGGGATACGACACTGCGCCGGTGCTAGAAGAGGCCGGACTGGACGTGGACGAGGTCGGGCCGGTCACCGCCGAGCAATATGGGGCATTGTGGCTGGCGATCGCGCGCACCACGGACGATGAGTTCTTCGGCCTGTCGGCGCGACCCATGCGCCACGGGAGCTTCACCTTGCTGTGCCATGCCGTGCTGCATTCACAGTCGCTAGGACAGGCATTGCGCCGCGCGTTGCGGTTTCTGCGAGTCGTGCTTGATGAGCCGTATGGCGAATTACAGATCGAGGGCGGCAAGGCCCATATCATCCTGATCAAGAACAGATCGCCCTATCCCGCCTTTGCCTACCGGACATTCTTGCTACTGCTGCTCGGGCTGGCCTGCTGGCTGGTAGGCCGACGCATTCCCTTGCAATGCATCGACTTTTCTTGCTCGATTCCGGAAGGAAGGCCTGATTACCTGGAATTCTTCGGGGTCCCCGTCAACTTCAACAAGTCGCGCTGCGCCCTGAGCTTCGACGCCATCTATCTCGACCTTCCAGTGATCCGCTCCGACACCGCCTTGAAGCCGTTCTTGCGTGATGTGCCAGCCAACCTACTGGTACGCTACCGCCACGACACCGGATGGGTAACCAGGCTGCGCGCCTGCCTGAAGCAATCTGCGCCCACCGACTGGGCAGACTTCGACGCCATTGCCGAACGGCTCGGCGTATCGCCCGCGACCCTGCGACGTCGCCTGCGCGAAGAAGGGCAAAGTTATGCATCGCTCAAAGATGAGATACGCAGCGGCATCGCCCAGACACTGCTCGCCGAAAATGAACTCAGCGTGGCCGCAATCGCTGTTCAGCTGGGTTTTACTGAAGCCAGTGCATTTCACCGAGCTTTCCGTAAGTGGACCGGGAAAAGCCCTGGGGTTTATCGGCGGGACTTATTGCAGGTCAGGGTGATTGATTCGCGGTGCTGAGGTTGGCGGCTTAGGACGATAAGTCACTAAGCCGCTCTGGTGCTGGTAGCCCCCCGTGAGTCGAACATGACACCAACGGATTACGAGTTATCGAATTAAAAATAATCGATAACATTTTTCAATTAAAACAATAACTTATGAATATTTAAATTGCACAAATATCTGCACATAATGCAATTAAATAGATATGTGCAAATCCTTTTGCACAATCCAATCTGATCTGTCGTGCTGCTCCAACGCCCCGCACAAAGCCCTCCAAATGAACCCCCTTCATGCAACGCCGAAAGTCACCGCATAGATGCGGCATTGAAATTCACGCCCCTCTGCGAGGTCAAATGCAACTAGTCCAAATTGCTTGGACATCAAAAGCGCATCAAATTTAACCGGCCCGGTTGGCGAGCCGATGATCGGATATCCAATGTACAAATATCCCGTCAACTCCCTATGACGCAGCAAAGTTTCCACGAGAATTCGAGAAGACTCGGACTTGTCTTTGGATGTGCCTCTGATTACATCGATCATATTTATTGCAATTTATTGAGCACCTAGGTGATTAGCCCGGCCCTTGCATGTATTTCCACACAGCTACGTTACCGCCGCGGCTAACCATGGCTTATTCGTCTCTGCCAACACTGGATTTCTTCAATTCTAGGGGAATTTCGTGAATAGACCTACTTGGGGCGGCTCAGTAGGCCCAAAGGCGGCCGGCTCCCTCTAACGTAGTTGGTTGCACTGTTGCATGCGTCAAAACGCGTCAGAATGGACGGTCATGAAGCGATGTCGAATCGTGGGTATCTACTAAATGCTAGTCGGTCCACGCGACTCGCCATCTCTTCACAAAATAGCTGGCAATTTAAAAATCAGCACCGAGCGTTCCAGTTCGCCAGCCTTGTCTTTGAGGAAAATCGAGGCCGCCGTCGCTTCTTCCACCAGTGCCGCGTTCTTTTGCGTGAGGTCGTCGAGCTGGATCAGCGCCTGGTTCACTTCGCCGATGCCGGTGCTCTGTTCCTGGTTGGCCGTGGAGATGTCACGCATCACGCTGTTGACGCGAGCAATGCTCTCCACCACCTGTTGCATGGCCGCTCCAGCCTCGCGCGACAGCTTGCTGGTGGCGGCGCTGCTGTCCACCGACGCGAGGATCAGTTGCTTGATCTCGTGCGAGGCCGCTGCCGAACGCTGCGCCAACGTGCGCACCTCGGTCGCCACCACCGCAAAGCCGCGACCCTGCTCGCCCGCACGCGCCGCTTCCACCGCCGCATTCAGCGCCAGAATGTTGGTCTGGAAGGCCAGGCCCTCGATGACCGAAATGATGTCCACGATCCTGCCCGAGCTGGTATCGATTTCCTGCATCTGCGCGATGACGCGCTCCACCACTTCGCGCCCGCTGCGGGTCGCGGCCGATGCCTCATCGGACAGGCGACAGGCCAGCGCCGACTGGTCAGCGGTGTAGCACACCTTGCTACTCAGTTCGCCCATCGAGGCCGTGGTCTGCTGCAAGGAGCTGGCCTGGATCTCGGTGCGCTCGGAGAGATCATGATGTCCCTGCGCGATCTGCTGGCTGGCCGAGGCCACCGCCTGCGCATTGTGATTGACCAGCCCGACCACGGCGATGAGCTTGTCGCGCATCTCGCGCATGGCCGCCATCATGCTGGCCTGGTCGCGACCTGCCACCGGTACCGTCACCACCAGGTTGCCGCCGGCGATCTCGTGCGCCACATGCAGTGCGTCATGCGGTTCGCCGCCCAGGCTCTTGCGCATGCCGGCAATGAGCGCGTATCCCGCCCCGCCAGCAAAGGCCAGGCAAGCCAGGAAGCACGTCCCCATCAGCCAGCGGGCGCGCTGGCTGTCGCGCTGGCTCTGCAGTTGCAGCTGATGATTGCGTTCGGTCTGGACATCGATGAGTGCTTGGATCGCCCCCTGCAATTGCGCCAACGCCGGATTGAGTTGCGTGGCCAGCCAGCGGCCAGCTTCTTCGCGCTGGCCGGCCAGACTTAGTTGCACAAAGTGTCCAAAGGCCGGTTCGGCCTTCTGGTCGTTCACGCTGAAGACAGTTTGCGTCAGTTGCCGCATCTGCTCATCGGCCACCAGCTCCAGCAGTGCCTTGCGCTGATTGATGAAACGCTCATGCGCCTCGCCCCCGCGCTGCATGGCCGTCTCGGCTGCCGCCTTGTCGCTGATGATGATGACGCTCTGGAAGGACTCCACTCCGATATGGACCTGCCGCGACAGATCCTGTGCCAGCGCCAGCTTGAGATTGCCGTCGTTGACCACGGCATCGAGCTTGCCGGTGACGAGCTGCAACTGCCATAGCCCAATCACGCCGGACAGGATGCACAACAGTACCAGCGTGCCGAAGGTGAGGGCGATGCGCAATGCCAGGGGCAGCGGAGGCGCGGTGCCAGGCTGGGTGTCCATGAGTGGATCTCCTGCAAATGAGGTCGCCGGCAATAGCCGGCAGGGAAGAGGCCCGCCACCGGCCGGCCTGGCCGATGGCGGGAGAGCCAGTCCGTGAGCCGCGTCAGAACGGCAGGATGGCCTTCACGTAGAACTGCTTGCCCTCGGGGCGATTGCGGACGTCATATTCCTGCTGGAACTTGGCAGTGACCACCAGGCCTTTGCCGTTGTCGTATTTGAGATTGGGGCCGATGGCCAGTGCCTGCGACTTGCCGGCCGCGGCATTGGGGCCGCTGTCATTGGTCACCTGCTGGTAGGCGTAGCCACCCACCCCGGCCACCAAGCCGTTGCCAAAGCCCCAGCCCAGCGCGTAGTCGGCGTGGATGGCCTGGCCCGAGCGGGTTTGCGTGGCACCGTTGCGGCCGTTGAAGTCATACATCAGCTTGACGTCGGCATTGACGCCTTCGCGCTGGATGTAGCTCAGGGCCACCAGCGGCTGGTAGACCCAGATGTTCTTGCCCAGGCTGGAGGGATTGTCGGCGCTGTACTGGCCGCTGGGCAGGGTGATGTCGAAGCCGACGGCGTAATGCAGGGCCGGCGAGGCGTGATACGCCAGCGCCGGGCCGACGGTGATGTCACCCAGGCCGCGGCTGTGGAAATTGCGACCGCCTGCACGCACATCCACATCCAGCAGCGGTGCCAGTGCATGGAAGGCCAACTGGCCGCCGAGGATGCTCTGTTGCGTGACCCACACCACGCGCGGTGCCAGCACGCCGACCTGCACGCGGAAGTCCGGCGGGCCGATGTCCTGGCCGTTGTTGCCGCGGATATGGTCATATTGTGCAAAGCCGGTATAGACCATGCCGTAGACGCCCGGTGGCGGCAGTGCGCCCGAGCCGAAGTTTTCCAGCCCGTCCGGATAGGACGGCAGGCCGCTGCCGTCGATGGCATGGGCCGGTAGACAGGCCAGGCCCAGGCTGCAGCCCAGTCCCAGGGCGCGTGCCAGCAGTGTGCGTGGTGCGTTCTTCATGGTTTCCCTCTGTGTATGAAATGGTGGTGGCAGGTCAGGTGCAGACGACGCGCTCGCTTCAGCACTTGCCGCGGCCCCAGCGTGCTGCGGTGTGAAACACCGGCGCGGGTGGCGGAGTGGCCTGGCGTGTAGATGAATTGAGGCGGATCAATGATCGCGGCAGCACTCGCAAACCGATGATCCAGATTCGGTCATCGCTATCCCCTGAGTGCAGGAACTTGCGCCATCGCTGAACCCGGCCATACCGCGCGGCAACGCGCGCCGCCTGCCGGACCCGGCTTTTCAAATTGCCGCAAACGATGGATAGCCCGTGCGCGCTGCGGATAGGGCCTTGCGGCCTGCTGCATCCATCATGCATTGCAGGCGCAGCGAGCAAGCGATGCTCTTCTCCCTGCATCACCACAACCGACAACAGAGGGTTAGCGCAATGAAAGATCTCGAAGGCAAAGTGGCTGTCGTCACCGGCGGTGCCACCCTGATCGGTGCAGGCGTGGTCCGCCGCCTGCGCAGTTATGGCGTCAAGGTGGCGCTGTTCGACATCGACGCCGACGGCGGCCAGCGCGTGGCCGGTGAAGACCGCAGCGCCTGTCGTTTCTGGCGCGTGGACATCACCGATGACGCGCAAGTGGCCAAGGCCGTGGAAGAAGTGGCGGCGCACTTCGGCCGGCTCGACTTCCTGGTCAACCTGGCCGCCTCCTATCTCGATGACGGTGCCGCTTCTTCACGCCGGGACTGGCTCAAGACCCTGGACGTGAATCTGGTCAGCGCCGTCATGGCCGCCCATGCGGTGCGGCCCTATCTGCTCAAGGCGGGCGGCGGTGCCATCGTCAACTTCACCAGCATCTCGTCCAAGGTGGCGCAGACCGGGCGCTGGCTCTATCCGGTCTCCAAGGCAGCGCTGGTGCAGGTCACGCGCAACATGGCCATGGATTTTGCGGGTGACGCCATCCGCGTGAACTCGGTCTCGCCCGGCTGGACCTGGTCGCGCGTGATGGATGAACTGACCGGCGGCGACCGCGCCAAGACTGACCGCGTGGCGGCCGATTTCCATCTGTTGAAGCGCGTGGGCAACCCGGAAGAAGTGGCTGATGTAGTGGCCTTCCTGCTATCCGGCCACGCTTCCTTTGTCACCGGGGCCGATTACGCCGTCGATGGCGGCTATTCCGCCATGGGGCCGGAGCAGGCCGTGCCGGCCATTCCGCGCCTGGCGCAGTGAAGCCATCAATGATTTATACGATTTATAACATTTAAACAATTTTCAATGATCGATTCGAATCATCCGGATTGATTGACAACGAGAGGAGAAACATCATGCGTAGCATCGCGATCGTAGGTGGTGGTCAGGCCGGTCTTCCGCTGGCATTCGGTTTGCTGGAGCAGGGTTATCAGGTCACCGTGGTGACCAATCGCACACCCGATGACCTGCGCAACGGCAAGGTCATGTCCAGCCAGTGCATGTTCGATCCGTCGCTGCAGATCGAACGTGATCTCGGCTTGAACGACTGGGAACAGCAATGTCCGCCGGTGGAGGGCATCAGCTTTGCCGTACCGCACCCGGAAGTGCCCGGGGCCAAAGCCATCGACTGGAGCGCCCGCCTGGACCGTCCGGCGCAGGCCGTGGACCAGCGCCTGAAGATGTCGTCCTGGCTGGAACAGGTAGAGGCGCGCGGCGGCAAGGTCCTGATTCAGGATGCCGGCGTGGCCGAACTGGAGGTCCTCTCCGAGCAACATGACCTGGTGATCCTGGCCGCCGGCAAGGGCGAAGTGGTCAAGCTCTTCGAGCGCGATGCCGCCCGTTCTCCCTTCGACAAGCCGCAGCGTTCCCTGGCCCTGACCTATGTCCATGGCCTCAAGCGCCAGCCGGACTATTCCAGCGTGGCCTTCAACCTGATTCCCGGCGTGGGCGAGTACTTCGTCTTCCCGGCCCTGACCCTGTCCGGCCCGTGCGACATCATGGTCTTCGAGGGCATCCCCGGTGGTCCGCTGGATTGCTGGCGCGAGGTGCGGACTGCGCAGGAGCATCTGGCCACGTCCAAGGACTTCCTGCGCAAGTTCCTGCCGTGGGAGGCCGAGCGTGCCGAGCACGCCGAACTGACCGATGACAAGGGCATCCTTGCCGGTTCGTTCGCGCCTACCGTGCGCAAGCCGGTACTGACGCTGCCGTCCGGCCGCCTGGTCTTTGGCCTGGGTGACGCCGTGGCCACCAATGACCCGATCACCGGGCAAGGGGCCAACAATGCCACCAAGGCAGCCAAGGTATATCTCGATGCCATCCTGGCCCATGGCGACAAGCCCTACACCCGCGACTGGATGGAGCAGACCTTCGAACAGTTCTGGGATTACGCCAAGTGGGTGGTGCAGTGGACCAACTCCCTGCTCACCCCACCGCCGCCGCACATCCTCGGCCTGCTGGGCGCAGCCGGACAGATGCCATCGCTGGCCAAGGAAATCGCCGAAGGCTTCAATCACCCGCCGCGCTACTTCCCCTGGTGGGCCGATGCCCAGGCCTGCGACGAACTGGTGGCAGGCCATCAGGCCAAGGCCGTGGCAGTCGCTGCATAAGGAGCCATCATGTCCTCCACCGCAACCCTGACCTTGGCCGAGTCCGCGCCAGTCCTGCAGGCGGAACCGGCCCCGTGGGGCCAGACCGACCTCGCACCGCGCACCCTGCGCAACCTGATGGGGGCCTACCCGACCGGCGTGGCCATCGTCACCATGCGTACCTGCGACGGACGCGACGTCGGGCTGACCATCAATTCCTTTGCCTCGCTGTCGCTGGATCCGCCGCTGGTGCTGTGGAGCCTGGTAAACCACTCGCCCAACCTGGACGCCTTCCGCGACTGTACGCACTTCGCCATCAACATGCTGGCTGACGGACAGGAAGAGCTGGCGCGGCGTTTCGCCACCCCGGCCATCGCCGACAAGTTCGACGGCGTGGCCGTGGCCCAGGCTCCGGAAGACCTGCCGGTGATCGCGGGTGCGCTTACCGTGCTGGTGTGCGAGAACGACCATAGCCGGACCGTGGGCGATCACCTGCTGATGGTCGGGCGCATCGTGCGCACCGGCCACCAGCTCGCCGCACCGCTGGTGTTCCATGCCGGGCGCTTCACCGCCCTGCAGGCGGCGGCCTGATGGCCTCCTGATTTCATCCTGTTCGCTTCACTGAAGGAGCCCTCCATGGCATCCCCCCACACCTCCACTACGCTGCTGCCCGCCCTGGCCGCCGGTCTGGCCGATGGCCGCCTGCGCGTGGTCGACCTGACGCAAACGCTGTCTCCGTCCTTCCCCGCGCTGCAACTGCCGCCGCAATTCGGCCAGGTGCAGGGCTTCAAGATTGAGCGCATCTCGCACTACGATGAATCCGGTCCGGCCTGGTACTGGAACAACTTCTCCTGTGGCGAGCACACGGGCACCCACTTCGATGCACCGGTGCACTGGATCAGCGGACGCGACCATCCCGGCAACAGCGTCGATACCATCGCGCCCAGCAATTTCATTGCGCCGGCCGTGGTGATCGATGCCAGCGCCGAAGTAGCCGCCAATGAAGACTGGCTGCTCGACGTGCCTTTCCTCGAACAATGGGAAGCGCAGCATGGCGCTATCCCGGCCGGTGCCTGGGTCTTGCTGCGTACCGACTGGTCGCTGCGGGCCAATGATGCGGACGCCTTCCTCAACCTGCGCGAGGACGGTGCACATACGCCCGGTCCCACTCAGGCCGCCGTTGAATGGCTGATCCACCAGCGCAAGGTACACGGCTTCGGCGTGGAAACCATCAACACCGATGCCGGCCAGTCCTACGCGTGGCCGGTTCCCTATCCTTGCCACACGCTCATGCACGGCGCCAATCGCTACGGCCTGCAATGCCTGCGCAATCTGGATCAGTTGCCGCCGCAGGGGGCGATGCTCTTCTCGGCGCCGCTCAAGATCGAGGGCGGTTCCGGCAGTCCGCTGCGCGTGCTGGCGCTGGTGGAGTAAGCACATGGCCAGCGCACATTCCTTTGCCGGGCCAGATGCGGCCGATGTCATCTTCGTCGGCAGCGGCATCAATTCACTGGTCGCAGCCGCGCTGCTGGCGCGGCGCGGCAAGCGCGTGCTGGTGCTGGAACGCAATGATCGCGCCGGTGGCTGCATCCGTACCGAGACGCTGTTTCCGGGTTATACCCATGAGGTATTGTCGTCCTGGTATCCGCTCTTCCTGGGCAGCCCCGCCTATGCTGAACTGGCGGAGGACCTCAAGACGGCCGGACTGGAATTCCTGCAGCCGGCCTACACCACCGGACTGGTCACGCCCGATGGCCGCGGCCTGGCCCTGCGTCAGGACCTGGCCGATGCCGCTGCCCGCATCGATACGCTGGCGCCGGGTGATGGCGCGGCCTTGCTGGCCATGGCGCAGCGCCTGTTCGGACAGGATGCGGCGCTGACCTTCGGTCTGCTGGGCAGCGATCCGTATGGCTGGAAGCTGCTGCGGCTGCTGTTTTCCGAATGGCGGGCGCGCGGACTGGATGGCCTGCTCGGTTTTGGCGCGGACGCCATGGAAAGCTTCCGCCGCTGGTCGCAACGCACGCTCAAGTCGGATCTGGCGCGTGCCCTGATCGCCCCTTGGGTGCTGCATTCCGGCCTCGGTCCGGACGATGCCACCTCGGCCCTGATCGGCAAGCTGACCTTCGCTGCGGTGGTCAGCGGTGGCATGCCGGTGGTCAAGGGCGGGGGCGGGCAACTGGTGGCGGCCCTGTCGCATCTCATCATGCAGCATGGCGGCGAGGTGCGCACGCAGGCTGATGTGGCCCGCATCATGACGCGCGGCGAAGGCCGCAAGCAGCGCGCCACCGGTGTCGTGCTGGCCGACGGTACGCAGTTGCAGGCCGGGCAGGCGGTGGTCTGCAACGTCACACCGCCGCAGCTTTATGGCCGTCTGCTGGCGCAGGCACCGCAGGCGGTGCAGGAGCGGGCCGGGAGCTACCAGTTCGGACGTGGCGGCATGCAGATCCACTTCGCACTGAATGCACCACCGGCCTGGACCACGCCGGAGCTGTTGCAGGTGCCGCTGGTGCACCTCACGGAGAGCATGGAGCAGGTGTGCGCCAACGTGACCGAGGCCAACAATGGCTGGCTGCCGGCGCGTCCTACCTTGGCCATCGGCCAGCCGGTGGCCGCCGATCCCTCGCGCGCACCGGCGGGGGGCTGGATCCTGTGGATACAGATGCAGGAATTGCCGTCCCGTCTCAAGGGCGACAGCGCCGGCGAGATCGCCGTTGCGGCAGATGGCCGCTGGACCGCCGAAGTGCGCGAGGCCTTCGCGGACCGGGTGCAGGCCCGATTGGAACAGGTCATGCCGGGGTTGGCCCAACGGGTCGTGGGCCGCCGCGCTTATTCGCCGGCCGATCTGGAGGCGCTGAACTGCAATCTGGTGGGCGGCGATCCGTATTCGGGCGCATGTTCGCCCGACCAGTTCTTCTGGCTGCGTCCGTTTGCAGGCAGCCACGGGGCGCGCGGACAGCAGGCGACCGTCGCCAATGTCTTCCACATCGGTGCCAGCACCCATCCCGGACCGGGACTGGGCGCGGGTTCCGGTTACATGGTGGCGCAGCGGCTGGCCCCGCGCTGACGCGCTCTTTCTCTACTCTCTGGTCTGGAGGGTTTGGTGCGCCGGGTGATCCCGGCGCATTTTTTTCGTCAACCGGCAGGGGTCAGCGCGCCCGCAAGGTCGTGCTGGGCGATTCGCCGTAGCGTTGCTTGTATTCGTTGCTGAAGCGGCCCATGTGGGCGAAGCCCCAGCGCAGCGCCACACCGGCCACGTGGTTGCTGTCGCCGCTCATGAGCTCGGCGCGGGCGCGTTCCATGCGCAGGTCGCGAAGGTATTGCATCGGGCTTACGCCGAGGAAATCCTTGAAGCCCGCATAGAGGCTGCGCACGCTCACGCCGGCGGCCTGGGCCAGTTGCTCGGCCGTGACCGGCTCGTGTGCGTGGGCTTCCAGGAAATCCTGGGCGCGCCGCACATGGCGCGGCAGGATGGTACTGCGGCGTGCCGGGGCGTCCTCGCAATGATTGTGACGATGCGAGGTGACCAGAATGGAGGCCGCCAGCTGTTCGATCTGCGACACCACGATCTTGTGCATGGCCAGGTCGGGATGCTGCAGGGTGCAGTCGATCAGGTAGGACAGCATGCATTGCCACGCGGCACACTCGCGCCAGCGAAAGCCCAGTTCGAAACGCAGCGGCTCGTTGAGCGGATGGCCGAGATAACCGACCAGCGTGCGTTCCACCAGCGAACGCGACAGGCGCAGCATCAGTTGATCGGTCCCAGCCATCCAGGTCATGCGGGTGGCTTCCTGCGGGCTCAGCACCGAGGCCAGCTCGGCCGAGGAATCGATTTGCTGTGCACCGCTTTCGATACGGGCCATCCCATAAAGAGGCATCTGCACCAGAAAGAAGCTGTCCAGCGAGCCCGGCTCGATCTGTACCGCCGAACCATAGCGCAGGCGGCTCACCGACAGGTCACCCAGCGAGGTGTAGTGCATGCGCGCATCCAGGCGCCCGCCCTGGCCGGTGAGGTCCAGCCGGTGCGGTTTCATCACGCGTCCGACCATGGAACGCACCTCGTCCAGGTCGGACGAGGTGAACAGGAGCTTGTTGGAACCATTGAGCAGGCGTTCGACCGACGCCGGCATGGGCATGCGCCCGGTGGAGGGATCGGAGTGGAGTACGTTCATCATGGCTGCTACCTCTGCAGGCTAGTCCGGCGGTGGTGTCTCTTGTCATCATCGGGGCGGAAACAAGAGGGCGGAAATGGCTTCTAATGCCTAACAAGTTTCGTGCCAAGATGCATGAAAAATCATGTTTTAGTTCTTGTGATGTCTTTATCTCATTGCCGGAGCCGTGGTGGCAATATGCGCTGCAACATGACGCCATCGATGGCGTGCAGCGGATGTTGTTGGCGAGTAACGAAAAATTCGTAAATCATTATTGTTGGTGATTTTTCCCCACGGATTAAGGCTTCCTGGCGACCCCGGCCGTCGGCGGAAAAGTTATCTTGCCGCCCTTTTCGATCCTTTGTCCAATCCTGTTTCTATCCCCGGAATGCGCGCCTTATCCAGCCTCTGCCAAAAGTCCTTATGCATGATTAATCATGTATTGACGCCAGCCTTCCCGGGAACGAAAGTGCAACACAAGGAAATTCATTGCACACGGGGACCACAATGGCCGAGCGATCATTCGTAGAAGAAGTCAAGAAACTGCGCCTGGGCGCAGGGGAAGTATTCAGCGGCGAGGGCATCCTGGCCGTCACCAAGGCCTTGCTGGAGTCGGGCGTGGCCTATGTAGCCGGCTACCAGGGCGCACCGATCTCGCACCTGATGGACGTACTGGCCGATGCCCAGGACATCCTGTCGGAACACGGCATCCGCTTCGAGAACAGCGCCAGCGAAGCGACCGCCGCCGCCACCCTGGCGGCTTCGGTGAACTATCCGCTGCGCGGCGCGGTGACCTTCAAGGCCACCGTCGGCACCAACGTGGCTTCCGACGCGCTGGCCAACCTGGCCTCGGGCGGGGTGCTGGGCGGTGCGCTCATCATCGTCGGCGAAGACTATGGCGAGGGTTCCTCCATCATGCAGGAACGCAGCCATGCCTTTGCCATGAAGTCGCAGATGTGGCTGCTCGATCCGCGTCCCAACCTGCCCTGCATCGTGCAGGCGGTCAAGGATGGCTTCGACCTGTCCGAAGCCAGCAGCACGCCGGTGATGTTGCAGATGCGCATCCGCTCCTGCCACGTGCACGGGCAGTTCGTCAGTTCGGCCAACCGCCGTCCGTCCTTCACCGTCAAGGATGCGCTGGAAAATCCGGCGCGCGACCTCAGCCGCATCGTGCTGCCGCCCGCCAGCTTCCTGCATGAAAAGGAAAAGGTCGAGCAGCGCTGGCCCGCCGCCATCGAATTCATCCGCGCCCGCCAGCTCAACGAATTCTTTGCCGAAGACGCGGCTGATGTCGGCATCGCCCTGCAGGGCGGTACCTACAACACCCTGATCCGTGCACTGGAACAACTGGGCCTGGCCGATGTGTTCGGCGAGTCGAAGATTCCTCTGTACGTGATGAACGTCGCGTATCCGCTGGTGGATGCCGAGTTTGACCGCTTCTGCCAGGGCAAGCGCGCCATCCTGGTGCTGGAAGAAGGCCAGCCCAACTTCGTCGAGCAGAACGTGGCCAACATCCTGCGCCAGCTCGGCCTGCCCACGCAGCTGCACGGCAAGGACCTGTTGCCGATGGCCGGTGAATACAACACCACTACCGTTTTGGCCGGGGTGCGCAAGTTCCTGGAGCGTTACCAGATCATCGAGGCACAAGCCGCTCCCGCAACGGTGGCCAGCACGCCGCGCGTGATCCCCATCGCCAACGGCAATGCCCCAGTCAGGAGCGCCGAGATCACCATCAAGGAAGCGAAACTGCCCACGCTGGACCAGTCGGTGCATGCACGGCCGCCGGGCTTCTGCACCGGCTGTCCGGAGCGTCCAATCTTCACCGCCATGAAGCTGGTGGAACGTGAGCTGGGCGAGCACCACATCAGCGCCGACATCGGCTGTCACCTGTTCTCCATCCTGCCGCCCTTCAACCTGGGCAACACCACCATGGGCTATGGCCTGGGCGGGGCCGGGGCTGCGGCGCTCAATGCCCCGGCCGGCAAGCGCGCCATCTCGGTGATGGGCGACGGTGGCTTCTGGCACAACGGCCTGACCAGCGGCGTGGCCAATGCGGTCTTCAACCAGAGCGACAACCTCACCATCATCATCGACAACAACTACACCTCGGCCACCGGCGGCCAGGACATCCCGTCCTCGCGCGCCGTCAACGCCACCCGCAGCACCGGTCATGAGATCGAGACGGCGGTCAAGGGCGTGGGCGTGAAATGGGTGCGCACCATCAAACGCACCTATGACTTGAAGCGCATGACCAGCACCCTGCGCGAAGCCCTGACCACCACCGAGAAAGGCCCGAAGGTGCTGGTGGCGCAGAGCGAATGCATGCTCAACCTGCAGCGCCGCGAAAAGCCCAAGGTACGCAAGGCCGTCGCTGCCGGCCAGCGCGTGGTGCGCGAGCGCTTCGGCGTCGATCCCGAGACCTGCACCGGGGACCACTCCTGCATCCGCCTGTCGGGCTGCCCGTCGCTCTCCATCAAGAGCAACCCCGATCCGCTGCGGCGTGATCCGGTCGCCACCGTGGTGGACAGCTGCGTGGGCTGCGGCCTGTGCGGCGAGGTCTCGCATGCGGCCGTGCTGTGCCCCTCGTTCTTCCGCGCCGAGATCATCACCAACCCCAGCCGCATGGACAAGCTGCGCCAGCGCGTGCGCACCGTGGTGATCGGTTGGCTGCAGGCACGCGATGCCAAGCGCCGTGCGCGTTACGCCTTCTGAGCCGGGACGCGCCATGACCGCAATGAACAAGAACCTGACCTTGAAGATGGAGCTGCACCATGTCCCCTAAACCGATCAAGATCGCCATCCTCGCCATGGGCGGCGAGGGCGGTGGCGTGCTGGCCGACTGGATCGTCGACCTGGGCGAATCCAATGGCTATTTTGCCCAGACCACCTCCGTGCCCGGCGTAGCCCAGCGCACCGGGGCCACCATCTACTACGTGGAACTGTTCCCCGGTGCCGACCAGCCTGGCGCACGCACGCCGGTGCTGGCGCTGATGCCCATGCCGGGCGACGTGGACGTGGTGCTCGCCTCCGAGCTGATGGAAGCTGGCCGCGCCGTGCAACGCGGCCTGGTCACGCCGGACCGTACCACCTTGCTCAGTTCCACCCATCGCGTGTATTCCATCGGTGAACGCACCGCCATGGGCGATGGCCGCGTCGACAGCGACGCATTGATCGAACATGTCCGCAAGGCCGCCAAGCGCCTCGTCAGTTTCGACATGGCCGAGTCTGCCGAGCGGGTGGGCAGCGTCATCAGCGCCGTGCTCTTCGGCAGCCTGTGCGGCACCGGTGTGCTGCCGTTCAGCCGGGCCCAGTTCGAAGCCACCATCGAGCGCGGCGGGGTCGGCGTCAAGCCCAGCCTGAAAGCCTTTGCCGTCGGCCACGACCAGGCGCGGCAGGCCGAGGCGGCAGCAGCACCTGGCGCAACGGCCGAGGCAGTGCAGTTCAAGCCTGTGCAACTGGCCGCCATCGCTGACCAGCAGGTCGTGCGCCTGGTTCAGCAGGCCCAGGCCTATCCCGATCCGGTGGCCGCCATCGCGGTGGAGGGCGTGCGTCGCCTGATCGACTATCAGGACCCCGATTACGCCGCGCTCTACCTGCACCGGCTTGCTGCCCTGGCCACAGCCCCCGGCGGCCAGGAGACGGAATTGCTGGCCGAATCGGCGCGCTACCTGGCCCTGTGGATGTCGTATGAAGACACCATCCGCGTGGCCGATATCAAGACCCGCAGCAGCCGCTTCAACCGGGTGCGCAGCGACGTGCGCGCCAAGGAGGAACAACTGGTCGATATCAATGAATTCATGCACCCGCGCCTGGAAGAAATCTGCGAGACCCTGCCGGCCGGTTTGGGCCGCTTGCTGGCGCACCCGCACTGGGCGCATCGCCTGGTACGCCGCTATACGCAGGAAGGCCGCGTCATCAAGACCAGTTCGCTGCCCGGTTTCCTGCTGCTGTACGGGCTGTCGCGCTGGCGTCGCTTCCGTCGCGTGACCTTGCGCTATGCCCAGGAGACCGAGCGCATCGAACGCTGGTGGCAGCGCGTGACCGCACTGGCGGCGGTCAATCCGGCGCTGGCCCTGGAAGTGGCGCAGTGCCAGCGGCTGGTCAAGGGCTACAGCGATACCCATGTGCGCGGCCTGCGCAACTACGAGACCCTGATGCAGGTGGTGGACCGCCATGCCCGTGTGCTGGCCCCGGCCGTCCTGCGTGAACTGCGCGATGCGGCGCTGGCCGACGAGCACGGCCACAAGCTGCGCGCCAGCCTGCAACAGCACGCGCTGCAATGAGGAGTACGGCATGACATTTCCCCGATTCGAACGTCGCCACCGCATTCGTTTTTCCGAATGCGATCCGGCCGGCATCGTTTTCTATCCGCAGTACTTCGTGCTGTTCAACGATCTGCTCGAAGCCTGGATCGACCATCTGCTGCCCGAGGTCGGCTTTGCCGGCTACATCGGCCAGTTGCGTTACGGCCTGCCCACGGTGGAACTGCAGGCGCAGTTCGAGGCGGTCTCGCGCATGGGCGATGAGGTCACGCTGGCGCTGCAGGTGGAACGCCTGGGCGGCAAGTCGCTCACGCTCAATCTGTCCTGCATCGCCGCCGGTGGAGAACTGCGCATGAAGGTGCGGCAGGTGCTGGTGTGTACCTCGCTGGAGACGCATCGCTCCATCGAGGTGCCCGCCCTGCTGCGCAATGCCCTGGATACGGGGGCTCATCAACAACAAAGGAGTGCGACATGAACATCGTCTGTATCGGCGGCGGTCCCGCCGGCTTGTATTTCGGCCTGCTGATGAAACTGCAGGACCCGTCCCACCGCGTGGTGGTGGTCGAGCGCAATCGTCCCTATGACACCTTCGGCTGGGGCGTGGTTTTTTCGGATGCGACGCTGGACAACCTGCGCGAGGCCGATCCGGTATCGGCCGCCACCATCACCGGCGAGTTCAGCCGCTGGGATGACATCGACGTGCATTTCAAGGGCAGCGTCATCCGCAGCGGCGGCCACGGTTTCATCGGCATCGGCCGCAAGCGCCTGCTCAACATCCTGCAGGCGCGCTGCGAAGAGCTCGGTGTGGAACTGGTCTTTGAAACCCAGGTGCAGGATGACCAGGAGATCGCGCGCCAGTACCAGGCCGACCTGCTCATCGCCAGCGACGGCATCAACAGCGCCGTACGCACCTGCTATGCCGATACCTTCCGTCCCGACATCGACCAGCGCAATTGCCGCTTCGTCTGGCTGGGCACGCGCAAGGTCTTCGATGCCTTCACCTTCATCTTCGTGCCGACCGAATACGGCTGGTTCCAGGCGCATGCCTATCGCTTCGAGAATGGCCTGTCCACCTTCATCGTCGAAACCACCGATGCGGCCTGGCAGGCCGCCGGCATCGATAAGATGTCGCAGGAAGACGGTGTGGCCTTCTGCGAACAACTGTTTGCCCCGTGGCTCGATGGGGAGAAGCTCATGTCCAATGCCACCCACCTGCGCGGCTCGGCCATCTGGATCCGCTTCCCGCGCGTGATCTGCGACAAGTGGGTGCAGTGGACCCGTCCGCATGGCGAGGCCGGCGCCGAGGTGCCGGTGGTGCTCATGGGCGATGCGGCTCACACGGCGCACTTCTCCATCGGTTCCGGCACCAAGCTGGCGCTGGAGGATGCCATCGAACTGTCGCGCATGCTCAAACAGGAAGGCAGTCTACGCGCCGGTTTGGAGCGATATGAAGCAGTGCGCGGGGTGGAAGTCCTGAAGATCCAGAATGCGGCGCGCAACTCCACCGAATGGTTCGAGAACATCGCCCGCTATGAAGATCTGGAACCGGAACAGTTTGCCTATTCCCTGCTGACCCGCTCGCAGCGCATCTCGCACGAGAACCTGCGCCTGCGTGATCCGCAATGGCTGGAAGGCTACGAACGCTGGCTGGCCAAGCGGGCCGGGCTGCCTGCCGATGGCGCGCGTCCCACGCCGCCGCTGCTGACGCCCTTCAAGGTGCGCGAACTGACGCTGAACAATCGCGTGGTCGCCTCCCCGACCTTGCTGTATGCGGCGCGCGAGGGCGTACCGGGCGACTTCCATCTGGTGCATCTGGGTGCTCGTGCGCTGGGCGGCATCGGCCTGCTGCTCACCGAGGCCACGGCCGTAAGCCCCGAAGGCCGCATGACGCCGGGCTGCCCAGGCCTGTGGAACGAGGAACAGAAGCAGGGCTGGAAGCGCGTGGTCAACATGGTCCATGCCAACAGCCAGGCACGCATCGGCCTGCAACTGAATCACGCGGGCCGGCGCGGTTCCACCCAGCTCGGCTGGGAGCAGCCGGATCGCCCGCTGGTGGCGGGCAACTGGCCGCTGGTCTCGGCCAGTGCGCTGCCCTATCTGGAAGGTGTTTCGCAGGTCCCTGCCGAGGCCAGCCACGAGGAACTGGCGCGCATCCGCGAGGACTTCGTGGCCGCCACGCGGCGTGCCGTCGAGGCCGGTTTCGACTGGCTGGAATTGCAGGCCGGGCATGGCTGCCTGCTCTCCAGCTTCCTCTCGCCACTGACCAACCAGCGTCAGGATCAGTACGGCGGCGCGCTGGACAACCGCCTGCGCTACGTGCTGGAGGTGGTCAAGGCGGTGCGTGCCGCCTGGCCCGCGCACCTGCCGCTGTCGGTCCGCATCTCGGCCACCGACTGGGCCGAGGGAGGCACGACCGTGGATGAGGCGGTGGAAATCGCCCGCCAGTTGCATGCACACGGGGCCGACGTGATCGACGTCTCTTCCGGCGAAGTGACGCCGGCGCAGAAGCCGGTGTATGGCCGCATGTTCCAGGCACCGTTTGCCGACCGCATCCGCAATGAGGCCGGTGTGCCGACCATCGCCGTGGGGGCCATCACCGAGGCCGACCAGGTCAACGGCATCATCGCCTCCGGCCGCGCCGACCTGTGCGCGCTGTCGCGGCCGCTGCTGGCCGACCCAGCCTGGCTGCTGCACGAGAGCGCCCGCCAGGGCTGGCGCGAGGTGAGCTGGCCGCCCGCCTACCAGTGGGGCCGCGACCAGCTGGAACGCAGCCTGGCCAGCACCCGCCGTTGAGCCGTCCATCCGTCAATGAAAGGGAAGCATCGTGAGCAATGACACCTACGATCAGTACCGCGAAAGCATGGCCGGCCGTGCCGATGTCTCGGACACACCGGAACTGCTGGCCTACTACCGCCAGCTGGAACAGTTGAAGACCGGCGCACTCTGGACGGTGGCCAACAAGATCGAACCCTGGCAGCCGAAATCGCAATCGGTGCCGGTGCTGTGGCGCTATGCCGAGCTGCGCGAACACGTTCTGCGTTCGGTGGCGCTGGTCTCGCCGGAGAAGGCGGGCCGGCGCGTGATCTATCTCGACAATCCGGGCCGCCGCGAGGTTTCGGCCGCTGTTGGCTGGCTCTATTCCGGCCTGCAGGTGATGCATCCGGGCGAGGTCGCCAGTGCGCATGCGCATTCCTCCTCGGCGCTGCGATTCATCATGGAAGGACGCGGTGCCTACACCATCGTTGACGGCCACAAGATGACGCTGGAAGCCAATGACTTCGTGCTCACTCCCAATGGAACCTGGCACGAACACGGCGTGGAAGCCGATGGCCTCCCCTGCATCTGGCAGGACGGCCTGGACATTCCGCTGGTCAATGCGCTGGAGGCCGGCTTCTACGCCGTCCATCCCGACCTGCACCAGGCCGTGGCCCATCCGGTCGACGATGCGGTGGCGCTGTGGGGCGCACCGGGCCTGCGTCCGCAGGATGTGGGCTGGAACAGGCCCTACTCGCCGCTCTTCAAGTACCAGTGGGGACCGACCTATGAAGCCCTGCAACGCTATGCCGGCGCGGCCGAAGGCAGCCCCTATGACGGCCTGCTGATGCATTACACCAACCCCGTCAGCGGCGGCCACGTGATGGCCACCATCGGCGCCAGCATGCAGTTGCTGCGTCCGGGTTTCGCGGGCCGCGCGCATCGCCATACCGGCAGCTTCATCTACCAGGTGGCCAAGGGCCATGGCCATTCCATCATCGATGGCCAGCGCTTCAACTGGAAGGAGCGCGACATCTTCTGCGTTCCGTCCTGGGCCTGGCATGAGCATGTCAATGGCAGCGCCAGCGAGGATGCCTGCCTGTTCTGCTTCAGCGACTTGCCGGTCATGGAGAAGCTGGGCCTGTATCGCGAAGAAGCCTATGCCGATCACCAGGGCCACCAACCCGTCACCCCCCCTGCAGCCGCGTGAGGCCGCGGGGATTTTCTGAACGTCCTACCAACATCCAACAGGAGTGAGATGCCATGAAACTGGTTACCTACCGCGCCAATGTGAGCGCCGCCGCCCGCCTGGGCGCCATCGTCGATGACCTGGTCGTCGACCTGCAACAGCTGGGCCTGTACGCCGGCGAGGCGCTGCCCGACAACATGCTGGACTTCATCGACCTCGGCCCGTGTGCCATCACCAGCACCACCGCACTGCTGGAGCGCCATCGCGGTCAGTGGCCGGTGGGCGTGGCACGTCCGCTGGTCAATGTCCGGCTGCTGGCACCGATTCCGCGTCCGCGCAAGAACATCTTCGGCATCGGCCTGAACTACGTGGAGCACGTGGAAGAATCCAGCCGCACCCTGGATACCTCCAAGGAGCTGCCCAAGCAGCCGGTGATCTTCTCCAAGCCGCCCACCACCGTGATCGGCCAGGGTGACGCCATCGAGCACAACCAGGCCATCACCCGCCAGATGGACTGGGAAGTGGAACTGGCCGTCATCATCGGCAAGCAGGCCAAGGGCGTGAGCAAGAACGACGCGCTGGACTACGTGTTCGGCTACAGCGTCATGAACGACATCAGTGCCCGCGACAACCGCCGCGCCGGTCAGTGGATCTATTCCAAGGGCCAGGACACCTACGCGCCCTTCGGTCCCGTGATCGTCACCGCCGACGAGATTGCCGACCCGCACAACCTGGACCTGAGCCTGACCGTCAACGGCGTGACCAAGCAGAGTTCCAACACCCGCCACATGCTCTTCAAGGTTGACACCCTGATCGCTGACATCAGCGCCGGCATCACCCTGGAACCGGGCGACATCATCGCCACAGGCACCCCCGCCGGCGTCGGTGCTGGCCGTTCGCCGCAGGAATGGATGTGGCCGGGTGACGTGGTAGTGGCCACCGTCGAGAAGATCGGCAGCCTGCGCAACCCCATCGTCGCCGTGGGCGAGCTGCCGCCGGGCAAGGCGTAATCCCGTGAATTCAAGTGCGGTCTGCCATGCAGGCCGCCGTTCTCTCACCAAGGAACTGACATGCTCGAACTTCAACGTTTCAAGGCCGCGGCCGTCCAGGCGGCACCGGTCTTCCTCGATACCGACGCCACGGTGGACAAGGTGGTGTCGCTGATCGCCGAAGCTGCCGGCCACGGTGCAAAGCTGGTGGCCTTCCCGGAAGTGTTCGTCGCCGGCTATCCCTACTGGAGCTGGATCATGAACCCGATCGAGGGCAGCAGCTGGTTCGAACGCCTGGCGCGTTCGGCCATCGAGATCCCCGGACCCGAGATCAGCAAGATCGCGCAGGCGGCCGCGCGCCACCAGATCAACGTGGTGGTGGGCGTGAACGAACGCAACCGCCACGGCATCGGCACGATCTACAACACCGTGGTCACCATCGCCGACGACGGCCGCATCATCGGCCGCCACCGCAAGCTGGTGCCGACCTGGGCCGAGAAGCTGACCTGGGCACCGGGCGATGCGTCGGGCCTGCGCGTACACCAGACCAGCATCGGTCCGCTCGGTGCGCTGGCCTGTGGAGAAAACACCAATACCCTGGCACGTTTCTCCCTGCTGGCGCAGGGTGAACTGGTGCACGTGGCCAGCTACATTGCGCTGCCGGTAGCCCCTGCCGACTACGACATGGCCGAGGCCATCAAGGTGCGTGCAGCAGCCCACTGCTTCGAGGGCAAGGTGTTCACCATCGTGTCCTGCTCGACCGTCTCGGAAGAGATCATCCAGGCCATGGAAGCCAGCCACCCGCAGGCCCGTGCGCTACTCTCACGCCGCAACAGCGCCTTCTCCGGCGTGCTGGGTCCGGATGGACGGGTGATCGGCAGTCCGCTGATTGATGAGGAAGGCATCGTCTATGCCGACATCGATCTGTCGCGCTGCATCCAGCCGCGCCAGATGCATGACATCACCGGCCACTACAACCGCTTCGATGTCTTCAATCTCAACGTCAATCGCCAGCCCTTGCAGGCCGCGCATTTCTCCGATGGCGACGCTGTCATGGATGAGGTGCCGGTCGAGCCCGTGGCGGAAATTCAAAAGGATCACCCATGACCACGAAAGTCAGACAAGCCGCCGACAGTGCCCGCAGCTATCGCATCGGGCAGATCGTACCCTCGTCCAACACCACCATGGAGACCGAGATCCCGGCCATCCTGCGTGCGCGCGAGCTGATTCTGCCGGAGCGTTTCACCTTCCACTCCAGCCGTATGCGCATGAAGCACGTCACCAAGGAAGAGCTGGCCGCCATGGATGGCGACAGCGACCGCTGCGCGCTGGAATTGTCGGATGCGCGGGTGGATGTGCTCGGCTATGCCTGCCTGGTCGCCATCATGAGCATGGGGCGCGGCTATCACCGTGTTTCCGAGCAGCGCCTGCACCAGCGTACCGTGGACAATGGCGGCCCGGCTCCGGTGGTGACCAGTGCCGGTGCGCTGGTCGATGGCCTGCATGCCATCGGGGCCAAGAAGGTGTCCATCCTCACGCCCTACATGAAGCCACTCACGCAACTGGTGATTGATTACATCGAGAACGAAGGCATCGAGGTGGTCGACAACATCTCGCTGGAAATTCCGGACAATCTGGAAGTAGGCCGCCAGGATCCGCGCGCGCCCATCGAGATCACCAGGCGTCTCGACACCCGGGGCGTGGATGCCGTCGTGGCCTCGGCCTGCGTGCAGATGCCGTCGCTGGCCTCGGTGCAGGCCATTGAGGATCGCGTCGGCCTGCCGGTGCTGTCCTCCTCGGTGGCGACCACCTACATGATGCTCAAGCGGCTGGAGTTGAGTACCGCCGTGCCGGGTTTTGGCGCACTGCTGTCGGGGCGCTATTGAGCGGGGTCAAGAAAGCCCCGTCCGGGGAGGCCATGGGTCTCCCCATTGCTCCCGGGGACGGGGTATCCTTGCTGCTTTCAGAAGAAGAGGCAGCGAGGGGAATGGCAAAGTCAAAGGCATTCGTCGACAACTACCTGCCGGCTCTGCTGGGGCAAGCCTGGCAGCTGTTGTCGACCCAGTTTCATGCGGTGGTGGAAGCACACGGCCTCTCGGTGCTGGAATGGCGCGTGCTGTCGATTCTGGCCAGCAACGGCGGCATGAGCATCTCGGCCCTGGCCGATGCGGCGGTGAGCAAGCAGCCCACGGTCACGCGGCTGCTGTTGCGGCTGGAAACGCAGGGCCATGTCGAGCGCACCACCAGCCAGGATGATCGTCGCTTTACGCTGGTACGGGTCACGCGCAATGGCCGCCGGCTGGTCTCGGGCCTGATCGAACTGGCCGAGCAGCACGAGCGCGAGGTGCTGGCCTCGATGAATCCGCAGAAGGTGGAGATGCTCAAGGAACTCCTCCAGGAAATCATCACGCGCTATCGTCCGCAGCGCTGACCCGGCGCGCAGCGCTTACTTGGGCCGCCGCATCTGGAACCGGCCCTGCGGCAGCACCTCGAAGTAATCCGCCGGCCCGCCGCCGCGCAGGATGTGCTGCGCCGCTGCAGTATCGTAGATGCCCTCGACCAGCAGCGACTGGTCGATGTGCACCGCTACCACTTCTCCGTAGACCATCCAGGTGTCCAGCGTGCGCCCCTCCAGCGTGGTCAGCGGCTGGATCTGCGTCACCTTGCATTCCATCGCCACCGGGCTCTCGCCCACGCGCGGTGCGGCCACCACCATACCCGGTACCGGCGTCAGTCCTGCCAGCTCGAACTCATTGACCTCGCTTTGTTCCAGGCTGCTCTGATTGACCTGCTCGGCCAGCGCCCGCGTGGCCAGGTTGTAGACGAATTCACCGGTGGCCTCGGCATTGCGCACGCTGTCTTTCTTGCCGACGCTGGCGAAGGCGACGATGGGTGGCCGGTAGTTGAAGATGTTGAAGAAGCTGTAGGGTGCCACGTTGGGGCGTCCCTCGACATTGAGGGTGGATATCCAGCCGATGGGGCGCGGACCCAGGATGGACGGGATAGGATCGTGGTCCAAACCGTGGCCCTTACGTGGTTCATAGCAATGGAAAGGCATCTTAATCGACCACAAGATAGGTAATTTTCATCGACCATATTATGGAGAAGTCTTGCTGATCAATGCGATCTCCCACTTTTTAAGCCGCAGGATCAGGATACCCAATGCTTTGAACGGATAGCCAAGTAGATAACCGAGCGGTGAATAAATCCAGGCGCTTTGAGAGCTCCCTATGGTGCGCGACGGCATAATCGCACCAGAAAGGATGCATCGGCGACTTGCACTTTTTGAGTTACGTAATCAACTACTGCTACAGCATAGCGATAGGACTCTGCACGATCAATTTGTATTCTCGACTGCAGACACTCAATTCCCATATCGAATTCAAGTCGCAAGATTGAATTCGTAGGATTAGCTATCAATTCAATGGGCTGCTTCGGCTCTACCTTCACATGAACTTTGGTCACAGCTTTCACTTCGTAACTGTCTTGAAATTTGATCGGCACGCCCCGCCAAATTCTCGCTGCCGACTTCCGAGCCAATCGCTCGATCATTTCCTCCAGAGTGGCATCCTCGAAATCCACAGATTGTATTGATGTTTTTGCCTTGCTCTTATCACCTAAATGTATGTTTAAGTTGGGAGCCCCCGTGAGCTTGCCCCTCGAAAACGTATCCCTTGCTGAGGTTTAAAATCTGGCAAGGAGAAACGAAGATGAGTGAATTGAAGCGCGCGCGGTACACCCTGGAATTCAAGATGGAAGCGATTCGACT